>Ga0105053_10011679_pt1 | contig 10715 bp, 8 predicted proteins | sample BON01_FD_78093 | JGI IMG/M metagenome (GOLD analysis project Ga0105053, IMG submission 78093) | Freshwater microbial communities from Lake Bonney liftoff mats and glacier meltwater in Antarctica - BON-01 | ecosystem: Environmental > Aquatic > Freshwater > Ice > Glacier meltwater | place: Lake...
CGGGAGACTCCCAATTGATGACAAAGTTCGCGCTCAGTGGGAAGACGCCCGCCGGGCGGAAATATGCCCGCAAGAATCTTGGCGCGTAGCTTGCCGGCGGCTTTTTGATAGGAGTGACTTGTGCCCATGCGTGGCGAATATTGCAAAAACCTCAACAGAAATCCGCCAAATAATTTGTCATAACCAAATGAATCAATTACACAAAAAAGGATGTCAAGCGTATCCTCCACGGCTCCAGCCGAAGCATCCGTTAGCAACGGTGCGCACACAGGCGCCCGCGTGGTGCTGGCGGCGGTGGCCCATCCCGATGACATTGAGTTCATGCTGGCCGGCACGCTCCTTGAATTGAAGCATGCGGGGTGGGAAATTCATTTTTGGAATCTAGCCAATGGCAATTGCGGAAGCATGGAACATTCGCGGGAGGAAATCGCCGCGATCCGGGCCCGGGAAGCGGCTGCTTCCGCTGCGTTGGCCGGCGCCACATGGCATGAACCGCTCTTCGATGACCTCGGAGTTTTTTACGATGCTCCCTCTCTGGCCAAGGTGGCTTCGGTGGTCCGGCAGGTGAACCCCGCAATGATTCTGACCCATTGCCCGACGGATTACATGGAAGACCATCAGAATGTCTGCCGATTGATTGTGACGGCGGCGTTTTCCAAAGGGATGCCAAATTTTCAGGCGGTGCCTTCCACTCCGGCTGTCTCGGGCTCAGTCCGGATTTATCATGCTCTGCCCCACGGGCTCCGGGATGGTTTGGGGCGTCCCGTCATTCCAGATGTCTACGTGGACATTGGCGACGTGCTGGAAACCAAACGGGCTCTGCTTGCCTGCCATGATAGCCAGAAGAAGTGGTTGGATGCCAGTCAGGGCATGGATGCCTACCTCGAGGAGATGCTCCGGCTCTGCGGCGAAATGGGCAAACTGTCAGGACGCTTTGACCACGCCGAGGGCTTCCTGCGTCACAGCCACCTCGGGTTTTGTCCTGCGGACCACGATCCGCTGGTTGGTGCCTTGGCCACATCGGAAAAGGTCACCGAACCGTGATACCTGAAACAGCCCAATGAAGTCTCCCACTCCCGCGCCATGGACGCGATTTCCGCACTTTAACATCTAAATACTATGCCAAGACCAATCAGCAAACTCGCCCCCGACTGGTGGGACTACACCACCCTCGATCCGGAAATCCTGACCGACGCCACCCGCCTCAATGAGAAAAAACTCAAGGGACTCTCCCGACCGGGATTCAAAGTCCATTTCTACGACACCATTCAGGAATTTTATGCGGCCGAGGCGCTCGAGTACATTGATGCATGGCGTCAGAGCACACCCGACAATCCGGCGGGAATTTGTGGTCCCATCGGTCCGACCGAGCAACTTCCTGTCGTCGCGCGGATCGTTAATGCCCTTGGCCTCGATCTCAAAAAACATGACGCCCATTTTTGGGGTATGGACGAGTGGGTGATAAATGACAAAACAGTTGGAACCAACCACCCGCTCTCCTTTGCCAAGGCAGACAAGGAACTTTGTTTTGATCGCATCGAAAAAAGCCTGCGTATCCCGGAAAAGAATTTGCACTTCCCGAGCGGTAATCTTGACGCCTACAGCAAAAGCTATGACAGCATCCGCTGTGTCGTGATGCAGGGTGGACAGGGGGAAATCAAGCACTGGGCCTTTAATGATCCCCTACCCCGCAAAGGTAAATACAAGGACGCCCCACCCAGCCCGGCCGAATACCGGAAGCTCGGCACACGGTTTGTGAAGCTCCACCCGGTCACCATTATGCAGAACGCACGCACCAGTGGCGGCGGCAATGTGGCCATGGTTCCCACCGAAGCCGCCACAGTCGGCCCGAAGGAGACATGGAAGGCCGAGAAAGTCTCGATCTGGCACCCCGGGCACCATGATAACCCTTTCGGCATGCGACTCAGCGCCCTCATGATCTCTAAAAACCTTCCCGACTCCGCCGTGCCGATGTCGCTGCTGGCCGATCACCCGAACGTCCACTTTCACTACCTGCGCTCAGGCATCGGCACCGTGGAAGTGGAAATGCACTGAGCCGGACGGAGGCATGCTCCCAGTCCTCTTTTGTAATCAATAAACCCATCTTCCTCTGCTTCGTGCTGTTTACCATGAATGCTCATACTGCCAACGAGCCGACTGCCTGCCCGCGTCTTACCGATTTTGATTCTTCTGACTGGAAGCAAATCGAAAGATTGTTTGGATCCGTGCCGCTTTGGAAGTTTAGCCAGGCTTGGCGGGACAAGCGGGAGCGAGGTTTTCGTGGTGGCAAGGTGCGGATTGGTTGGCGTGGCGATCGGCTGCTTTACCTTACTGATCTGACTGACCGAGACGTCGTCACCGCCGCAAGCAAGCGCAACGACCGGATGTGGGAGCTGGGTGATGTTCTTGAGATTTTCGCTGGAGAGCATGAAAACCCCTACTACATCGAATATCAGACCGCACCCAATGGCTTGGTGCTACAAATCCTCTGGCCCGATGCGAGTGCTCTGCAGCGCACGGACGGGGGCACAAAGCTGAAAGCCTTCATACTTGAAGATGATGCCGCAGTAGCCAGGGTGCGGCGCACCCGCAATGGTTGGCAGGTCTACGGCGAAATACCGGCTGCATCGGTGCAAGCACGCAAGTCATCCCGAAAAACCCTCAAAGGCACCGTGTGGGACCTGAGCTTCGGGCGCTATGACTACGCTGCCGACGGAAAGACCTTCATGCTTTCCTCAACCTCGCCGCTGACCAAGGCTTCCAACCACCGGCGCCACGAATGGCAACAAGTCGTATTCGTCGCCGACTAATATCCCACTCTCAGCCCACCCAACTATCTCATGCACCTCCTCGACTGGATCATCGTTTGTCTACCGCTATTGATTGTTGCCTGGATCTCGTTTTACACGCGACAGTTCATGACGGGCGTGGCGGATTTCCTGGCAGCAGGGCGCGTGGCGGGGCGCTATGTTGTTGCTGTATCTTCCGGCGAGGCGGCCATGGGGCTGATCTCGGTGGTGGCGGTCTTTGAGCTTTATTTTAAATCCGGCTTCGCTATTGGCTTCTGGAATACGCTAACCGCGCCCGTCTCGTTGGCCATCGCGCTCACAGGATTTTGTATCTACCGCTATCGGGAAACCCGCGCGATGACGATGGGGCAATTTTTTGAGATCCGCTACAGCAGAAGTTTCCGCATATTTGCGGGTGCGCTGCAAGCGCTTTCGGGCATCATTAACTATGGGCTCTTCCCCGCTGTGGGCGCACGCTTCCTCGTCTATTTTCTCGACCTGCCGCAAATAGTGCCATTCCTTGGGCACGATTGGCCGACCTTCGCCCTGCTCATGGCGTTTTTCCTGACGATCGCAGTCGTCATCACGACGCTGGGGGGCCAGCTCACGATCATGACCTCGGATTGTGTGATGGGGATCCTCAGCTACCCGATGTATCTGGCCGTCGTCATTGCGATATTTATGGGGTTTTCGTGGTCGGGGGAAATGGCGCCGGCACTGATGGACCGCCCGCCGGGAGAATCAATGCTCAATCCGTTCGATACATTCAATCTACGGGATTTCAATCTATTCTTCGTCTTCGTCGGCATTATGGGGGGAGTTTACGGAGTTATGTCGTGGTCGGGCACGCAGGGATACAACGCCGCTGCCCGCAGCCCGCACGAACAAAAGATGGGACGCATCTTGGGAGCTTGGAGATCGGGATTTTCCGGCCTCATGATCATCATTCTCGCGGTGGCGGCTTACACCTACTACCACCACGCTAACTACCGCGAAGCCTCCGCAGCCACCTACGAGCACTTGACGGTGAAAGCTCTTGAGGACACAGCGAGAGCTTATGCGCCGGCGGGGGTCGCTGTCGCCGACCTTGACAGTGCCGAGGTCGAGGCCTGGCGCGCACGGCTCCTAGAAGAAGACCCGGCCGGGCACCAGACCTTCGAGACCATCCGCAAGCAGATGCAGGTGCCAATGGCCCTGCGGGCCATCCTGCCCATCGGTGTGCTGGGCGCATTCTGCGCGGTGATGATTTTTCTCATGATCAGCACCGACTCAACGTATCTGCATTCCTGGGGTTCGATTGTCGTGCAGGATGTCGTGCTGCCTTTGCGCAAGCGTGCCTTCACCCCGCGCCAGCAGCTTTTCTGGTTACGGTTTGTCGTCACGCTCGTCGCCATTTATGCGTTTTTCTTCAGCCTCTACTTCGGACAGGTGACCTATATTCTAATGTTTTTCGCACTGACGGGCAGCGTCTATCTTGGCGGCGCGGGCGCGGTGATCCTCGGCGGGCTGTATTGGAAAAAAGGAACCTCTGCCGGGGCGTGGTCGGCGATGATCCTCGGCTCGAGCCTGGCGCTCACCGGATTCATCTTCATGAACTACTGGGTGGGGTCGATCTACCCGACTCTACAAAAAGTGCCCGCGTTGCTCTTGTGGCTGACAACAACCGTGGAAACGGTTTCCGGCCCTTTTGAGCCGATCATCGAATGGCGGGTGGTTCCAGAGCGGTTCTTCATGAACGGCCAGGAAATTTATTTCCTTACGATGATAATTGCAATCGCGGCTTACGTGGGAGTCTCGCTCCTGACATGCCGGGAAGATTTCAACATGGACCGGATGCTGCACCGGGGTGCCTTTCGCCGCGCGGACCAGCCGACGATTGAGAAACCCGCGCTCTTGGCTCAGGGGAACGTGTTCCGTCGTGTGCTCAAGGCGCTTTCCGGGATCGACGAGCAGTTTACGCGCGGCGACAAGGCAATTTCGTATTCCGTGATGATTTACAGCTTAGGGTGGGGCTTTGGGTCGTTTTTGGTCATCGTGATTTGGAATATTATCAGCCCGTGGCCGGCCTCGTGGTGGGCGAACTGGTTTTTCATCGCGAACATCGTGGTGACCTCGTTGGTGGGGGCGGTTTCAACAGTGTGGTTTTCCATCGGCGGCACGATCGACCTCTACCGCATGTTCCAAAGCCTCAAGAAGCATCGGGTGGACGTCCACGACGACGGTCGCGTCATCGGCCACCAAAACGCCGAGGATGTGGAAAAATAAGTATCACCCGGTCGGAGAGTTGTGATCCAGCCTCGCGAGAGATCCATACGAAATGGTGCGAGATGGCTTTTTTCCCCGACGCAATCCGCGTCAGGCTCAACCAATTCTCCTAATCCACGGTTTCAGGCAGTCCCTTAGGTGTGTGTCAATGAATCGGTAGGCACGTTCTCTGATTTGTGGCGGAAACTCGTGCCCACCTCGGAAAGCTAATTTGAGCAGATTTTCTTTAGAGAATGTTGCGGTAGCACGAGCGTGAATTTTCCGGACTCCTAACATTGGAAAGCTTTTGTCGCTTAGACCATGACTCATTCCAAACGCACGTGGAGCGATTGACGCAACAACATCATCCATGTCGCCAACTTCCAAGAATCCCGGTAAATAGAGTGCACAATTGTGTGGAATTTGCCGGTCTTGAATTGTGCGAACTAAACTGAATCCGCATGATGCGAATGTAACCTTCACGCGGGGATCCATTGCGCCTAACCAAAGAGCCGTTTGTCCTCCCAGAGAGTGCCCTATTGCTCCAATGCGCGAGCTGTCTATAAAATCAAAGCTTTCCAGCACGGAGATGGCTTGTTGCAAATCGAAAAGATAGGTTGCTGCAAGGCTTCCACCCCTCAGAATCGCATCGCCAAATACGAATTGCTCGAACGCCCGACCGACCAAAGGAAACTGGATGGAATTACCTTTCTGCTGACGTGCCTCAAACCCGAGATGATCGGGACACAGGACGGCATACCCTTTCGCACACAGTTCGAGCCCATAGGCTTGATGAGGATTTCCAATTAACCCTGCCGGTTCAGATTTTCCTATCTCGTACTGTCCATTGTGCTGGTGCGAAGCGATAATTGCTGCTACCCGATCTCGCCCAGTCATAGTCGGAACAAGGAGATATGCATCGATCCGATCTCCGTTATTCGCCGAATACCGAATCGTCCACCTTTCACCTTGGGCAATTCGCACGCGTTTCCGGATTTGTAGATCCGTTTCGATGATGGATCGCTTGGAGAAAAGTCTTCGAAATTTAGCAGAGAGGCTCACGCAATCTCCTTGTACAAAATCAAACGCATTTCTCCCACCTGCGACTCGTCGGGTGCATCCGAATAATATTCAACCCAGACATTCTTGCCTGGGCCAGGTGTCTCAAAAAGTGAGATCAAACCGGCCCGGGCGTCGTACCCGGCCCCATAGTCATAGTCGACCAATACTTCTTGGCCCGGTTGTTGTTCCACATCCAACAGAACGCAGGTCGTCAGCCAATCCGGACCAAAATAGGAGTGCACATATAAATTGGCTCTCATTTCGCGACCAATATGCCGGGTGACAGTCGCAAGATCAGCTTCATCAATTTCACCGTTATTATTGAAGTCGAATTCTGGAAAATAGCCGTTATGCGAAGAAATATTGGAGTTTCCTCCTACATAGCCAGCCGTTGCGGGGTCGAATTGCGTGCCGATCCTTCGGCGCACATGTTCGATGCGATCCCCGTCTATAATTACGTTGGGGGAAGCAAGGACATTTACCTTCGAATCGTATAGTTGGCTAAAAACGTGGGCAGTTTCCGGCAGAAACATGCTCAATTTTGGTTCGTCCAAAGGCACCTTCAGCGCGTCGGAGATGCCGGACAAATCGTGGCACGTTCCACAAGACTCATCGAACATACCACTTACGCGGTCTTCAGGAAGGATCTGCCAAACCCCGCGGCATTGTAGGACAGGTGAACGAGGTGTCCGAACATATGTCCCATTGGCCATCGTCAATTTCTGCACGGCCCGCCGGGAGTACAGGTTGGGACCTGATCGATCAGGCGTTAGCCAAACACCTCGGACGGCTGAATTTGGCACATCGTAGGCAACATTTCCTTCAATAGTCTGTGAGATCGGGGTTTTCTGCACCCGAACAGTCCTTCCGTCCGTCGAATCGGTCAGCGCCTTTTCCAGGAGGACATGCTGACGAAAATGCGTTGTCAAATCTCCTCGCGCAAGATCCCAAGTGTATTCGTGGGTGAATAGGGAATGGTCGGCGACCGGGAAGCATAATAGACTATGCGAGACTGACCACCGTGGCTTCCCTGCCGGGCAAGAGACTCTCGGGTCACAAGGATAAATGCCACCGTCAGTGTAAGGGTCACCGTCGATGTGAAGATCATCACCCCAGGCAACAACGTTAACCGATGGACTTGTCAAGGCTCCAGGAAAGTATGTTTGCCCAGGTCTAACGCGGATCAGTGCCGTCTCTCGGACTGCATTGCTATTTCGCTTTAGATGAGTTCTCCATCCTTGTGGAGTCCAGATCCCCATCCATTTAAAGGGACTTCGAACGATGTTAGGTTCATAGTGAAGCACGGCCGGAGCACGCGTCATGAGTCGTCTATCCACCTAAAGATCAAAGGCTCATTTCGCACCTCCGTCTGCAGCTTTACGCGACGAGTTTCCAAGTCCTTCTGAATCTCGGGTGTGTGCACGGAGCCGTCTACCGCGTTGATTACTCGGAGCGATTGATTCGGCCCACCCTCTGGGAGTTCTACCGTTACATTCAAGATTCTCGCGTCGCCAGATCGTTGGAATTTTAAAATTCCAAAACTTCGATTACCATCGCTCTGCCACAACGTGTGGATGTCTGCCGCGGGAAATTCGTCTAAAGAATGGGTGCCAAATGGAGTTTCAATACCGACGATCGCAAACTCGCTTTCGCTGACCCGTGATTGCCTTGAGAGCAGTCCTGAAAGTCGCTCAAACACTCCAAGAGCCATGCGAGGCGAAATCTCTCCTTCAACAAGATTCTCCTGATACAATCCTGCTGACCAAGGGTGTTGATTACTGGCCAGAGTATAGTATGGTAAGTAATTCCAACCCGTTTGCCAGATTCGGATCATATTGTGAGCCAATTCTACGGCTTGGACTTCCTCTGGAAGCAGGTCGCTTAAATAGCCAAAGCCGTTTGAATAGAGTCGATAATCCGGAGACAAGGCACGAATTCCAGAAGCAATTTCAGCCAGATAGTCAATGCTGGTTGTGTCTGTTCGCGCCATGTTGAGGCAGAAGCCATCTGCGAACTCACCAATGCCCCAATCATTGAGTAATTTGGCATTCTTCACCGTTTCACCCCAAGCAAAAGGGAAGACAACCAGCTTGGCATCGGGGTCTTCGCGTAAAATTACAGCGGCTGCCTTGGTGAAGAAATCAAAGTATTCTCTGAGCCGTTCCTCATTTCGAAAACTTGCCCCATAGATCATATCGAGTTCATCTCCCAAGACATAATGATCCACTTTCCCCTTAAATTCGCGAGCTAGGAAGGCTAGGTAGCGAAAATATCGCTCGTCCGTATCATTGTCGCCGGGATACAGCTTCCGATGCCGGCCTCCATAGGGCTTTCCATTTTCAGCGTTCCATTCCTGTGCACCGGGATGAGCCTCACCGAGCCGGATTCCTGAGACGATTCCATTGGCAGCCAATTCATCTATGAATGACTTCTGCGACTGCAAGAATTTGTCATTCCATTGTCCGGGTGCCACTTCGAAATTCTGCCAGTAAAACAGATGGGAAACGTAATTGACTCCGATTTTGGAGAGTTTTTCGGGTGGGAGCGCACGGCTGGCGTAACTAAAGTTTGGAGTTCCCCAGAAGATTTCGCGGAGCGTGTCGGGTTGCTCGGCGAGGGCGGTGAAAGCAAAAAGCAATCCCGCCAGAGGGTAAAATTTGCGAAGATCCAACATTTGAAATTCTAGCTCCGGTGAATCGCCGATAGAATGAAGAACGTGATATCTGTGGATGCTTCAGCCCGTCCTCCTTGGGAGGCATTTCCCTCGGGATACGGGTCATTCCAAGAAAGGTCGTATTGGTAATAACCATAGAAGCGCGGCTCGGCGATCCCTGAGTCCAAATCGAACCTCATCTCAGGTCCAACTTGCTTTGGCTCTCCATCCAGAAACACTGCGATTGAATCGTAAGCATCCGAGATCATCCCCGCGGGCAATTGCCATTCGGCGGTCTCGCTGCCTGCAGAAGACACGCGACAAACCAACCTAGATGGTATGCGACGACTATCGAACGAGCGTCGAATCGGAACTGCTATACCCAAGATTCTGAGTTTTGGATCCATTGCAAATGACTGCCCGATTGGCGTATTCCCCAAAGGGCTTGTGCGCTCAAATACCTCGTTCTTTGCCAGGATCTCGACCGGGGTGATTTTGAGGGATCGCAGAATGAATGGAGCTACTGAACTTGCGACCACTCTCTCCAAACGAACGGTCTCGGTCCCTTTTGGCACTTGGATGAAAAACCGTTCTGTTTGGAAGTCAGACTCTGCGATACTTACCAACCGGTTCGCCAAGGAGATTATCTTTTTCCCATAGGATCCTTCGCAGAGCAGGTACCATTGACACTGACGCGCTGCAGACGCTTGGTAGCTGGCCTCAATGATTATCGCGTCGGCGTTGGACGGCCAATCCTTGAACACCGCTCGCGGCTGGTCGCCCGGGATGTCCCACGCGATGGGATTTTGATCCATAAGATTTTGCTCGTTTTCGCCGGACATCTCCGACTGACCGTCTGGTATCGAGATAGAGATCCGAAAGATCTCCATCGAACCTCCTCCGGGACTCACATTACCGATGAGCAGCTTGGCTGTCTTCAGGGGCGCCGTCATCACTCCTTCAAAAACCATGCGATCATCAATCAAAATTCGCACATCGACTCCCTCGATTTCATAGCGATAGACATGCCGATCCCCTGTTTTCACCGGAACGTAGACAGATGATTCGGCTGAGCTCATTACTATTCGGAGATTGCTGGCTTCAAAGAGCCAAGTGGAAACTCCGTTCACTCCAGAAAGAACCTTAATAGCAGCCGCGTCCCGCTCTGAAACACTACTGGCTTCGACCTCAATAACGATCGGTGCACCTGCTTCAGACAGGCTAAATGCATATTCCAGAGAAGCTCCGCCGTCTGGTGGCGTCTCCATCACAAGCGCTTCATCGCTCATGTAAACATTCGCAGACGACGACGCTGTCTGAGTAAACCCCGAATCCGCTTCAGATGGCTGCAGCCCGTCTCTGCCGCTCCAATCAACCTGAGTGGCTGACACTTGGGAAAGAATTCCCATAAAGGCGACCCCTTGTATGAAGCCTTGCCAGCAGGCCCGCTGATGAGTTTGAGTCTTGGTTCTTTTCATAATCCAGTCCATATGCCGCCATTTGCAGGGAGGGTGTTTTCAGGGTTTCCCCATCCGATATAGTACAAATTTCCCTTGATCGACCCATCGGCCATGAAGGCATTCATCGATGAGGTTCCGTGTTTCGCTGGAAGGTGTTTCCGCATGGTGGATGAAACCGGATGGTTTATCATCTGATGCTCAGGTGGAGTCCCATTGAATCTCAAATAGGGGTATCCTTCGTACACTAAAATCATCTTGGACGCCGATGGAAGGGCCATCAACTTCCGCGCGAAAGTGTGGGGATTCTGGTTGTATGTCGAGTTGTAGCGTCCATCGGTGAGCAGATCCGGCGGGTTCTGAGCCATGATTGTGGGGCACTGAAAGACCGATGGCGTCCGGACATACGGATAGATCGCCATCATTAGCCGGTCATTGCCCAACTTCCCCACCACTGCTTGCGTTTCCGAGTCTATTGAGGCGACAATTGGAGAAGGCAAGAGCCCGTCA
>Ga0105053_10011690_pt1 | contig 10711 bp, 16 predicted proteins | sample BON01_FD_78093 | JGI IMG/M metagenome (GOLD analysis project Ga0105053, IMG submission 78093) | Freshwater microbial communities from Lake Bonney liftoff mats and glacier meltwater in Antarctica - BON-01 | ecosystem: Environmental > Aquatic > Freshwater > Ice > Glacier meltwater | place: Lake...
GCCTCCGCTCCCCCCCCCCCTCCCTCCATCCCTCCCGCCCTTCCTCTTCCTCCAGATCTTTACTAAGCTCTCCTTCCCTCCGACCAAGCCGAATACCGCCTCTCCGACGTGGAAGCAGCAGTAGACGCTGCCCTCCACCGCCTCCGCTCTCAACAGCTCGATTTGATTCAACTTCATTGGTGGTGGGATTTCTGACCTCTCCTCCGTTCTTCCCTCCCTCCCTCCCTCCCTCCCTCCCTAGATCTTCACCAAACTCTCCTTCCCTCCCGACCAAGCCGAATACCGTCTTTCTGACGTAGAAGCAGCAGTAGACGCTGCCTTGCTCCGCCTTCGCGCGCAGCAACTAGACCTGATTCAATTGCACTGGTGGGATTTCGAGGACCCTAGGTACATAGACGTCTTGTTTTTCTTGGAAGAATTAAAATTAAAAGGAAAAGTGAGGCATGTTGGCGTGACCAATTTTGGGGCTGTGGCCCTACAGAAAGCGATGGAGAGTGGGGTTAAGATCGTTTCGAATCAGGTTCAATTTTCGTTGATTGATCAGAGGGTGAGAAGTGTGAAGCATTTTGTGAGGTTGGAAGGAGGGTGGGAGGAGGAGGAGGCGGCGGAGGAGGAGGATGGGAAGAAGGAGGAGGATGACCCGAGTCGTGGGGAGAAAAGACCGATCTTTTCATTGGCTGATGTATGTGTGCAACATAATGTCTCCTTGCTTTGCTATGGTACCCTTCTAGGAGGCTTTTTGTCAGAGAGATGGATAGGGGTCCCTGAACCCGACCCGAGGGCATTCACCTCTACGTCCGAAGAAAAATACTGGGAAATAATAAAGACGTGGGGGAGCTGGGATAGTTTCCAACTTTTACTAATGGAGTTAAGGGCTGTAGCGAGGAAGCATCGTTCGTCTGTGGCGCTTGTGGCGATGCGGTGGGTATTGGATCAACCGGGGGTTGGCTCTGTTATCATAGGGACTCGATTGGGCTATGTAGATCACTTGGAAGAGAATAAGGAAGTGTTTAAGTTGGGATTGACCAGGCAGGATAAAGAGAATTTGGAGAGGGCGGTGAGGGAGGGAGGGAGGGAGGTGGGGAGGGAGGTGGGGGATGTGGGGGTGGAGTATAAGAGAGCTGTGATGGAGGTGGAGGAGAAGTATGCACGGAGGTCGGATAGGGAGTACTGAGAGGCTCTTCCCTCCCTCCCTCCCTCCCTCCCTTGCTCCTTTGTCGGAGAAAAGTGAGAGGTGTAAGGGTGCGGTGGCTGAGATGGAGAGGAACATTGTTCTATATTGGGATTATCGATTATGAGGGGAAAAGGGAGGGGAAAGAGGAAAGAATGGATGGGGGAGAGGCATTGGTGTGCTGGGACAAGGATCCGAGAGAACTGTTACATAAACAAAACAAAAGTAGTGATCAAAATCCAATGTTAAGTAAGTTAGACAAGGGCAGGTCACTTTTGATAGACTTCAGGTTTTGCTTTGTTGCTCTTTGTTGTGCTTGCTCTCGCTGGGGCCCCCCGTTCGTCACTTGGCAGCAGCACTCTTTACATAGCCACGTATGAAAAGAACAGGTTGCCTGACAAACGCCAGACGGTCTTTCTCCAGCTTTGATACACGTGCAATTATCTTGGCCAATGCGTCGGCCTTGTAATGACTCACGTACATCACCCTGAGTCGCGACGCCGCCGTCTTGACTGCTTTCGAGCAGGCCAACACCACGCTCCGATGCTGGGGGGGCTACCCAAGCCTTGGCAGGCCTCGTTCAAAATGAGATGCGGGGGAAAAGGCACCGATCAAGGCACGGACATTGCCGGCAAGATTTTCCTGGTTGCTTCAGAGAGGTGTTTGTTATGCGCTTGTTGGTAGCACAAGCAACTTCCAGCACTCCCCGCCCTTCCTCCTTCCCCTTTGTCCTCCCCGCGTACCACCCTCCTTCCCTCCGTCCTTACTTCCATGCTTTAAAGGCTACGGCTGCATGCGCCTTGCGATTTCCTCACTTCCTCAACGCTTATAAGAGTATTGGCCATCGACATGCTGCTGCTTTATAATCGCGGGCGCTGCGCAGTAGCATTTCGGTAATGGGCCAGCAAAGAACAACGCGAGAGGCGGCGGCGGCGGCGAGATTGAACGGCGGATGCTGCCTCTTCTTGGGTGTGTGGGCTTTGCGTCTTGCCTTCTTCCAGTCCTTGCCACGGCTCCGTCCACGACAAGGATAATGTGCTGTTCGTGCTTGTGTACGTGGTTTGTCCCTGCCCGTGTCCGCTTTTTGCCTTGCCCTCGACCACCCAGCACCACTCGCTCGCTGATTCGTCATCGTCATGACCAGCTTCTTCCTTCTTCACACGCCTCCCCCCCCTCCATCACACACACAACACACAGGCCGCACGCACACACAACCTCGACATCGACATTACGACGACGACCATGCCGGCGTCTACCTTCCGCCTCCGCGCGCCCGGGGAGAGCTACCAAACGCGCAAGGTCGCCCTGGCCGCCGCCTTGGCAGGCGTGGAGCTCACCACCAGCCTCCAAGAAGACCCCGCGGCCCTTGCCGAGCTGGTCCCGCATGGCAAGTCCTTGATCCTCGAAGTTCAGTCCGCGTCGCCATCCCCCTTGTTGCTGGCCCGAAGCAATGTGGCCCTGCGTTTCTTGGCGGAGAATGCACCGGCCGCGGGCTTGTATGGCGAGACCCTGTATGAAGCAGGCCTGGTAGACCAGTGGCTGGACTTTTCGTTCAACAGCCTCGAGGTCCCTGCGACGGTGTTGCGCTTGCCTGCGGCGGCGCAGGGATCGGTGCCGGTCGCTGTGAAGGAGACGGCACGACGGGAGGTTTTGGGGGCGGTGGGCGTATTGGATAAGGCGTTGGGAAAGACGACGTTTTTGGCTGGGAATCAAGTGACTCTGGCGGACGTGGCTGTGTTCTGTGCCTTGCACGACTTGCTCGTCAGTGGCAAGGAGGGCGGACCGCCTGCGGTGGGTGTTGATGTGTTTCCGGGGGTGTGGCGTTGGTTTTTGACGCTGTTGCATCAGCCTTTGTTTCAGAAGGTGGCCGCGCCGAATGCCGCTGCTACTATCAAGGCCCTTGAGGCCAAGCTGCCCAAGGTGGGCTCGTCGACGACTGGGAGTGGGAATGGAGCCAAGAGCAGCAGCAGCAGCGGTGCAAGCGACAAGAAGAAGAAGGGTGGAGCAGCTGCTGCTGCTGGTGGTGCGGGTGCGGCCAAGGCGGCGACGTCTACCTCTTCCTCCTCCTCCTCCACGACCAACGGCGGCGGTGGCAGCAGCAGCAGCACCGGCGCCAGCAAGCCTCCTCTCGTGCCCAAGGATGGCCCCGCTTCATCTTTGTTTCAACGTGGACGGACGGTGATCAAGGAGATTCTGGTGGAGCGCGGGGGAGGAGCAGCAGTGGGCGAGACCGTGACCATTAAGGGATGGGCGCGCACGATCCGCGAAGGGAACAAGGGGGCGCTGCTCTTTATTGAGTTGAATGATGGCTCGACGGCCATGTCGATGCAGGCGGTGTTGGAGGCGGAGAAGACGGAGGGGTTCGAGGAGGCGACTCCTGCGAAATGTGGAGGGGTGGGGGCCTCGTTCGCTATTACTGGTACGCTGGTCAAGAGCCCGGCGAAAGGACAAGAAGTGGAGTTGCATGCCACGCAGGTGGTGGTGTTGGGCAAGGTGTATGGAGGGGAGAATGGGGAGGTGGGTGGGAAGCTTTATCCTTTGAGCAAGAAGGCGCATTCAATGGAGTACTTGAGGACGAACGCCCATTTGCGCGCTCGGACCCGGGTGACCAGCAGTGTGATGCGCGTGCGCCATGCGATGGCCTATGCGACTCATAAGTTCTTTAATGATCGCGGTTTTAAGTATGTGCATACGCCGTTGATTACTGGGGCGGATTGCGAGGGGGCGGGGGAGATGTTTACGGTTACGACGCTTTTGCCGGAAAAAGGGGCTCCGAAGCTCCCGACCTTGCCAGATGGCTCGATCGATTTCGCGAAGGACTTCTTTGGAAAGCGGACGAGTTTGACGGTGTCGGGGCAGTTGAATGTGGAGACGTATGCGTGTGGCTTGTCGGATGTGTATACGTTTGGGCCGACGTTCCGCGCGGAGAATAGTCATACGACGCGCCACTTGGCTGAGTTCTGGATGATTGAGCCTGAGATTGCCTTTGCAGATTTGGAGATGGACATGGCGTTGGCCGAGGACTATCTGAAGTATTGTGTGTGGTATGCGCTGACTCATAACGAGGATGACTTGGTCTTGCTTGAGAAGGTCCCGGGGGGGGAGGTGGGGTTGAGGGACCGACTGCGCAATGTGCTCGAGAATCCGTTTGTCCGGATTACGTACACGGAGGCGGTGGCGATTCTGGAGAAGGACTTGGCAGCGAAGAAGGTAAGCAGAAGGAGGAAAGAGGGTGGGAGAGCGCAAGCTTTGTTTTGCAGAATGAAAAGGGGCATTAGCTCACTCACGTTTCTCTACATATACACACACGCACTTTTTTCAGGTCAAGTTCCAAGTGAAGCCCGAGTGGGGCTGCGACTTGGGGAGCGAGCACGAGCGGTACCTGACCGAGCAGGTGTTCAAGCGGCCTGTCATCGTCACTAACTACCCCAAGGACATCAAGGCTTTCTACATGCGCTTGGACGAGGGGGGGAAGACCGTGTCGGCCATGGATATTCTGGTGCCCAAGATCGGGGAGATCATCGGTGGGTCCCAGCGCGAAGAGCGGCTGGATGTGCTCAAGGCACGGTGTCACGAGATGGGGTTGGAGGAGGAGGCGTTGTGGTGGTATTTGGACTTGAGGAAGTATGGTTCTCATAAGCACGCGGGTTTTGGCTTGGGCTTTGAACGGTTGATTTTGTTTGTGACGGGTTTAGAGAATATTCGGGATGTGATTCCCTTCCCGCGTTTCCCGGCGCATGCTGAGTTTTAGTTGGCCTAGGTCAAGTTTTGAGGAAGAGGGAGGGGGTGGTGGTGTTGGGGAGGGAGCGCAAATGACCAAAAAGAAAGAACGATTGTAGTGACTGAAATCTTGCTTGTCGAGCCTGCCTTTTTGTTTTGTGTGGTTACTTTTCGTTTTGTATGGGACATATTCACGCGCAGCCACACACGCACAAAACACTAAAGCAAAAGCGGAAGTAAAAAGGCAAGCGGGACGGACACATAGGATGACGGCACTGTTTCCTTTCTTCTTCTTCTTCTTCCTCGGCCATCACTCATGTGTCCTCTTTCTCTCCTTCCTCTTTCTCGCTCTTGGTCGTCGTCATCCCTCACCTCAAAATCGAGCAAGGGACAGACACACACGTTCAGGAGGAGGAGTAAAGGGGGCCCGCCTGCAGCAGCTGCTGCTGCTGCTGCTGCTGCTGCTGTTGCTGGTGTTATTTACATACATGACACACACAATCCTCCTCCTCAACATCACACAGATCCAATGTCGTTCTCTCTGCCTGTTGGTTGTTTGGCTTGTTTCCGTCTTATCTTTCTCCCTGTCTGTCTTTGCTCTTCTCTTGCTGCTTCTACTCATATAGCCTACGTGCTCCTTATGTTGCTAAATAAATCGCTCTCACCCATCCATTCACTCTGACAAGCGTTTACAATACCAAGAGAAAGCATCCTGCGATGCGTTTGCATGTGCAGCCTGCTCCTCGCCCTCCCTCCCTCACCCCTTCCGCTCCTCCTCCTAAAAGACTATCATCACACACCACCACGCACGCGCGCAGCAACAGACAAAATGGCAGCTCTTTCTCTCTATGTCTCCTAAAGCCGCTTCAGCCCCTTCTTCTTCAATCGCTTATCCACCGACGACGCCGCCTCCTTCTGGTTCGGGTTCACTTTCCTCTTCGCCAGCCCCACCACATTCGGAGACCCCAACACCCCTGCCCCTCCCTCCTCCCCTCCCTCCCCCACCCCCTTCAACCCCTCCCTTTCCTCCTCTTCCGCGCCTACTGGGAGCTTCCCCTCCTTCTCTGCCGCACTACTGTTGTTGTTACTACTCCTGCTGCTGCTGCTGCTGCTGGTAATGTTGCTGCTCTTCCGGAGGGCGTGCACCGAGGTGAGGAGCCGAGCGCGTTTTGCGTAGTCTTCGTAGGATGTCATGAATTGCTTGCCGGCTTCGTCGTTGAGGGAGCTTTCAGGGAAGGGCACAATCAACAGACAACGGATCACCTGGTGGAAGGGAGGGAGGGAGGGAGGGGAGGGAGGAAGGGAGAGGGTTGTTTTTTTTGGTTTTTGTAGAAGATCATGAATTGCTTGCCCGCCTTGTCGTTGACTTTCGGGGAAGGCACGATGAGGAGACATCGGATCACCTGCCAAAATGGGGGAAAAGAAACGAAAGCACTTCCCCCCCTCCTTCCCTCCCTACCTCCCTCCCTACCTGCAGCACATGCACCAAAGTCATCGTGGGCGTCCAATCCTCCTTCAGCGTATTCACACAAATGTCCCCCGTGCTGCTCACATTGGGGTGATAAGTCTCCTTCAAGAAGAAAACCCGCAAGGAGGAGGGAGGGAGGGAGGGAGGGAGAGCGGAAGGGAGGGAGGATGTTGCTTACCTGCAGCACATGGACTAAGGTCGTGGTCGGCGTCCAATCCTTCTTCAAGGTATTCACACAAATATCCCCGGTGCTGCTCACGTTGGGATGGTAAATTTTGGTCAGGAAAAACCCGCGAGGAGGAGAATTAGGGAAGTCTTGGCTGAGGACGAGCTTGACGTGAAAGCTGCCCTCGACGTAGGGGGTGTCCTCTGCAGGGAGGGAGGGAGGGAGAGAGGGAGGGAGGATAGGTAAGCGAAGAGGAGGCGGCGCAATCGGATCGAAAAGTGCAATTTTGAGTGAACACCTCTTATAAAGCGACGGCTTGACAGAGACAGGTTGGAAGAAAGTTAGAAGGGAATGGAGGGGGGGAGGGAGGGAGGGGAGGGAAGGAGGGAGGGAGGGGGGAGAAAGCAACATCAGCACGTACCAGGCCCGTCAATCTCGGCGTGGATCTCGGCAATGTTGTCGCAGTTGTTTTGCATGAGCCGAATGCCTGTTTTGTTTGTTCGTGTTTAGGAAATAATAGGGAGAACGGTCGTGGTATGTGAGCGACGAGTCAAGGTCGAGGGAAGAGTGGGTCATAATGCTTTCCTTTTTTCCTGTATGCCATACACACAACAAAAGAACACGACTACTTGAGCAAAGGAAACTTGCATGCCGAGTGGCAACAAATCTACGCCTTTCTCCCTGTGCCCGTTGTTGTTCTCGCTACCCTACCCCTCCCTAAAGCCTCGCCAGGTGATAAACCCTCCGCTCACACACACACTACATATGGCTTACCAGGGGTGGGCTTGCGGACCAGGTCCTGGATCTCCCGGGCCACCCGTGTAATGACTTGCGGGGACAGGTTCTCGTACGACGACATTATGGCAAGAGTGTGCTGGTGGCGGCAAGAGGTGTGTGTGGAGCTTCGAGACTGATTTGTCACGCTCTCACGGCACGAGTCAACAACAAGCAACCAGGGGGTGGGTGGGCTCGAAAAAATGCGACCTGGGGAGACGCAGCCGTGCAGCGGGCAAAGATGAGGATCCTGTGGAAGTGGTGGGTGGGTTGGTGCAGTGGAATGAGTGTGTGGTGCCGCAAAGCAGGGGTGTGGACAAGGGTAGCAAAAGCCAGTGCAAGTTGGCCCGCAAGGCAAATCACAAGCGGCGGCATTGACAGTTCGTATATATTTTACAGGCATGCCACTGCGCCTCTGGCTTGCCGCGCGTGTTGAATAGACAAGCTGCTCGGGTTTTGGGCTTGTATGTGGATTGGCGTACTTGTTGTTGTGTTACGCTGAAACAAAGGGCCGGCATGAGATTGCTTGAGACAGCCAAGCAGGTTGCTCACTTTGCTTGGGTGTTTCTCCAGCGGCTCACTCTCGCTGAAGGGCGAGGCGCCTGCTGCCCTCCTTCTTTCGTCTCCAGTTGCCTTCCCTCGAGCGCCATTCTTGGTTGCATCGAGTGCCTTTGCAACAGGCTTAAGGGGCAACAAGGATTGTCTCCTTCTTGCGTGTTGTGTGTGTGGTTTTGCGCCTTGGGCTTTCTCCCACCCCACACACAGCCACACATTTCTTCTATGGGAATAAGCCAATGGGCCAAAGCACGCATCCCTCCTGGCCTCCCCACCCCTTCACACTCACTACCCACAACCCCTAGGCTACCCGTCCTTGCTGCGTCGCGAATTGTTTCCACCCGACTGACAACGCCGGCACCGAGGCGCCCAGGCCAAGGACACACTACGACCAAGGACGAGCAGGGACTACACACCACCACCCTTTGCACACGACACGCTTGCTTGGCACTACTTGTCTACGACGACGCGGTCGTCCCCTCCAGACAAGGACGACGCCCGCTTCTGTGTTTTCTCCACATCTGGGGCATGTCCATCTTGTGTGACTTGACACGCCTTGCTTCCCAGGCGTCCACACACACACAGCTCCACCCAGGCAGCTGAGTCCACACGACGCTGCTACCCAGAACACAAGGGACGCCTCTTCCCCTCTGCCCCATCCCATTCCCTCCACCACCTCTGACTGACACCCTCCCTTCCCTCCCCTCCCTCCCTTCCTACCACACACACACAGGCAACAGGCAACCATGAACAACCCCTACAGCGACAACCCCTTCGACACCATCTACGCCGCCCCCGTGGCCATCCAGGGCAGCAGCAGCAGCAGCAGCAATGCCGCCAAGCCCACCCCCATGAGCCCGCAGCAGCAGCAGCAGCAAGCCGCGGCCTTGGACGACCTGATCAACCCCTTTGCTGTCTTAGGAATGGAGAACAAGAGTCAAAAGTCCCCTACGGCCGCCTCTGGTTCCCCCTACCACCAAGCTGCGCGGGCAGGCTACACGTCCCCCTACGCCGAAGCCAGCTCCGCCGCGCTCTACTCCCCTTCTCGCGGACCGCAGCAGCAGCAGCAGCAGCAGCAGCAGCAGCAGCAGCAGCAGCAGCAGCAGCAGCCGCCGCAGCAGCAGCCGCAGGCCCTGGCGGCCCCGCAAGTCTTTGCGCCGCCCCAGCACTACCACCAGCAGCAGCAGCAGCAGCAGCAGCAGCAGCAGCAGTGGGGGTCGCCCTCGGCCCAATCCGCTTTCCAACCCCCCGCGCCCATCGTCACCTCCCAAACCTACACCCCCTCCCCCTCCAGTAGCCCCGTCTTTGGGAGCAGCCCTTCTTCGGCCTACGGACAAGCAAGCCCTGCCTATGGCACTTACTCTCCCGCCAGCCCCGCGTTCAACAGCGGGTTGCACACCGGCCAAGGGTCCCCCTACGCCTCTTCTGCATCTCCTTTTGCTGGATCGTCCTATGGCAGCGGCAACGGCAGCAGCAAGGCCAGCGTGACGGACGCGGATCTCTCCCTCTTTGCCGGACCCGTGGTGGCAATCAAGGCGGCCACTCCCACTCGGGCGGCCGCTGTCGCCCCGCAGCAGCAGCAGCAGCAGCAGCAGGTGGCGGCGAGCAGCAGCCCCAAGGCTGACGATGGGTGGGACAATGATGACTTTGGCATTTCGTGGGAAGCGCCCAAGAAGGCCGCTGTTGCTACTGCTGCTGTTGCCGCTGCTCCTGCCCAGCGCGAGCAGCAGCGTGAGCAGCAGCGTGAGGAGCAGGAGCAGGAGGCTGCGCCTGAGAGTCCGTCGAGGAATGTGAGCTCGCCGGGAGGGAAGAAGGTCAATGCGACGGAGGCGGCGATTGCGGCTGAGCATAAGATGGAGGGGAATGTGCTGGCCCGCATTTCGGTCCGTACGTTGATTGTGAAGGAGTGGAAGGAGACTTTTTGGATTATCAACAAGGGGAAGGTCTTGCTTTACCGCTCGAAGGAGGATTACCTCTACAACCCTGTCGGGGTGATGGTGAAGAAAGACATCCCCTTGTGCGATAATTTGCGTTGTTCCGAGGTGACCTGCAAGCCTTATAAGGGCTATGGAGACCTGTACCACTTCACTTTAGAAGAAATGCTCGATTACGGTCCCTCTCTGATCGCGAAATTTGCGTCGACCGACGTAAAGAACATCCGTGAGCTCCGCGCTGTCATTATTGCGTACATCATCGCCGAGAGGAAGAAGCGTGTGGGTGGTGGTCGTCGTACCCCTGTCGGCCCTCAAGGAAACAGCAGTGTCTACACCAGCGAAGAGCGCCAGCAGCAGCAGCAGCGGCAGCGCGAGGTGGCCTCGCCTGTGCAGCAGACGCAGGCCAGCCCGGTGGCGAGGGAGGGAGGGAGGGCCAAGATGGAGAGTGGGGCGCCGGCGGCGTCTGGGGCGGGAGGGGCGGATAAGTATGCGAAGTGGGGACAGATCAGTTAAGGAGGGAGGGAGGGAGGGAGGGAGGGAAGGAGGAGGAAGGGGGAAGGATTTTTCTGTGGAGGAGGGGGGGAAGGGGGAGGGAGGGAGGGAGGAAGGGAAGGACCTGTATACTGACACCATTATCCGTCCTTTGTTTCCGCGCGTGTGTCTCTCTTTATCTTGTCCTAGTTGTGTGTGTATTTGTAGAAGGAGAGAAATTTGAAATAAAAGGAGAAGATTAGGAGAACTGACAGAGAGAGAGAAGAGAGAGAAAACAACAACAACAAGACAAACAAACGAGAAATCACTTATCATCACACACACCAATCACAACAACAACCAAACCCACACTCACCCAAAATCAAAAATGACAAGTCGACGTGTATGTAAGGAGAGAAGAAGAAGAGAAGAAAGGGAAGAATAATATAAAA
>Ga0105053_10011693_pt1 | contig 10707 bp, 7 predicted proteins | sample BON01_FD_78093 | JGI IMG/M metagenome (GOLD analysis project Ga0105053, IMG submission 78093) | Freshwater microbial communities from Lake Bonney liftoff mats and glacier meltwater in Antarctica - BON-01 | ecosystem: Environmental > Aquatic > Freshwater > Ice > Glacier meltwater | place: Lake...
AGACCACGCACGTGTCAATCCATGTTTATCACTTAACACATCGTGATGTGTTTTTGAAATTTTCTTTTGCAACAAAACACATGGTTGTATCCCCAAAAAGTGATTTTATTTTCACAAACAGCCAGATGTTTATTTTGAGCGTTTTTTTGTCGAGAATGTTTTTTTTTGAGATTTTTTTTTCATTTTTTTTTTGGCGATTTTTTTTGCCATTTCATCCTGCAATGCCATTCTAATTTGGTGTCAATGTTGGTACCCAATTCGCGCGCAAACCGGGTTGAGCCATCCCACCGCGCGGGGGAGGCAGGATGTCCTAAAAAGGACAAGAGGAGAGCGAGAGGGGGTAGTAGAGAACAAAAACACACAAACACACAAATCAATCTGAATAAATAAAAGCTTGGTGAATCCTAAGTCTACCTCAAACCAGTCGAGCAAACCCTGTACAGTGCTACAGTACCCATCAAGAAAAGAGCAGGCTCAACCCGGAAAAAATGAGGGTTTCCCCAAGGGTAACTGTCCGTATGGGCTCTGGCTGGATGCGAGTGGCGCGCGGCGGCTCTGGGGCTCCTCCGCTTGCCGCGTGCCCAAAAAAAAGTTGCAGAAAAGTTGCACAGTACTAAGATCTGCACAGTTAGCCTCTGATGTGACTAGACTTAATCATGTTCTTATCTTGACACGTCCCTAGAAGTCTTTCTCTTCATGTTTCTCTTCGGTCAAACTCATCTTTGTTCAACGTGTATGCAATGCATCTCCTCTTCCCAACCGGGAAGAGGACATGGCAGTCACGGTTCTCGCTACGCGTATTCAGCCCAGGGGTTTCCTTTACTACGCCAGCACTACGGTGTCACACCAAGCGGGTGTGCGGCACTGATGAGCCCCAAAGTTCCCCAAACATTTGAACGCAAGATTTTTTTATTTTTTTTACCAAGAAAACTGTAATCAAACTACATAAGTCCTTCTGTATTTGCGATTTCAATTGAACATCACCCAGAAAAGGTAGTCATGAAAATGCCCAATTCTGCCGGATTCTCCGGCTGTCGGATTCTCAGGCGAAACCGATTAGGCTAAGGGGGGTTGAGCGCGCTTTTAACAAAAATTGATGCCCCACACGGTATCCAATTCGACATTTATCTGTTCGGTGTAGAAAGCTTTCCAATGATATTTCTGACCTTTTGATTATTTTGTTGGGCGCCAGGGGTTCTCCCTGCCAAACGTGAGTTTTGGCACAAAACGACATTTCTTTTGGGTTTCAGTCATTGGCCTAATGAATCCTTGAACCTCACCATAAGGAACCGGCGATTTCCTAGCCAGCAGCCCTGCGCCTGGACTGTGACGTCGGAGCAGTTAATGCTGTGTTCGTGGACACTTGATTGCTGACTTATGAGCAGGAATCCATTACAGCGCATGCAGATCTAAATGAAGCTCAGCTCCAACAATTGAGTGAATGGTGTGCAGCCCAAAGAATAAAGATACGAACGGGGTGCTGCCCCAAGAAAAATCGCATGAATGGAGTGCCGCCCCAAGAATCATAGACAATACAACATTACACTCGAATCAGAGGTACCAGCCTTTGGAAACCCTCGTGCTAGAATTTGAATGCATGCCTAGACGAGACGTTGACTCAATTCACGATACATTGTGAGACCCAGGAACTAACTTGAACGAAATAGGTGAGTTCTATCATTGGAGTGCACACTGTATTCGGAGCACATGCGCGGGAAAAGTTGTATCAAAGTGTATGTATGTGTATATGTATGTATAGTCACGCTGTGATATAGCTGAGTTCTAGAACAGATTTTCTTAGTTTAGAACTTGTTCTATAACGACAATTTTTTTTTGAGAGGGGTTGTATGACCCCGGGGCCATCAATCTGGCGATTCGGGCCTGAGTACTAAATAAAGCCACATTGTCCCTAGCTTCCCTTTCACTGGCTGGCCCAGATATCGATGACCCCGTCGGAGCGTCCGGCAACCACAATTCGCAAGGTTGGATGCATTGCCACGCACGTTACACAACGTACTCCCCCACCACCTGTCTGCTGCGACGACAAAGGTCTTCCCCGCGACCGAGCACCACCAGCCGCGCCTCCACCACTTCCTCCTCGACTGATACCTTGCGGGTCCCGTAAAAGTGCTACGAGGCGTGCCGATGCTGCGCTCCATACACCGACAGTGCCTGAAGGAAACCCTGCAGCCACATGTCGAGAATTGCAAGCCACCGATGTGCATCGAGCAGCAACAGCTTGCCACTCTCGAACAGTGTGCTGCGTGACGCTTGAGCCTCCACTTGCATCCCTGCTAATTTCACCACCACCACCAGGAACATCGAAGAAAACAAGGCGGCGAATGACTTTGACATCTCCTGTCACTTGGTCGATTTGAATTAAGAAACACGCCGGTGCTGCATTGTCCCCAGCATCCTCTTCATGTCCTTCGCCTCCCGGCTGTGTCGGGCGATATTGTGAGGCCTGAGAGCTCAGCGCCGAAGATTGTGAGCTCAGGGCCTGCCCTCCACGGGTGGCACGCACAGACACACGTGGGCGCAGAGAATCAACGGAAATTACCACGTGCGGACTGCATGTGCGACTCGCATCACACGGCACTGAACAAGTAGCTGATCTGGTAGGTTGCCAGGGCGCGACACCGGTTATTTCATTGACGAGGCATCCGATCGAACTGCTGAGCGTAGACACAGGGACAACGTGGAGCAGCATCTTGTCGTCGTGGTCCCACACTGCAATCTATAATTCGCGACATAGAGAAGAAGCACACAGTAGAGAAGAAACACACAGGGATTAGGCAAAGACGAGCATAGTACGAACAGGACGGGCAAGCGCAGCGGGCGTGCGGCGGCGTGCGGCGGCTGAGTTAGAAAGAGTTTTATGGAGTTAAGGGAGTTCGGGAGTGATAGTATTTGCAAGATGTTAGTGACTACCTCGAATTCTCTCCAATTACCTCTACTCCCCTCTATACCTGTAACTCTGTCTTTGTTACCTCTTGATACATCTCACTACAATCAACTATCCCTAATTCTGTAAAACTCCCTCGAAATCAAGGGAGTTTTAACCCCTTCTAACAGCGAGTGGCAACGCACAGAAGCTGCTGCACCCACAGACGGTAGGCTTTTTTTGGACGTATAGGAATCTACTACAATTTTCATGAATTCATCAGCGCTGTTGTCTTGCTGATGCAATCTGCCTTTGGCGGAGGCAGGTATTGTGTAGTGGGGCGTGCCAGCCATTTTTTTCCTATTTTCCCATCGATGTCCAGATTGGACGTCTCCGCCCCATCCGATCTCGGGTTTTCGCTCCGACACGACACGATCGGATGTCTACATACATCCGATCTCAGATGGGTCACATATCTGATCTCAGATCGGTCTTCAAAGACCCATTCCAAGACCGATCTCACATAGGACAAGTCAGACGTACGATCTAGACAAAAAGTGGAACAAAATGGGTTTCTAGGAGAGATGATCCGCAGGGCCAGCAGTCCGACTCACGCGCAGCAGCATCCACCGCTGCACGCCCTGCACTACCCTCAGATTTGTTCGGAGGTCAATGGTCCGATACAGGCGGGCGTGCGGTTTGCTCGCCGCCGTGCGGCCCCGGACCTCCAGGCTCAAAACAGCTGGAAAATTTCGGCCAGATTCGAAAATATCCGGCTTGTGGAGAAAAAGACAAGGTTGTGTGCATGTCTTGAGACATGTCTGTCTCTTCTTCTGGGCTGCGCACTCTGCAGCGAGGATGGGGGGCACCAATACCGCTTGCTGCGCGGCACCTACGACATATCGATCGTCTTGTCCACATGTGGTGATATTTTTGAGCTGCCCATAGCCCGTGGCTGGCGGTAGCGTGGCGCAGCGTGCAATGACGATGTTGGGAGGCGCACAATCCGAGGCCCGCTCGCACCCACTGGATCCTCTTGCTGGTCTGCTGACAGCTCCTCGCGGGCTCTGCAGCACGGCTGGGGTGGCGTCTGCTGAATTTTTGCGGTCCTCCAGTGTCCATCGGACTACCTGTCCCTCGGTATCGGCAAGCAGCACCACCCTTCCTCCTGCCCTCACCACTGTGGCAATGCCGGACAGTCGTTCCCACATCGCCATGATGGAGGGCAGTTCCACGTCGGTCATGACAAGGGCATGTGGCATTGCACCGTCGCGTGTCTCGCCTAGAACGCCGACTCCACCGCTGCCCACGTCGCAGGCGAGGACAAAAACCCCGGGGTTGATTTGCGACACCACGCCCTTCTTCTCGCGCCGCCGTTTGGCAACCCGAGACTGTCCCGCGGCAAGCACCAACCCGCCGCGCAGTGCCAGGTGGGTCACGACACGTCGCTGCTCGCCATCGCACTCGTGCCGCATAGCCTCTGTGGGCAAGAGGCTCCTCCCCTCCTCCTCTCGGATGAGCCAAGCGGAGACGCAGTCCGCGGTGGCGCAGGCAAGCCACTCTCCGTCCACCTCCAGACTTACTACCGCCTTGTTCGTTGCGGGCGCAATTGTTCCCGTGTGGCAGAGAACGTGAGCAGCGTTGATGCGATCCTTGACCTCCATTCTCAAATCCTTCCTGCGAAAACAGCGTGCCCAGACTATATACGTCAAATAGATTTCAGGACGGTTGACTACATGTGTATTATTAATATTAGGCCAATCGTGGGCAAAAACCGTTGCGATGGACATGGCACCCGGGTAAAGACGATGTCCTCGACTCGGCAGACGCCGCTCTCTGGGCCTGGCTCCAAGAGCAGTGTGCTGGCCAACCCCCCACTTAACCGCCGAGGCTCGTCGCGGTTCAGACGAAGCTTCCATCAATTGGACACATCGCCTTCTGGGGTTCTGATGACGCTGCAGGGACGCCATCTCGAGGAAGAGGAGCCGCCCGAGGGCAGCATGGCAGCAAAGTTCAAGATCATTCAGAAAGAAATCCAGGATGCCGTGGAGCGTGCCGACCAGAAGCTGTTGGAGTACGATATTTTTGAGCAAGAGAAGGCCGAGCAGCACCAGATCGAGCTGACAGAGAACAGCGAGACGGAGAATACGCTGACGCTGTCGGCAGAAGACGTCGACGACATGATACCGGCAGCGTCCAAGCGCGCCATGTACAGCGTCGCCGAGTCGCATGAGGATGCCATGGGCAAACTTCTGCGCATGTATCATGACCTGGACCCCGCCAGCATGGGCGAGCCAATGGACGCGGCGCCTATAGACCATTTCATGGACGATTTCAAGTCCGCGCAGGATCTTGTCAACGACGTGCAGGCCCACAGGGAGAAGGTGCTACACAGAGTGGAGGCGGCGCAGCAGTCGCTGGTGGGCTACCAGGAGAAGCTGAAGGAGGCGGAGCTGAAAGAGCTGGAAGAGCTGGGAATGTATGTCGAGCCTGAAATTGCCCCCCCCATGATTCAAGCCGCGACCAGTGGAGGTGGAGACGCGGCCCCGAATCGCGATGCTTCAAAGGTGGCGGCGTTCAAGGACCACATCCGCCTGCTCGAGGGACGCGTCAACGACTTGCAGGCTGAGGTCAGCGAGGAGCAGGAAAAGTACCAGGAGATGGAAGAAATCAAGGACGAGCTTATTTCCGCGCTCAAGCTGCAGATTGAAAGGTCGCACGACCAGATGGAAGGTGTGATTCATTCTACGTCGCACGACCTTGCTGACAGCGCTGCTGCTGTTGAGGATACCCGTCTGCATATTGCCTACCTCACCGTGCAGCTGCGCAATGCCCGCGAGCTCGCTGATTCCAGAAACTTTGACGTGGACAAGTGGGTTGCGCGCGAGGATCTGGAGGCAGCCGTCAAGAATGTCAACAGTTTAAAGATACAAGCGAAAAAACTCACAGACCGAGTCAAGTCAGAGCAAAAAAATACAGATGAAGCGCATTCCTACGCCAAGAAGTGTCTGTCCGCCAAGGAAAAGGCTGATTTATCACATGCTGAGTGGGAGATGCAGCTACGTGACACTCTGAAAGTACGAGACCAAGATCTCGTGAATCTCAATTTTGAAACACGCCTTTTGCATCACCGTGCAGACAAGCTTGTGCGCGAAGTCGAAGAAATGAAAGATAGGCTTGAGCGGGAGAAGAAGGAGGCCGTACAACAGGCCATGCAGGCCATGGAGGAGCAGCGCGAGGCCTTTAATGGCATCCTGAGGACTCGAGATGCTACAATTAAAGAACTTAAATTTCAGAACCAGAGTCTCACGGACTCGCTGACTGCAATAACATCAAAACACGAAGCCTACTTTGAGTCGGTCAAAAAGGCCGAGGAGGATCGGCTGGCGCGGCAGGTTGAAGGTGAGATGATGACAGACCCTGTCAAGGGCGGCTTTGGTGGCTTGGATGAGAGGGAAAAAGACAAATTTCTAGAAACGAGCACGCAGACAGGTACTGTGCAGGGAATTTTGTGGAGAGTGCTCCGTCGTAAGTTTGCTATTGAAGCGATCAGCTCGCTCGATCGAACGTCAAAAAAATCAGATGCACTGGACCAAAGTCTGTTGGCGTTAGAGGCCAAGATGCGATCCAAGTGGTCCGAGTCCGAAGGATTAATCAAGAACTTGTCGCAGACCATTGCTGATGCATTCAGTGTAATCCCTGAAAATATGAAGCAGCTGCAAGACATTCTGTCCACTTTGGAGGAGTATTCGAAAAGGGAAGAAACGGCACTGCAACAAAGAACACAGCTGAAAGATGCTGTTGCAGATGCAATGGAAAAGATGCGTTCAGGTATGGAGGATGTGCTGGATATTGGGGTGCAACAGGACATTGAGAAAGAGCGAGCTGACCTCGCGGACGACGACGACGACGACGTGGCGGTGTTTGAAGAGTTGAACCAGAATTTGCTTACGGTGAAGGCCGAGCTCTCCGAGTTTCAATCAGGTGGCGTCGATATCGAATCCCATCTCATGAATCTCAGCTCTGAAATATCAGGTCTTTTAGCCGGAGATATTTTGCAGTCCGTTGTGTCCATCCGCACGGAGCTCACGCACGAGAAACAGATATCCCAGCGCTACGACTTTACGCATCATACAAAAACCCTCACAGCAATCACAGCAGGCGATTTCGCCGATACTATGCCGCAAAGTGCTGGTGGAATAATTCTGTCAAATCCACACTTCGAGGAGTCAAAGGCCCTAGGCGACATAATCAAAGTATGGAACCAACAAAAAACTGACTGGGTCAAAGAGCGTTTCAAACTGATCCAAGAGTCGAATGCGTATCGTAAAGAGTTGCAAAACACGAATTTCGAAATCTTGAAAGGGAAAGACTATAGCAGCAGACCTGGAACTAATGCCGGCTCTACAAGTGCTCAAGGCAGCAGACCTGGGACCACGGCAGCGGAGGAATCATCGAAAGGCCAGCGCGGGTTTAATATGGTAGATGCTGCTAAATTCGAATTTGCTGTTTATCGGTCTTCGACTGGCGATCTCGAAATGGAAATGGATGCGTTGACACAAGCAATAACAAATCTGTGGCGGACAGAAAATGAATTTGACTTTGTCGACATATCAGTAGACGCTGGTGTGATACTTCCACCATTATGGGGTAAGTGCATGAAGCTAGTGCAGGCAGCGAGTCTGGCCTTTCACCTCGCCAAGACATCGACTGCAGGACGCAGACCCAAAACTGCTGAAACCGGTGCAAATACCGACGACAACACTGACAGTCGCCCGCAAATTGCTGGCATCCAGATCAAGGCATTCGACGATGAACAACCAGAACTGGAAGAGAAGCCTGTGGCTCCAGGCGGACAAATGGCAGCTGAGGACAAGGACGAGCTAGAGAAGAAAGCGCAATCTGCGCGTGAAGACAAGGAACGACGCAAGCAAGCAGCTCTTGACAAAAAAAAGCGAGAGGAACACGCAGAACGCGAGAGAAAAGAGAGGAGGAAACAAGAGAAGGAGAAAAAGACCAACAGATCTCGGCTGGGTACCGCACAGAGTCACACGTCGTCAGGCACGGTGGATTCGGAATCCACGAATTCCAAAGACGGCCGTATCAAGATTCTGCACACCAACGATTCCGCCATGAGAAAGTTGGTGCACGCACTAAGGGACATTCTTGCACGACCTGTATCAAACCCCGCTGCGCTGCCAGTAGCACATGCTTGTGATAGGATCGACACGAATCGTGCCACGTGTCCGGGATGTCTTGCGGCAGCTGCTGATGCAGTGCATGCTGCATTAGTCAAGGATGCTCCTGCGTATCGAATTGTCGACAGTACGACTGCACTCGCAGACGACGCGCTAGAGAAAGAGCGAGCACGGGATCATGGTGGGGATCTTGCTGATGGTAGTGAGGATATAGCGCTACCGCCTCGGGATCCATCTGAAGAGCAGACGCGTGAGGCTCAAGTCACGCCTGACGCGGCCGATGTTACAGGTACAGCTGACACTACAGATACTACCACAGTGCAGATGCACGTGTATGATGTCAGCGGGCTGGTAGCACGCAGCCATCAGCGGGAAGTAGCTGACAGCCAGGATGCTGAGGGGGCAGGTGAGGCAACGCCGCCACCCACCGAAATGTGTGTACATGGACACCGTCACACCGTGGCAGAGATTCTCAGCGTGCACAAGCAACGCGTGGCAGCACAGGACAGAGGTCGTGTCACTAGTGGAGCACACGTACTCGCAACTCCACACATGGCAGCGACGACAGCAGCTGAAAGCGACGCCGCACGACTGCTGCAGTGTGTTGTGCACCGACGATATGGCCCGAAAGGCCCCGACTTTTTGGGGAGTGTCCTCAAGTCACAGTCGATCCTGCGTACCGAGCTGCAGACATTGACGGCGCAGCTTGTGCTACACGTGGGGGGGTTGGAGATGGCGCAGGGGCAGGTAGAGATTCTCCAAAGCCAGCTCGTTACAAAATTTTGTGTGCAAAACCTCTTTGGAGCTGACTTTTGAGAATTTTGACCAGCTGCGTGCCGAATTGCTGTCGGTCGTCGAAGAGAACACCACGTTGATGCAGGAGCAAGACGATTTGGTGCAACAAGTGAGTGCGTTGCAGCTGAAGCACGCCGATCTTGTGCAAGTTTCTGACAGTTTGACTGCGCAACACCAAACCGTAGTTTCGCAGGTGTATCATAGTGTGTTGCAGTGTACAGTATTGTCACAGTGTGTTGCAGCGTGTTGTAGTGTGTTGCAGTGGCCATACACAGACTAGACTGCCCAACACCAAATAGTGGTCACGCAGGTGTGTCGACGAGTAGCTAAGAAAACGTAGTTGCACAGTTGTCAGTGTGTGGCAGTGTGTAGCAGTGTGTTGCAGTGTGTTGCAGCATGTTGCAGTGTAATGCAGCGTGTTGTAATGTGTATGAGCAGCCAAGAAAAAGTAGGTGTGCAGGTGTGTCATATTATTTTGCACCAGGTTGCAGTGGATTGCAGTGTGTTGCAGTGTGCTGTAGCGTGTTGCAGTTACTATTTACTGCAGATATAATAATGATCCACGAGGTTTCTTTTGCAGGGCTCTTTTCGTGTATATAAGTCAGGATTGACGTGTATGGCGTCTCTGAGGTACGTATGTGAAAATTCAGGTCTCCATGTTAGGTCCATTTTCATGTGCATACTTCTTTTTTTGACGTATGTATCAGTCTCTATGAAATCGCGTCTTTCATGTACGACACATTTGTCTTATCAGCAAGTAGGTCTCATTTGTGGGGCACTCTTGATTTTGTATGGGGTGGCTACGGTCAGCAGGATCGATAAAATCATAGGTCTCTTCTGCAGAATGTTGTCTCTTTTACAGGGTTCTTTTGCAAAAGAGACCTATAATTCTATCGATCCTACTAACCAAAGCCATCCCATAGGTCTGACGTGTTTCACAATACAAGTTTCCTGTCTATTCAACAGGCAGGTCTCTTTTGTAGGTCTCATAGGTTCGTCCCTCCGATATATATGTCTCCTCAGTAAGCAGGTTTCAATTTTTCCTCACTACGACGTATTGCAGGGTGGCGCAGACCCATAGTATGTCTCATCTTTACAGGTTATTTTCCGCAAAAGAGCCCTATAGTTAGTGGCTCTTTGGCGAAAAATGGCCTGCAACTTTAGGCATCCTAAGGGTCTTTGCCACCCTGTACGATGTATATGTATATTCAGCAAATAGGTCTTTTTTGTAGGTCTCACATGTTCCTCATTATCATGCCTGTGAATAAATAGCAAGTATGTCTCCTTTGTAGATCTCTTGCAATTCTGTAGATCTCGCATGTGCTGCATACTGCTGCGAACTATCTAAGCTCATCGCACGATCGTAGTGGCACACATGCGGGAGTGGCTCTTTTGTAGGTCTTGCTTGATTTACACAGGTCCCTTTAGTAATTCTTTTTGGACATATTTCGGAGTAACCCAGCATAGAGACGCTCAGTGGGTCGCTTTTGAACGTCTCTTTTGACATATACACGTCTCATTTAATTTATGTTGCCGCAACTCATTTTGCGGAGGAAACCGGTAGGAGGCACACAACTAAGCACAGGGATGCTCAGTAGGTCTCTTTACAATATATCTTTTGACTCATGTAGGTCTGTTTTGACATATATTGCCCTGACTCAGCTCGCGGAGGCTCTCCGCTCTGTGTCAAGAAACGACCATGAAATGCAAACCGGTGCGCATACATGTATTTGCATATATGCATTTACATATGTAAATATGTATATATCTTGATTTATACATAAATACATATATACATATATATATACATATACATATACATATATACAT
>Ga0105053_10011695_pt1 | contig 10703 bp, 9 predicted proteins | sample BON01_FD_78093 | JGI IMG/M metagenome (GOLD analysis project Ga0105053, IMG submission 78093) | Freshwater microbial communities from Lake Bonney liftoff mats and glacier meltwater in Antarctica - BON-01 | ecosystem: Environmental > Aquatic > Freshwater > Ice > Glacier meltwater | place: Lake...
CCCCCCCCCCCCCCCCCCCCCATGAACATACACCCGCGCGCGCGCCCTCTCCCTCTGTCTGCAACCAAGCCAAGCCCCCTTGCTCACACCCCTGCAAACCAACAAGACACGCGCAAAACTCAAAAAAAAAACGACAGCTCCCCGAGCCCCACCTCTCGGCCATCATCCCCCCGCCCGAGACCCCGCCGCCCAACCTGGTGCTCAAGTCGGCGCAGCCCAAGCTGGGCATCGTCCTGCCCACGCCCAAGTTCCGCTTCATCGTCAACGAGAAGAAGTTGAAGACGCCCGACCTTCCCTTGGCGCCCTCGCACTCGCCGAAAGTGGGCGTGATCCTGCCGCAGCCGCACCTGTGGATGGGTGAGTCGTTGTCCGTTCCGCGCTCTTTTGCTACTGGGTTTTGTTCTGCGTTTCTACTACCAGCCTCGCTTGCTTGGACCCTGGGCTGCCGTTTGGCGGGGGTTCTTTTTTCGCGGTCGTCCAGTCCCGTCGTCGTTTTTTTTCTTTCCGCTCCGCTCACCCCCTCCGCTCATTCATTCCCTCCCCTAAAACCAAACCACCCAAACACCAACCTCACGACAACAAACAACAACCAACTGAACAACAGACGCCCCCGACCTGACCCACTACGTGCAAAAGCCGCTGATCGTCACGGAGCGCCAGGGCGCCGTGCTCAACCTCACGGGGCTGTCGCCCAAGAAGCAGGTGGTCTTCCAGTTTGCCAAGAACCCCAACGGTGAGAGCAAGGGCGAAAGAGAAAAGATAGGGGAGGGATTGGGATTTGAAACACACACAGAGGGCGCAAGCGAGTTTCGCGTGTTTTTTGTCTTTTCTGTCGAGGGCGCGCCTTTTTTCCTTTTCTCCGCCAGCGCTGACAAAAAAAACACCACACAATCGAACAACACAAAACAAACCAACGAAACAACACCAAAAAAACACAAAAAACCCACAGTCCCCATCCCGCTGCCCGACCCCACCTCGCCCATCTTCTTCGAGTCGCTGTGGAACTTTTACGCGCAGCCGCTCAAGCAAAAGACGGTGCTCAACGGCGGCCGCCCCGCCCGCACGGTCATCGACCTCTCGAGGGTGTCCTACGGGGACAACTACCTGGTCACGCTGCCCGAGTGGATCAAGGTGCCCCCTCAGGGGTACAACGAGATCCCCGGGCCGACGGTGAGAGAGAGCAGAGGGGAGAAAAAGAGCCGGGGTTTTCCCCCCGAAGGGGGCGGGGGGGGGCGGGGCGTGTTTTTGTCGCGTCTCGTTCTTTTCCGCTCGCCCGTCAAAAAAAATGCGCCTTTTCCACGACACCCTCGAAAGAGGGGTGCCATCCCCATCTGCATCGAGGGAAGACACACGCCGCCCCGATCCCCCCAATAAGCTCACGCGCCCGCCGCACACACAACACCACAACCCTCGGACACAACATTCAACGAACAAACAAACACAATCAAAAAAAAAACGAAAAAAAACATCCGACAGTCGCCCAACTTTGTCGGCGCGCTGCTCAACGCCGCCAGCAACGGCCACTTTGCCCTGCCCGACGTGTATCAAGGCGTCGCCCCCGTCGGCGTCCTCTTCAACCTGTCCGAGACCCACTACAAGGACAGCGTCAAGATCGAGGGCCTCCCTCCCCTGGAGAAGAAGCCCGAGGCCAACACGATCGTGATCGACGGCACGCACGGTGAGAGAAATAGAGAGGGAGAGAAAGACGCCTTTTCCCGTTTGTTGTTTTATTCTCTCTTGTCGCGAGTTCGCGAGGTTGGCCCTCGCCCCCCGCTCCCAACGTCTCACCCCCCGCCCCCCCCCTCCTTCAAAACACACAAAAACAAAAAACACAAAACAACAAACAGGCCTCGCCAAGCTGCTGCCCGAGAAGATCACCGTCACGGTAAGAGAGAGGGGAAAGGAGACAACGGGGGGGAAACGACGACAACGGCCGCCGCCGCCGCCGCGCTGTCTCTCCGCACCGCGCTCTCTTCCCGCGCCTTCCCGCCGCCGCCCCTGCGTCTCCCTGCGCGCGCCGAGCACCCGTCCAACTCCAAGCGCCTCACCCCCCGCGCTCACTCAATAACCCACCACCCACAAACCGCCACGACACAAAAAACGCCAAACTAAACACACTCAACAACGCTAAACTAAAAATAAACTCCAACCAAACAGGGCAAGCCCGGCGACGTGTCGCGCACCGTGATTGTCATCCCGGACGTGGAGCACGCCAAGGACTGGCGCCAAATGACGGTGACCAAGGTGCCCAAGGACGTGCTGGTCACCGTGGAGCACGGCAAGCCCGCGGGCAAGACCATCCTGGTCGACTTCACGGCCGGTGGGTGCTTCGGTCGTTTCGGGGACTAGAGGGAAAGAAAAAGGGTTTCTCTCTCCCTCTTTTCTTTTCGGGGGGGGGCGCCCACGGCGGGACCTCGCTCGTCCCCGAGAAAATTCGGCGCCACACACGCCCCGAAAAACCCTCAACCCTAAAAACCCACCCAAAACCAACCCAAAACCCACCCCAACAAAACCGCCAACCAAAACCCCAACAAAACAAAAACCAAAAAACACCACCCAGGCGGCAAGCTGCCCCCGGCCCGCCCCCACGTCCGCAAGAACGGCACCCAGCTGCTGTTCGAGATCCCCAAGGCGCAGCGCGGCCTCGAGTTCACGCTCCCGGAGAAGACGACCAAGGTGTTCGAGTACGACGGGTACGACCCGCAGATCGTGGTGGTGGCGCTCAACACGTCGGCGTTCGAGGCGCTGCACGGCAACAAGGACGAGAAGTACAAGTGAGTGGCTTTGTTCGTTTGTTTTCGGTCGTCGTTCTTTTTTTATGCGTTTGGTCCCCGCCCCCTTTTCTCCGCGCGCGGGTGCCCCCGTCCTCGCTCACCCGAAGAAAAAAAAAACAAAAAAAAAATCTCCACCCCCAAAACCCCCCACTCGAAAAAACAACCCACCAACCTCTTACAGGTGGCTCTTCAACCTCGAGACGCCGGCGGTCGTGCGCCCCGCGGACAAGAAGATCGGCAAGGGCGGCGACGGTGAGAGATTGGGAGAGAGAGAAAATTGGTCGATCGAAGAGACGGCGAGGGAGAGACACCAGAGGGAGAAAAAAAAAGGGGGGGGGGGGCCGCGTCGCGCGCGGCGTTTGCGTTTGTTTGTGATGTCTCTTCCTGTCTTGTTTGGCCTTGTCTCTCACCCTCCCTCGCGCGCCCGCGCCCCTTTCACTCGCGCCCTTCCACGGCGACAACAACCAACCAACCCCCCCCCTTGCCCCCCGCTCCCCCCCCCCACCCCCACCCACCCCCCCCCCCCCCCCCCCCCCCCCCCCAAACACCACGACAACAACAAAAAAACGAACACAAAAAACAACTTTACAGACAACCTCAAGGTCACGGTCGTCGAGCTGCCCGACGACTTTTTCGGCGCCTTCGACGCCACCAAGAGCCAGATGGCCTTCGACCTGCCCGGCGGCAAGAAGAGCGACGCCCGCCTGATCGTCACCCGGTGCAAGGGCACGGCCGCGGGCTGCGCCGAGGCCGTCGCCACGGACTATGGCCTCGCGCTCTCGGCGCTGGGCGGCGGCAAGGCGGCCGCCAAGAAAGCCTTGATGAGCAAAAAGGCCGGCAACATGAACTTCACCATCCCCGCGCTGGAGCTCGAGCAGCAGTGCGCCTACAAGTGCTGCAACGTCGACGCCAAGGTGGCCTGCCTGCCGAAAATCGCCGTCCCCGCAAAGACGCCCGCGCTGCCCTTCTGCCCCGAGGGCTGCTCCGTCGACCCGCTTGCCAAGCAGTGCAAGTGCGGCGCCTTCAAGGTGGCCGACTGCCCTGCTGGATACCTGCCCTGCGGCGGGCTCCCGCCTAATGCCTTTTGCATGAAGATTGGTTCGATCGACCACCCCAAGGCGTCGGAGATTCCCGTGGTCGCGCAGTGCGCGGGCGCGGCGCTAAAGTGCGCGGGCAAGGGCTTGGAGACGTGCGCGGCCAAGCGCAAGCGCATGATGATGTAGATACTTTCTTGTGGGTCTTGTGGATCTTGGAGAGGCGGAAAAAGATGGTTTTTGGAGATGTTTTTTTTCCTTTTTTGGATATGTGTCCCAAGCGGGGGGGCGCGAGCGCGCGTTCCTCTCGGGTCCTCTCTCCTCTCCCCGCCGCGCGCCCTCGCCCCTCGTCTGTCTGTCTCCTTTCTTCTCTTGTCAAGTTCCTGTTCCGCCCGCCTCCTTTTTCCTTCGGTACATCTGTGTGAGAGAGAGAACATACACAAAACTTGCGGTGCAAAAAAAAAAGACACCCGTGATGGAAGAAAAGACTCTCCGTTGGGTAGGTTTTCTCAGAGCGTGCGGCGGCAAAACCCAGAAGGGACGCTTCTCTCTCGGCGCAGCTGTGTGCCTGTCTTTGCCTCTCTCTCTCTCTCTCTCTCTACCCCTTGCTCCTCCTCCTCTTTGCCCTCTCGTCGCCACATCGACGCCTGACGCGCGCACCGATAACAGCACTAGCAGCAGCAGCATCAACAGCGCGCGCCCGAGAAAGAGAGAGAGACAAGAAGGACACGCAGAATGGACGGGGCGCCCGCGTCCGCCGCGGCGGCGCACGAGGAGTACGTGCCCGAGTCGATCCTGATCACGGGAGGGTGCGGCTTCATCGCGAGTCACGTGGTCAACCGGCTGAGCGAGCGGTACCCGCACTACAAGGTGCGTGCGTTTTGATCGGATCGATGGAAAGAGGAGGAGGAGGCAAAACAGTTGTTTCGGTTTGTCGCCCCTCCCCCGCTCCGTCTCTCTCTCTCTCTTACTTCTGGCGTCACCAGCCGCCGCCCTTGCGAAGAGCGAGGCGCGGTCCAGATGGCGATGGCGACAGAGACGGCGCCTTGTCGGCGTCGCCGGCGATTGGGGACGGAGAGGAGAGAGAAAAGAGAGACGAGCGCGCGTGCTTGGCGCGCCGCCGACGCCGACGCCGCCGCCGCTCAGCCCGCGCCGCCACCCGCTCCCTCCTCCCCCCTTGCCCCGCCCCCAAAAAAACGAAACAAAACAGATCGTCGTGCTGGACAAGATGGACTACTGCGCGAGCCTGAGGAACATCGCCCCGGCCCTCAAGAACCCAAACGTCAAGGTGCGTTTGGCTGCCTTTTTGCTCCGCCTCGCCCTTTTTGTTTTGTCGTGCCAGCCTGACGACGCTCTCTCGAGAGAGTAGAAACCAAAAAACGCCGCCCGCCCCAAAACAAAAACAAAACAAACGACCCAAAACAAAAACAAAACAAACGACCCAAAACCAAAACAAAACAAACGACCCAAAACCAAAACAGTTTGTCAAGGGCGACATCCAGTCCATGGACCTGCTCAAGTTCATCCTCGAGAGCGAGCGCGTCGACACCATCATGCATTTCGCGGCGCAGACCCACGTCGACAACAGCTTTGGCAACTCGCTCGCATTCACGGTGCGGCCTTTCCTTTTTTTTATTTTGCTCTCTCTCGCCTCGTCCCGTTTTTCGGGCGCGCGCTGAAACCTGCAGGCCTCACTCTCTCCGCTGACGCACACACACGCGCGCGCGCGCACGAATGAACAACAACAACACACATTACGCCAGATGAACAACACCTACGGGACGCACGTGCTGCTCGAGGCGGCGCGCTGCGCCCGGCCGCTGCTGCCCGCGCCGCCAAGCGGCGGCGGCGGCGGCGGCAGCAACGGCGGCGCCGAGGAGGGCCCCCCGCCCTCTGGCGTGCGCCGCTTCATCAACGTGAGCACGGACGAGGTGTACGGCGAGACGTCCCTGGGCAAGGAGCAGGGCCTGCAGGAGCACAGCGTCCTGGAGCCGACGAATCCGTACTCGGCGGCAAAGGTGAGAGAGAAGGTTTGGGGGGGGGGGGGTTTTGGGCGCGAGGGGGGGTTTCTTATTTTTGTTTTTCGTTCCCTGTTCGTCTTTTGTTCGCCTTTTTTCTCCTCCTCTTCTTTTTCCCCACCGCCCACGAAAACTAGGGTACCACGATGCTTTGCACACAAGGTCCGCGCGCGCACCCAACCCACCCACCCACCCACCCACCCACCCACCCACAAACCAAACCGAAAAAAACAAAACCAAACACCAAAATCAAAAAAAAAAACCACAAATAAAAAACAACACCAAAACCAAAACCCACAACCAATTCAAACCAAAACCCACAACCAACCAACACCAACCCAAACCAACAACAACAACCAACCAACAACAGGCCGGCGCCGAGATGCTCTGCAAGGCCTACCTCACCTCGTACCGCCTGCCCGTGATTGTCACGCGCGGCAACAACGTGTACGGCCCGCACCAGTTTCCCGAAAAGATGGTGCCCAAGTTCACGCTGCTGGCGGCGCGGGGGAAGGAGCTGCCGATCCACGGGGACGGCTTGGTGAGTGAGGGAAGGAAGAGAGAGAAAAAGAGGGGTTTTGCGCGCTCGTGTTTGTTTTTTACTTTCTTTGGGTTCTGTTGACGTGTCTTGGGAGGGAGCTCTGATGTTTCTCCGGCGGGGGGGCGCGGCGTGCGGAGAAGAACGCGCTGCCCCCCTCGACCCCTAAAGATCCCGCTCCCTACTTTTTTCCACCCACCAACATGACACCGACAACAACAACGACAAAAACAACAACCAACAACGACAACAACAACAACGAACAAAACAACAAAACAAAACCACAATAATAATAAAAAAGGCCGTCCGCTCCTACCTCTACGTGTCGGACGTGGCCGCTGCATTCGACGCCGTGTTGCACCGGGGCACGACCGGCGAAACCTACAACGTGGGCACGGACCGCGAGCGCACGGTGCTGGACGTGGCGCGGGACATCCTCGGGGTGGTGGACGAGGGGGCAGGAGCAGGCGCGGCAGGAGACGCGGCGGCGAAAGCGGCGGCGGCGGCGCAAGAGGCGGGGGGTTGCAACGGCGCCGCCGAAAACGGCAGCGGCGGCGGCGCCGGGGGCAAAAGGGCAGCCCACCCCCCAAGGGCGCGCATCGCGCACGTGCGCGACCGCGCCTTCAACGACCGCCGCTACTACATCGGGAGCGACAAGCTCGCGGCGCTCGGGTGGCGCGAGGAGGTCGGGTGGGAGGAGGGGCTAAGGCGGACGGTCGCTTGGTATTTGGGGGGAGGGGGCGGCGGCGACGCCGGCGCGGGCGCGGTCGGGGGCGCGGGCGACGGCGGGGGGCTGGGCGGGGGCCCGGGGTCGGGCGCGGGCCGGGGCCTCGAGACCTACTGGCAGGGCGACCTGGAGAGCGCGCTGCGGCCGCATCCCGTGCTGGGCGCGGGCGGGGCGCTCACGGCGTCGGGCGGCGGCGGCGAGGCGCTGGCGGCGGCGGCGGCGGCGGCCGAGGGCGCGGCGCGGTGAGAGAAAAAGAAGGGAGGAGCACGCGGCCGGCGTCTGTCGTCTGTCGGCGGCGGCGGCGCGCGCCCTCCTCTTCTTGTGCCTCCTCCGACTCTCGCAAGACTGACAACACATAATAAGGACGAGCGACCCCCACCCACCCTTCATTTCGAGCCCTGTACAGAACTGCCCGTCCTCCCCCTCGAGCGCCGCCGATGACGCGGCCAACGGCTCGGTGGGGACCGTGCCGCGCGAGGAGAAGCTGTGGCGCGGACGCGGCGGCAGCGGGGGCCGGCCCATCGCCACTGCCCGCCGCCGTTTCGAGCGAGCGACATGAGCGCCGCGCAAAACTCGCGCGCGCGCGAGAGATAACTGGTTGCTATTTCTCGGGGCCCGTTCAACCGGTGCTCGCAACAACGATATCCCCACTTGCTCTCTGTCCCTCTCTCCCTCTCTCTCTCTCCTTCCATCCAACGGAGCGCGCGCGAGGTTGCTTGCGCCCAACTCCCAACTGTCTCCTCTCTCCTTCAAACGCATCAACCCCCAAAACAATAACGAGCGCGCCATCGCTTCCGTCACGGAGGTTGCGCGTGACGGCACCGATCGTCCGCCCCGTGACGCCCGGCAGGGGCGAGAGCGGACCATCCAAAACCAGCGCTTTCTTCGCACCGAAAAAGGGACGACGGGGCAAACAACCGCGGGCAGCAGCAGCCCCGTCCACCAAAGACCCACCAACGAGCAAGCCCAGCCCTTGTTGAGAGCGCAGAGGTCGTTCCCCCCTCTCTTTTTGTCCGGGGTTGGCGGCAAAAAGAGGGGGCCGGCCCCCTCCGTCCGGCGCTCGCGCGATCGATGGCGTCGGCGTCGGCGGCGGCGGACGACGGGGCGGCGACGGCGGCGCGGCGACGGGGGGGCGGCGGCGGCGACGGCGACCCGGCCGAAGGCCCAGGAGCAGGAGCAGGCGGCGGTCCGACGCGCCGCGGCGCGGCGGCGGCGGCGGGCGCGTCCTCCACAACCTGGGGCGCCCTCTGGGGCGACGACAGAAACGGCGGCGGCGGCGGCGCGGCGGCGGCGGACAACCCGCTGGGCGGCGGCGGCGGCGGCGTCCGCCGCAAGGCGCGCGCCAGCGGCCCGGGCCTGGCCGCCGCCCTCTCGCCGTCGCCGTCGCCCTCGCCCCCGCCCGGCGCCGCCCTCCTGCCGCCCCCGCCGCCGCCGCCCCCCGGCGCCGCCCTCCCCCCGGGCCCGCCTCCGCTGGCCGCCGCCGCCGCCGCCCTCCTCCTCGGCCACCGCGCCCCCCCGCTCGCCCTCGGCCCGGCCTGGCCCCCGGGCGTCGCCCGCCGCCTCTGGGTCCTCGCCTGGCCCTTATGCTGGACCGAGGTCCTCTCGTTCGCCAAAGAATTGATCGTAACCGCCTGCGTCGGGCGGTGGCTGGGGCCCGGCCCTTTAGCGGCGCTCGTCCTCGGACAAACGCTCTACAACGTCACCGGCAACGCCCCCGTCTTGGGCGTGGTGACCGCCATGGAGACCTACTGCGGCCAGGCGTACGGCGCCCGGCGCTTCTCGCTGCTCGGCGCGACCCTGCAGCGGGCGCTGGCCCTCAGTCTGTTGGTGAGCGCCGGCGCCGCGCTCCTCTGGGCGCGCGGCGGCGCCTTGCTGGCCGCCACAGGGCAGGATCCCGTCATCGCAGCGGCCGCCGGACGCTTCACCGCCGCCCTCTCGCCCGCTCTCGCCATGGACGCGGCGGACCAGTGCGTCCGCCGGTTTTTGGCGGCGCAAGGCGTGGCCAGACCCCTTATGGCGGTAACAGTGGCCGCCACCGCCGCCTGCCCCGTTTTTTTGTGGCTGTTTTTGCGCGTCTTGCCTTGGGGGCTGATGGGCGCCGCCGCCGCCTGGAACGCCACGCAGGCCACCAGCTTGCTGCTGATGGTGGGCGTGGCCCGGGTGCACGTGCGGGGGCAGCCTGCCGGACGGAAAGCCTGGGCCGGGTGGTCTGTGTCCGAGGCCACCAGCGGGTGGGTGCCTTATTTGCGGATGGCGGCGCCCTCCGTGGTGATGATCTGCCTGGACTGGTGGACGTTCGAGATCGTCGTCATGCTGTCGGGCCTGCTGCCAAACCCGGGTGAGGAAGGGATGGGGGTTTGTTTCCATCGATTTGCCTTTTTTCTTGTGCCTTTTTTCTTCCGCGCGACCGAGCGCGCTCCTTTCCTCCTCCCCCTCCCAAAAAAAAACTCACGTCACCCACAACCACAACCCCGCCCCCCCCTCAACCCACATAAACACCAACAACCAAACAAAACAAAGAGACCACAATGTCGATGATGGGCATTACTTTCAATGTCCACGCCCTCTGCTTTTTCGCCGCGCACGGCCTCAGCGGCGCCGCCTCGGCGCGCGTGGGCAACGATTTGGGCGCCGGACGCCCGGCGCGCGCGTGGGCCACGGTGCAGGCCGCCGTGCTCATGGGCACGGTGGCGATGGCGGGTGCGGCGCTCCTGCTGGTCTTGGGGAGGGAGCAACTAGGAAGATTGTTTTCGAGCGACGGCGCCGTGGTGGCTCTGACGGCGACGGCCGTGCCTCCGCTGGCGGCGTCGCTGGTGGGCGAGGGCGCCAACACGGTGCTCAGCGGCGTGATGCGCGGGTGCGGGCGCCAGCGCGTGGGCGCGGCGGTCAACCTGGCCACCTACTGGGCGGTCGGACTGCCGGTCTCTTGCCTGCTGGCCTTTCGGGGAGGTCTGGGCGCCTTGGGGCTGTGGACTGGCCTGGCCTGTACGGCCAGCCTGCAGGCCCTGCTGATGACGCTGGTGGTCTTCCGGTTCGACTGGCAGGCCGAGTCGAACCGCGCCAAAGCCTTGGTGGCGAGCGGGGACCTGGTGCTGGAGGACGACGGCGGCGGCGCTGACGAGGACGAGGACGCCGGCGGCGGGGGCGGCGGCGGCGGCGGGCGGGGGGCGTTCCGCGTTGGCGGCGGCGGCGGCGGCCTCGGGGGCGCGGCGTCCGCCGCGTCGGCCGACGGCGGCGAGGACGACGGCGCGGCGGGCCTGCTCTCGGGGGGAGGGCGCGGCGCGCACCACGCCGGGAGCGTGGCGGTGGGCATCCTGCCTCCCGGCGGAGGGGTCGGCGGCGGTGGCGTTTCGGGCGCCGCCGCGTTTTCGATATTGGGCGGCGGCGGCGGCGGCGGCGGCGGCGGCGGCGGCGCGCCCGGCGGGGGCGGTCCGGGCGGCGGCGGCCCCCCGGGGGGCTTGCTGTCGGCCATCATGGGCCGCGGCCGGCGCGTCAGCCGGTCCTCGGGCGGCATCGGCCTGGGCGCGGCCGCTTTGCCGGGAGCGGTGGGGGGGGGGGGGGCGGGTGTGGGCCCTCCCTCGTCCCGGGGAGCAAACATAAACAGAAGCCCGC
>Ga0105053_10011706_pt1 | contig 10696 bp, 8 predicted proteins | sample BON01_FD_78093 | JGI IMG/M metagenome (GOLD analysis project Ga0105053, IMG submission 78093) | Freshwater microbial communities from Lake Bonney liftoff mats and glacier meltwater in Antarctica - BON-01 | ecosystem: Environmental > Aquatic > Freshwater > Ice > Glacier meltwater | place: Lake...
ACGCGGGGGGAGGGGGTGCCAGTCGGCACTCCGCCTTGCTAGTTCGTCGTCGTCGACAAGAATATCTAGCGTCCTGGATGGAATATCAACCCGAATTAGGTCACCATCCCTCACGAAAGCTATGGGACCTGCGTCCACTGCTTCCGGAGCTATATGGCCGATACACAGTCCAGTTGTGCCGCCTGAGAATCGTCCGTCAGTCAATAGTAGTACATCCTTGCCTAAGCCCGCACCCTTAATCGCTGCAGTAATGGAAAGCATCTCGCGCATACCGGGTCCACCTTTGGGGCCTTCATAACGAATTATGACCACATCGCCGGCGTGAATCTCGCCGTCGGTAAGCGCATCCATTGCCGCTCGCTCTCGTTCAAAAACCTTGGCAGGCCCTTCGAAGGTGGACGCGTCAAAACCGGCACTCTTCACCACCGCGCCTTCAGGGGCAAAATTGCCCCTGAGAATCGTGATGCCGCCTGTCGGGTGCAATGGCTTATCGAGTGGCCGAAGCACTTCCCCATCAAGGGGGTCGATCGTCATTGCCTCGAGATTCTCTGCCATCGTCTTACCCGTCACGGTCATCACGTCGCCGTGCATGATGTTTGCATCCACAAGCGCCTTCATCAGCACGGGGAGTCCCCCATGGCGATCAACATCGTTCATGACATGACGACCAAACGGCTTGACATCGGCAATGTGCGGTGTCTTGCCACCAATCCTGTTGAAGTCATCGAGTGTCAGTTCAACCTCTGCCTCATAGGCGATAGCCAACAGATGCAACACAGCGTTAGTGGACCCACCTAACGCCATCACAACTGCGATGGCGTTTTCGAACGCCTCACGAGTAAGAATGGTCCGAGCGGTGAGCCCCTGGCGGAGCATTTCCACGACTGTTTGCCCGGAGCGGCGGGCAAACAAATCGCGCCTGCGATCGTACGAAGCAGGAGAAGCGGAACCGGGTAGACTCAACCCGAGCGCCTCTGCGACGCTAGCCATCGTGTTCGCGGTGTACATGCCGCCACAGGCGCCCTCGCCAGGCGCAAAAGCACACTCGATGCGGTAGGCATCTTCGCGCGACATTTTCCCTGCCTTTACCGCCCCGACAGCCTCAAAAGAATCAATGATGGTGATGTCTTTTTCCGTTCCATCGGAAAGCTTGACCCAGCCCGGAGCAATGGAGCCAGCGTAAAGAAATACGGAGGCGAGATCGAGTCGTGCAGCAGCCATCAACATGCCCGGAATGGACTTGTCACAGCCGGCAAGAAGCACGGAACCATCGAGTCGCTCCGCCTGCATCACCGTCTCCACAGAATCCGCAATCACTTCACGACTAACAAGCGAAAAATGCATTCCCTCATGGCCCATGGAAATTCCATCAGAAACCGAGATGGTTCCGAATTGAAGAGGATAACCTCCTCCGGCGTGGACGCCTTCCTTCGCTGCCTGGGCTAAACGGGCCAGAGAGAGGTTGCACGGAGTAATTTCATTCCACGAGCTGGCGATTCCAATTTGCGGCTTGTCCCAATCATCATCTCCCATTCCCACTGCGCGAAGCATCCCTCGCGATGTTGTGGCTTCGATGCCGTCGGTCACAACTCTGGAACGTGGCTTGAAATCTGGCTGGCTCATTACACCATTGTAAACCAGCTGACTGTCAACTTCCGTGGGAGGAGATCTAGGTGGCGCCATTGGGGCCCGTATTAAATGCAGCGGGATTTGACTGATTCTCTTCAAACCCCGTTCTGGCGGGACAGACCATACCCAATACAAACTGCAATGCCGTATCCGCTGACAAAGCCATTCAAGGAATCGTCATCGACCTCGACTACGAGTGCGATGAGTCAATAGTCCCGCAGGACCGGCGCTTCCAGGACAGAAGCGCTTACTTTCCGCCCGTAATCACGTGTTTAAATGCGGATTCAGCTCGACGGGAGTGATGCAGGGTTTGGTGAAGGTGTCCCCTTAACCTGCATCAGTCCCGCAGATCAAGATTTCCCACAGAGATTTCTGATTACAAAAACCCCAATTGCGTGACCCTGAAACCGACCACAAATAGGTACCGCTTCTTGCGTCGAGATTGTAGTACAACTAGTCAGGAACCGCTCCTGCGACGAAAAAAAATTCCAGTTGCGTTCATCAACCTTCTCGCGACGCGATCGCCTCGTCTTAGAAATCTCTTCAACCAAAAACCCCCGAAGTTCCATTGGAAAACGGCCCACAATATAGAACGGCGCCGCCTTGAGTCCAGGTCTGCCTCCATCAATATTCTCGCCACAATCAGGGTTAGATTTGAAACCAATTCCCATCTGCTTGGGCGTTCAGTATTCCAGCTCGAGCTCATGTCGTATTTCAGCATTGTGGTTTTAAGTTTTGCGAATGACCCTTTTACGGCGACTTGCGCAATAAAAGGAAGTTCGTGGCCCTCGATGTACTTCACCTCACCTCGGTAATTCAGTTGTGCTTGAGAAATGGCCGAAAAACGAAAAAGACCATAGAAAGATGAAGTGGTTCCGGGAAACTTCAAAAGCACCTCTGGCATAATGATCCGGAAATGACCCTCCTCGAAGTCCGCAGCCCACTCGAGGATATTAGCTCGGGAATCGATGAACTCAAAGTCACCAAAAACGCAAACAATTTGTTGGTCACTTTCGAGAACCCTTACGGCTTTTTTGAGGAAATTAGGGTGGCGGACATCGTCACCGGCTGCCCACATAAAATATTTACCGCTCGCATGCTCCCTCGCATAATCAAAATTTGCTAGCGCTCCAAAATTCTTTGGATGTCCAATTACATTTACTCTGGGATCGGATGACGCAATATCAAGAGCGATATTTAGAGTGTTGTCCTCCGACGCGTTCACGCAAATAGTCAAATCCCAGTCTTGAAAAATCTGCGCTTGGATAGCCTCAACCGCTTCTCTGAGAGTTTCGGCACTGTTCCAGACTGGCATGCCAATAGATACACTGGGCGAACGAGGTTGCTGGTCGGCCACTGACGTTCCCATGAAAAACACACCTATATTTCATCTTATTTATCTGGCTGCAATTTTCGAGGCCTAGCTTTCGCAGATTTGACCGATATGTTTCCAGCTTTGTGACTGGCGCTTTCTGGGGGTTGGCCCGCAAAAAAACCTATCCCAAAAGAAAGATAGTGGGATGCTACGGAGTTTTCGGACAGTAGTTTCGGTTGATTTTTTATGCCGCTAAGACCTGCTGGTGGTCAGCTTACTGGACGTCGTTGGGGCGGCGGTAGCCAAGCGCTGAATGGCGGCGCCGGTTGTTGTAAAACCTTTCGATATACATAATCACATCCCGTTTGTCCTGCGCCTTGGTGGCATAAACAGTGCGGTGCACCCGCTCATTTTTCAACGCTGAGAAGAACGACTCAGCCAAAGCGTTATCCCAAGACACCCCTTTCGACCCATTAAGGAGCGCATGCCCAAACGGCCCAGGAAAGCCCGATAAACAGCCGAAGTGTAAACACTGCCACGGTCGGAATGAAAAATTGCGTCGGCCTCAATCACGGTCGTCAAAGCGGCTTTTCGCAAAGCATCTTCGACGAGTTCGGTGCGTATGTGATCGGCAATGGACCACCCAACGACCTTCTTTGAGAAACAATCAATCACGGTGGCCATGACCTGCCCCCTGTTTTAGGTCCAGTTGATCTGACCCCCAAATATTGATACAGCCTTGGTTAATGTGGCATTGAATATGGCGACAAGATCCAGGGACATCACCCGAGATATGATCATGCATGCGGATCACGGCGTCCAGTTCACGTCCTGGGCGTTCACCAGAAATGTTTTAAGCTCCTGGCTGGCATTGAGCCTTCGCACGATCGGTGATTGCTACGACTGTCATGATCGAGCCTTTCTGGGGGCGCATGCAAACAGAACTACTCGAGCGGAAAACGTGGACCACCGTCGTCGAGCTGAGTGTCGCCATGGTGGAATATATTGACACTTTCATAACTTGAAGCCACGACACTCGTCGCTGGTGACGCTAACACCAATCGAATACGAAACAACCTGAGCGACCCTACCGCAACTAACGTGAGTCTGGTCCAAAAATGGGGTCATGCCAGAAGGTCCCCCTGGTTGATAGCCAAAATGTTCGCATAATCGAGAGACCGACGGAGCCATCGGCGAGCACAACGGTCCTCATGGCTTAGGAAGTAGCCATCAGTCTATGAATCACCCCAGTTACACGGCCGAGTTGTTCAGTTGAAATATCGTGAAAGGAGGGCAAATTGATTGAATGCTGGGGAACTTCCCACGAGTTGAGGTTTTTTCTTTCTTCAGCGAACATCGGTAGGCTCGAGAGTGGCCAGAAGAAAACACGAGCATCGATGCCTTCCTGTTTAAATTCTTTTTGCAGCTTTTGACGGTCGATACCCGATTTCACGCTGAAGACCACGTTCGTCATCCAGAAACCGCTTTCCATACCTTTTGGCTCAGGGTTCACCGTGATTTCAGGGTAGGAGTCGAACGCGTCACGATAGTGATGAAAGATACTTTTCTTGCGCTGGACAAGTTCCTCGAGTCTTTCGAGCTGCGCGCAGCCAATCGCAGCTTGAATATTGGACATTTTGTATTTGAATCCCACGATGTCTGGCCAAAACTGTTTTGTTTGCGCCCGAGACCTGCCGTGATTGCTCAGTGATAAGACATGCTCGTACAGCGCACGGTCCTTGGTTACAAACATTCCGCCCTCGCCAGTCGTGACGGTTTTGCTACCGTGAAAAGAGAAAACTCCAAAGGAACCCATTGAACCGGCCGGCTTGCCGTGATAAACTGACCCGATGGCCTCCGCGGCGTCTTCAATTATGGCAATTCCGTACTTTTCGCCTATGGCAAGCAACCGGTCCATCTGGCATAGGTTGCCATAGAGATGGGTAGCGATAATTGCTCTTGTCCTGCCTGTGATTGCCACCTCTGCTTTCTCGGGGTCAATACACCACGAATCCCGCAAGATATCGACAAACACCGGGGCCGCCCCAAGTTGAACTACCGGTGAGGCCGTCGCAATCCAATTAGTGTCAGCAAGAATCACCTCGTCTCCCGGGCCAATTCCCAATGCCGCCAGCCCCATATGTAGGGCACCTGTGCAGCTTGAGGTTGAAATCGTGAACTCAACCCCCAGATGTCTTTTAAAAAGCTCCTCGAATTTATCGATGTATTCGTAGCATTTTTCTCCCCAGCCGTTCTCGGCGGCGTCGGCTGCATATTTGATTTCCAGCGCGGTGATCGAAGGCTTTGCGTAGGGGACAATGTTGGTCATACAAATTCCTATCTTTTCCTCTGTTCAGGCATTGGTGAAGAATACGCTGGTTTCCGGCACCAACCCTTTGAGTGCCGACCGAACTTCGTCCGCAATGTTCCAGGGGAGAATTAGAATGTAGTCAGGATCGGTACCTACGATTGCGCTTGGGTGACGAATTGGGATGTGGCTGCCTGGTAGAAACATATTTTGTTTACTCGGCGCCGCGTCATAGACCACTGGCAGCAGGTCGACCTTGACCCCCGCGAAATTCAATATTGTGTTCCCTTTAGCGGCGGCGCCGTAGGCCACCACGCGAGCGCCCAAGCGTTTTTTGTCGAGCAGGAACGACAACAAATTGTCTTTGATTTGATTCGCGCGTCCTTGAAAACCAAGGTAGGGGTCGAGAGTTTGCAAGCCGCGCTGTGCTTCCTCCTCCATGATTGCGGCATATTCTGCCGTGTAACTGCGAGGATCGTTTTCGTGACAGCCAAATACGCGGAGGCTCCCGCCGTGGGTGGGGAGCTTCTCAGCGTGCCAGATTCTCAACCCAAACGAAGTAAATATCCGACTGACCGTATAGAGCGAGAGGTAAGAAAAATGTTCATGATAAATCGTGTCAAATTGCGTATGTGCAACTAATTCCATTAGGTGTGGAAATTCAAGGGTTACGGTGCCTTGTGGCTTCAGTGCTAGTTTGAGCCCCCTCGTGAAGTCATTGATGTCAGGGACGTGAGCAAAGACATTGTTCCCGATGATTAGATCGGCCTTGCTCCCATCTTCGGAAAGCTTCTGCCCTAAAGCTTCACTAAAGAATTCTTCAATCACAGGAATCCCGAGCTTTTTCGAAGCAGCCGCAGTGTCCGAGGCCGGTTCAATGCCAACACAGGGAATTTTTGCCTCCACAAAATTCTTCAGAAGATAGCCATCGTTTGAAGCAATTTCGATAACGAGGCTGGCTGAATCCAGGCGAAGGTCTTCTGTCATCCGGCGAACGTAGGCTCTCGCGTGTTCAAGCCAAGTAGTTGATGTGCTCGAAAAATAGGCATAGTCAGGGCTGAAGAGATCTTGCGCCTGCGCGTAATCCTCAGTTTGGACAAGCCAACAGTTCGTGCACACTTTGACCTTAAGAGGAAAATAGTGCTCCGGCTGGGAAAGCTGTTCCTCAGCCAAATAAGCATTGGAGGGCGGGGCGAACCCCAAGTCCATAAAAGTATTAGATACAAGTTTCATACAGTGTCGACAATTCATTCGGTAATTCCTCTGAAATCATCGGGAATAAAAGGAAGTTTTTCATCTCGACTCGATTGATCTGCAAATGGTAGCGGCCAGGAGATGCTCAGCCGAGGGTCCGCAGCATTGAAGCCACTCTCAGCTTCACGAACGTACTCAGCGGTATGGAGATACAGCAACTCGCAATCGGTGGTCAAAGCTTGGAAGCCGTGGGCAAAACCTTCTGGGATCGCTAACGTTCGCCGGTTCGACTCACTCAGGATCTCTTCATGCCACCTTAGAAAAGTAGGCGAGCCGAGTCGCAAATCAACTGCTACATCGAAGACCTCGCCCCTGATACAAGACACTAGCTTCATTTCCGCATGCGGTGCCTGCTGGAAATGTAAGCCGCGAACCGTTCCGCTTCGCCTCGTGAGCGATCTATTGATTTGCCTCACTTTTCTGGCCCCAAGAATTTCTTCGAGGTCATTGTCGCAATACAACCGCTCAAAGAATCCTCTAGCATCAGCGATGGGCTTGCGTTCGATGATCTGTAGGCCTGAAATTCGCGAGTGCCGGATATCAAACACACTCACGATGTGACATATTCCTGGATTTGCTGTGTGGTCTTTTGGGAAATATTCGCACCGGACCTCCAAGCCTCATGCCACTCAAGTGTTTTGTCCAGTGCAGTTTCAAGGCCCCACTGAGGTGCCCACTCGAGCAAAGCCTGAGCCTTCGAAATATCGAGAGACAGCTTCTCTGCCTCATGCACTGTTGGCGAAGTATCAAGTTCCCAGAGCGCGTGGGGACGCGCCTCCGCTAGCCTTCCAACAACCCAATCCACGGTGCTGTGACCCGTCTCACCCGGGCCAAAATTCCATGGTCCCGCAAACGGTGCGCCCTTGCTGTAGAGGCTCTCTGCAAGTAGAAGGTACCCAGATAAAGGTTCCAACACGTGTTGCCACGGTCGTGTGGCGTTGGGAGACCTGACTTGGAGGGCTTCGCCACTCTCCAGACACCGAAGAAAATCTGGAATCAGTCTGTCGGTCGACCAATCCCCTCCGCCAATCACATTCCCAGCCCGGGCTGTTGCCACGTGGATGCCTGAGTCAGCGAGAAACGAATCCCGGTAGCTGGCCACTACTAATTCCGCTGCTGCCTTACTAGCTGAGTAAGGGTCGTATCCGCCTAAGGAATCGTTTTCGCGGTAGGGCCAGACCCAATCCATATTTGAGTAGCATTTGTCGGTTGACACCACGACAACTGATCTCACAGTGGGAGCCATCCTGCAACTTTCGAGCAAATAAAGCGTCCCCGTGAGGTTCGTCGTGAACGTGTCAACAGGATTTACGTAAGATTCGCGCACAAGCGCTTGTGCGGCCAGGTGAATCACGACCTCGGGCTCGCTCTCATCAACCGCTCTCGAGAGCTTCGAGAGGTCTCGAACGTCCCCCACAACCGAAGAGGTTAGGCGGTCAGCAATCCGCACTTCATGATAAAAACTTGGGTTTGTCGCGGGCTCAAGAGAATAACCATGAACTTTTGCACCCATCTCACACAGCCAATGCGCCATCCAGCCACCTTTAAAACCAGTATGCCCGGTTAGAAAAACCGCACGATCCTTCCAAAAGGTGTTGTCGGGGCCCCGGCTCATTCCCAGACCTTCCAAGGAGCATCCCCGGATTTCCAGAGGTCATCGAGAAGATTTTTCTCTCTCAAGGTGTCCATGGGTTGCCAAAATCCGGAGTGCCTAAAGGCTCGAAGCTGTCCATTTTGCGCTAGTTGAGGAAGTGACTCCTGCTCCCAACTTGTTAAGTCACTTTCGATGAAACTAAGAGCTTCATGCTTCAAAACGAAGAAACCACCGTTAATCGAGCCATTCAGACCCTCCGGTTTCTCCTGGAAACTTTCTACGGTGCCATTGTCAGCCAAATTGAGAATGCCGTATCTGCCTGCAGGGGCGGTAGCCGTCACGGTAGCAATTAGTCCGTGGCCTTTGTGATATTCGACCAAAGCAGTCACGTCAACATCCCCAACCCCATCCCCATATGTGAAGCAGAAGTCGCTCTCGCCCTCAAGATACTTCTGAGCGCGCTTTAGCCGGCCGCCCGTGTTCGTAAATTCGCCGGTCTCCACAAGGGTTACATTCCATGGCTCGGAATTACTTTGATGAAATGTCACGCCGTTGTCCGCCAAAGAGAAGGTCACGTCAGACGTGTGTAAAAAATAATTTGCGAAGTACTCTTTTATTTTGTACCCCTTGTAGCCCAAACAAATCACAAAGTCCCTCACCCCGTGGGTGGAGTAAATTTTCATGATGTGCCAAAGGATTGGCCGGCCCCCAACCTGTACCATCGGCTTCGGTTTGAGGTCTGTTTCTTCTGACAACCTCGTACCAAGTCCGCCTGCCAAAATTACGGCCTTCATAGGGTCCTAGTCTGTCCGAGGTGCTGAGTCCCGTTCCGTTCAAATTGTCACGGGCTCGCAGTGCTTCCAAAATTCTATAATAAATCATCTGCGGGAGATACCCGGCGACGAGACTCATCTAAAGTGCTCGCGAAATGGCGCGGGTTCACACGGTTAGCGCACCACCCCCGATGATTAAAGGGTGTTGATTGATGTGACTGAAAGATATTCCGAGCGGATGCTGCCACCCAGGAAGAGCTTGGTGAGTATGTGAAAGAAATCAACAACCTGCCAAGGAAAGTGTTGGGCTGGTTGATCTCGGCGGAAGTATTTCACGAACTATGCTCGAAGGGAGCAATCATCTGACGTGTTGCACTTCGAACTAGAAATCTGGCAGAGGAATTGAACCGAGCGAGTAATATAGAGTTAGGAACTAATTACTTGGCGCGAGACCTCGCTAATCTGTTGCGAGCGCGAATCTTCCCGCCACACCCTGGGTGTTGGTTTGAAGATGGGGGTGGATTTTTCCGGGTGATAATTGAGATTGAGAGATTGAATTGGCTAAAGAACACGAAAACTTCAGAAAATCAGTCGAAGCTGAGGTCGCTTCCCAAGGGAAAGATCAGAGGCTTTCGGAGACCTCCCGTGCTTGGCTAAGCCAAGCGAACGAGAACAAGTATTCGTACCATTTTAATTATCTTGGTCGTCCAATTATTCAGTACCCCCAGGACATGGTCGCCATTCAGGAAATCATTTGGGAAGTAAAACCCGATTTGATAGTTGAAACTGGGATTGCCCATGGAGGTTCTCTCATCATGAGTGCGGGCATGCTTGCGCTGGTAGATCTTTGTGAAGCAATCGAATCGGGTTCCGGGTTTGACCCTACGCGTCCAAACCGAAAAGTTTTAGGGGTTGATATTGATATTCGACCCCACAACCGGGTGGCAGTTGAAGCTCACCCGATGTCCTCTCGCATAGAAATGATTGAAGGGTCAAGTACATCGCCCAACGTTGCTTCTCGGGTTCGGCAAATGGCGGGGGAATTTGATCGGGTGATGGTGTTCCTAGACAGTAACCACACCCATGACCACGTTCTGGAGGAGCTCGAAATCTATGCCCCTCTGGTGTCCGTAGGGAGCTACTGCGTGGTCTTTGACACAGTTATTGAAGACCTGCCTGGCTCAATGTTCCCGAATAGGCCATGGGGTCCAGGAAACAACCCCAAAACAGCAGCGCGCGAATTCCTCAGCATGCACCCCGAGTTCGAAATTGACGAGAAAATAAACCACCAGTTGCTCATATCGGTGGCACCGGATGGTTACCTCAGACGAAAATCCTGAGTATGGCATGACCCCCTGTTTTAGGTCCAGGTGATGTGACCCCCGGCTTTTCTCCGGGCTCACGTTAGTTGCAGCACAGGGGCGTCTAGTTGCTCGTATTTGTTTCTTTTCAGAATATCCAACGAGGAGTGGCGTCGTTTGTCGTTATGGAAAGAGTCAATGTAATCGGCCATTGCGGCACTGAGCTCGAGAATCGTTGCCCACTTTTTTCGATCCAGCAGTTCGGTTTGCATCCGGCCCCAAAAGGATTCGATCATGGCATTGTCATAGCAATCACCAACCGTGCCAAGGCTTAACCGCAACCCGTAGGTGTCAACATTATTCGTAAACGCCCAGGACTGTTAACGCCGACCGAAAGTTGGGCCAGTATCGCCGGGCGGGTTCTAGGTCTCGTCGCAACACTCCATCAGAATTTGGAGTGTGAACAGTATGGGACGACGGGGACGTAAGAGATGGCTGAGCGTCGAAGACGCGTACTGGAAG
>Ga0105053_10011709_pt1 | contig 10693 bp, 7 predicted proteins | sample BON01_FD_78093 | JGI IMG/M metagenome (GOLD analysis project Ga0105053, IMG submission 78093) | Freshwater microbial communities from Lake Bonney liftoff mats and glacier meltwater in Antarctica - BON-01 | ecosystem: Environmental > Aquatic > Freshwater > Ice > Glacier meltwater | place: Lake...
ATATATATATATATATATATATATATATATATATATATATATATATATATATACATACATATATATATATATATATATATATATATATATATATATATATATATATATATATATGTAAATATATACACATACATATACCTATAGATCTCTATATACCTTATATAAGCACGGACTCCTTGTTTCCATTTTTGAAGGTGGCCGACTTCGGCGTATATCTATATCTATATCTATATCTATATCTACATAGATATATCTACATCTCTATAGAGCTACAATGTATCTATGTATACCTATACATATCTAATCCTTGTTTCCACTTTTCAGGTTGCCGACTTCGGCGCATCGCGCGACCTCGCTCCCGGCGCTGTCTATCTATCTATCTGTCTATCTATCTATCTATCTATCTATCTATCTATCTATCTATATACCTATACATATCTAACCTTGTTTCCATTTCTTTAGGTGGCCGACTTTGGCGCATCGCGCGACCTCGCTCCCGGCGCCGGCGCAAACGCGAGCATGACCATGACCATGGCTGGCACGCCCGTCTTCATGGCGCCCGAGGTGCTGCGGCAGGACCGCTACGGCAAGGAGGCGGACGTGTGGAGCTTCGGCGGCCTGCTGGTGCACATAGCGACGCGCTGCCCGCCCTACTCGAAGCTGCTCGAGAACACGCCGCCCTATGCGCTGATGCAGTCTATCGCGCAGGGGGAGATCCGGCCCACTTCGGACATTGAGGACCTATGCCCCGACTGGCCAGCCGATATACAGACGCTGGCTGAGGCCTGCTGCCGCGCGGAGCGTTCCGAGAGGCCGACGTTCGAACAAATCGCGTCTGACTTGCAAGGCACCTTTCAAACCGTCTCGCTGCACAACTTTGGAGACAGGGACCACCACCGTTCGGAGGGGTCGGTCTCGGGTACTAGCTCGCGCCCGTCCGCGCCGCTCGAGCGGTGGGCGAGAGACTCCAACGGCGGCGCGCTCTCGCTGCGCGACTCTAAAGTTTCGATGACCGCGATGAGCGGCCACGCCTCGCCCAACGCGCGGCGCTACGGCTCCGACGCGGAGCGAGAGAAGCTAAGCGTAACATCGTTCGAAAATCCCAGCTCGCGCCGGTCAATGGCGCGCCGGCCTGCGGCCGCTGGCGCGCGACAGGGAGGCCAGGGCGGCGGCGGGCGCAATTCGCTCGTTCGTTTCACGATCGGCCATGCCAGCTCACCTCGGCCGGGGACGCGGCTCGAGCACGCTAGACAGCGAGCATCGCAGCGTGAACGGAGTCGCGCTTCGCCCGTTGAGATGCAACAGCCAGACTCGGAGAGTTACGTCCACCCCGCCCGCCCCCCCGCGCCAACGCACCATTTAGGCCCGCACGCCTCTTCCGGTGGCGATCTGTTAAACGGACGCGACTTGGCGCGGATCCAGCCGCCGCCGCCACCTGTGGAGGGGGCGGTACGGGTCGCAGCCTACGGCCAGCCGCTGAGCCGAAGCAGCTTACGCCCGTCTTACGAGTCGGATGCGCAGGGCAGCTTAGTCTCTGGCAGGGGTTCCCTTCTGAGCATACGCAATTCTGCGATGCGGCGGACCGGCAGCCTGAAATCGGAGGGGCGAGTCTCCTCGACTTTGCACCTCTCGCCGCTGCCTGCCAGTCCCGACCCGCCCAAGCCCAGAGGCATCTCGTTTGAGCCGCCCAAGCCCAGGGGAATCTCGTTCGAGCGCGCGTCCATTGACTTGGAAGATGGCGCGCCGCGAGAGCCCAACAACGCCGCGCTGGCGCAGGAGACGGCAACAGTCACGCCCTCGGCCCTTCCCACGGCGCCCCGTTGGTGGCAGCGGTTGGTAATGCGGTCCCGGGAGTGAGACCCGGGTCCCCTGCTATTTTTTATTATGTGCATCGGCTTTCGCTCGCGGTGTGTGGGGTGTGGAAGGCTGCGGCTCATACTCAGGCGCAGAGGAACATTTTTGTTTGTGTTGTTGTTGTTATTAGTTGTATGTGTATGTGACATGTATGTGTATGTGTATGTGTTCGATGTTGAAGATAGATTGAAGTTGAAGAGTTAGAGTTAGAGTTAGTTCTTTGTTCGGGCATTGGCATTGCGGATTGCGGATTGGTCGGATTGGGATTGGTGGTAGAGGCAGAGATTTGTTTTTGCATAAAGAAAAAAGGCTTTCTTTTTCTTTGGCTTTTGCTTTTGCTTTGAAATGGAAAAGGTGCATGGTGCATGGTGTACGGGGGAACATGGACATGGTGGATCGTATATCGTATTCGTCGTATCGTAGTTTGTAGTTTTGTGTCTTTGTGTGAGCATATGGGCATGGGCGTAGGTCTTTGTGCCCCTTTCACTTTCACTTTCGCATCATATATCATATAATATATATATATATATGTATAAGTAATATTATTATTATAAGCAGTAAGCAGTATGTCTTAATTATTATAAGTCAGAAATTATATATAATTAAATATAGAAAACAAATACAAATACAAATTGTACTTTCGCGTTATGCGTTATGCCTCAGGCCAAATGGTTTAGCTTGCAACTTGCACTGCTTGACTCGTATAGTGTATACAAAAAAACATGCGCCAAAAACCAAGTCAAATCAAAATATACTCCAGGGCCGCGCGTGCGCCGCACGCCCAACGGAGTTCGCGCCCCGCCCCAGCCGCCCCCCAGGAGAGAGAGATACAGAGAGTCTGAGTCTGAGAGTACCGTGAGAAACACTCGTCGGCTCAATCGTCAAAGTCCGCGAAGGACGGCGGCTTCGGGTCCTCCTTGGCCATGAAGCCTGCCGCCTCTCTCGCCGCTTGCCGGATCGCCTCTCGCTCCGCCTCCTTGGCCTCGATCTCCTGCTGCGCAATCGGCTCGTAGCGCGCGCCGCCCTCGGCGCGGTGCTTGGCCCGCGCCGCCTTGTCGATGGCGTCGGCGAAGGTGCGGATGTGCGCGGCGATGCCGCCATAGAGCTTCTGCAGGTCCTCGACGATGTTCTTCTCCTCGTCGAGCACCGTGCCGCGGCTCGCCACCACCAGCTTCACTGCCCGCGTCTCCCCGTGCTCCGAGGGCTGCCCCAGCGCGCGGTGCACTTCCATGGCGCGCTCGTAGGTCCAGTCCAGGCTCGACTGGTTGTGAACCAGCAGGATGTGAGTGCGCGGCGCGACCGCGCGTAGCTGGGTCCAGGCCAGGCCCGGCGACATGTCGGCCAGGAAGAAGAAGGGGTCGACCCGGAATCGGCATCCCGCCTTTTCGTCCGTCACGTCGACGTACTCGCACCGGTTGGTGAAGGTGATTGCGAGGTACTTTGCGTCATCGCGGAGCCCCAGCTGCTTAGCGAGCAGCGCCGCCAACGGCTCCTGGCCGCGAAAGTGTCCCGCCTGGTAGGGCGAGAAGCAGAGCCGCTCCTTTGGAAGGTCCGGGTCGTAGTCCCACAGTATCAGCCCCGCCACCCGCCCCTCGTGCCGCGCTGCATACGCGACGGCAACCGCGCCGCCCATCCCCTTGCCGCAGAGGACCCACGGCCTGGTATAGGCGCCGCCCCAGTCGCGCCCGTTGAGCGAGAGCCGCACGACCAGCTCGTGCAGATCCTCTACCAGGGCGTCGACGCCGTACTCGCGCCGCGGCGAGCGCGACGACTCGCCGTGCCCGCGCAGGTCGATGGCCAGGATGCGGTAGCTGTCCGCCAAGGGCTGGGCGACGTCGTCCCAGATGTGGCACGACTCGCAGACGTCGTGCAGCATCACGATCGGCGGGGCCTGCTCGTTCCCCCACTCGAGGTAGTTGAGCACAATGCCCGACGGCAGCAGCAGCGTCCGCTGCTCGCCGCCGCGGCCAGAGCCGTCGTGGTGACCCCACATTTTGCGGTTGAACTGCACGGCGCGCAGGTCGTTGCAAAAGGCGACGTTGACCATCGGGTCGAGGCGCATCAGACCCTGGTTGAACTGGTTGCAGTGCGCCCGGCAGTACTCCACCGAGTACTGGTACGCCTGCTCCGACGTCTCAATCTCGGCCACCATGGGGTCGGCAGCCTCGTCATCGTCGTCGAGCAGGTCATAGCTCTCGGCAGGGAGGAAGGCTTCGTCCGGCGGCGCTGCCTTTTTGCGCCGGTCCTGGCGCGACGACCCTCTAGCGACCACGGGCTCCGTCAGGAAGCCCTTTTTGAAGGAGAGCGACATTCCACAGCGAGGAAAGAGCTTTTCTAGTGAAGTGTCTTCGACGCGCACGGCCGCTGCTCGACGTTCGCGACCACGATCGATGACGGGTTGGCAAAAAAAGTCTCCCGACGACCCACACAGCGCCGATCGAAAATAGCCTACAATGGCGGCGACGTCGATTTCTTCGGCATCGGCCAACGTGCACGTGGCGAGCACGGAGGCACAGGGCCGATACCTGCTAGCTGCGCGCCCCATTGCCGCTGGCGAGGTGCTACTTGCCGAGGCTCCCGCCGCTTGGTGGCTCGACGCGCGCCGGCGCGGCGACACGTGCGCTCGGTGCTTGGGCGACAAGGCCACTACTGCGTGTGTGGACTGCGGCGGCTGCGCGTGGTGCTCGGACGTGTGCCGTCAGGAAGATGCCGCTCGCCACGCCTTCTGCTGCCCTTTCATGCGCGCGTCCGAGGCGAGTCTGCAGCAGATTGGCCAGGGCAGCGACGGCACGCGCACGGGTGAGGTGGGCGCTGCGGCAGAGGAGGCATACGAGGAGGCGACGCTGCTCGCATGCGTTGCACACACGGCCGAGCTTCGCGCCATAGCCCCGTCCGCCTTTGCCGACGTGTGGGCGATGCACGCCGACCTGGCGAGGCTGACTGCGGAGGAGGAAGGCCGCTGCGCGCGTGTTCATGCCACCTGCACGGCGGTTTCGAACGGCGGGTCACCGGTGGACCTCGACTTTGTGCGCGGTGCGTGCGCGCGCGACAAGGCAAATGGATTCGCCCTCACCTCCGTCGCCGGTGACGACGCTAGAGAGCACCGGGAGGGCGCCTACGCGTTCTACCCCGCGCTCGCCCTGGCCAATCACTCGTGCCTGCCGACTGCCGCGCGGTTCGACGACCTCGAGGCCCCACCGCCGGGCGCCGCCTCCTCGAGTTCCGCTGCGCGCTTCCCCATCGACGCGACCGTCGGCCTTCTGCGCACGGCGGCCCTCGAGTCTCCGGCGCTGCTCGCCCGCCCGCCCTGCTCGCTGGCGACTCGGTACGTCGCTCTGCAGGCGCTAGACGCCGGATCCGAGATCGCAATCAGCTATACGCCGCTCGACGTGACCGTGGCGCCGCGCAGCGACCGGCTCACGGAGGAGTACGGCTTCGGCTGCGGCTGCGCGCGCTGCCTTGTCGAGCGGCAGGCGGAGGCGCACCACGGTGCCGACGGGGCGGATCACTCCCACTCTCACTCGGTCGCAGACCACGAGCCTGGAGTTGACGTCACTTACGTCAACCTGTTTGTGCTCAAGTACTGCTGCGCGCGCTGCTCCGGCACGCTCGCGCCGCTGGCTTCGTCTGCGCAGGTAGGGGGCGGCGAAGGCGTGGCGTAAATTAACCCACCCCGTTTGTACGCTTGCGCTGCCCCGCCCCCCCCCCCCCCCCCCCCCCCCCCTGACACCCTAACACGCCCGCCCGCACGCCAGCCCGTTCGCGAGACCGGCGAGCACCGAAAATAAACCTATTCGCTGACCCCCAGCACCCCACAATACAGGCGGGGGATTCAGTCGGGCCGGCCGAGCAGCAGTACGTGTGCAACCGATGCGGCGAGGTTGGGTCCGATGCGGACTTCATGGCGCGGGTGGAGAAGATGATGGCTGGCGGCGACGACGACGAGAGCGGCGAGGAAGAGGAGGAGGAGGAGGAGGAGCCGGAAGAGGACGCGGGCCCGGCTGCCGCGTCGGAGCCGGCAGCGGCGCCGACGCGCTTTGGACGCTTTGGCAAGCGCAAGCACGAGGAAGACGACGACGGAAAGGACCACTGAGCATGCTACTGTGATGATGGCCCCGTGATCGCTGCTTGAGTCTTGCTCTTATGTTATGGTTCGCTCGAAGAGAGTGAGTCAAGTGTTTGGGAATTTTGTTAGGATTGCGCGGTCCGTTGTCCGTTGTCGAGTCTCTCGCCGTTTATTTTTCTACTCGCGCCCGCCGCGCGCTAGTCGCTATGCTATACCTATACCTATACATTCAGTATCTACTGCTTACTGATACTGACTTATACTGCTGCTACTGCTACTGCTATTACTATTAGTATTAGTATCCACACAAAAATATATGGTAAAAAACATCAATAATATTCTTAATAATCATTTCGTAGTATTATATAGGCCAACAGTAACAATATAACAAACAAAAAAAATCTCCATCGATTCAACCTCAATGAACCTCAACCTCTGGTCTTCTGGCAGAAGCTTCTGGCCACTACCACTACCACTACTGTAACTGTACTACTGGCGCCATCGGCGCTGGTGAGTTCTTGTGCTCAGCGCTCAGCCTTTGTGGCTTGTGGCTTGTGGTATGAGTTGTCAACGAGTTGTGTAATATGAAGAAGAAGAAAAATGAAATCACAATATATACATATAATATGTTTGATATTTGTTATATTGTTTGGTTGGCGGTCGTCCGGCCGTTGGCGGGGGCAGGGTTTCGTTTTTGTTTTTACGGTGAGCATACAGCATACTCACATACTGATACTGTATCTGAATTTGATATCTGTGGACGGATCTGGATCTGTTGAGGGTAAAATATTACTCGTTTCAGGATATTATTAGTAGCTAGTAGCTTTTAGTTTCTACAATATACTACAGCACTATCCTGGTGTTGTTAGCCACAACCACACGCGCTCAACATAGACACAGACACAGAGAGCTACAGACTACAGAGAAGAGGACTACAATTTGTTGTCAACACTAACAACTAACAAGCTTCACTGAAACCCGAAACCCGTGGGAGTACAGCGCACATGGACAATCCCGTCCACGCGGCAGCCGCGCGGATACCATCAAAGCGGGCGGCACGGTGCATGCGCACGCGACGCCCACAACGGCGGGCGGCGAACCGCCGACAAGCGCCAAGGCCTTTGCCACGCTAGTCGTGGGCATGCGGGAGGGAGGGAGGCTAGTAGTGCGCGAGAAAGGATGCAGGAGACTCGCACGTGCATTCCATTGAAACGTCGCTCACCCCTTCATGCAGCGCTGAAGCAGCTGTCGCAAATGTCCCACGCCCAGCCGCCTCAACATACATTTGTTAGCTTCTGGCACGGCCATCGGGTTTGGATGGTTCTCGATTGCGGCCTCGACCGATTCCTGGCGCAGGATGTGCGTCATGGGGTATGGACTCCTATTCGTGTAGTGCGAAGCGTCCCCTTCATCCTCGCCGCCAAAGCAGAAGCCGGGGTGAAAGCCAACAATCTGAAACTCCTCTTCCAACCCCTCTCTCTCCAACCACCCCTCCGCATCGATCGCCACCCACGGATAATAGTTCTCCCAGTCGCACAGGGCATGCGGGTGCACGAGCAGCGTCGTCTCGATGCTCGGATCGCTCTGCAGTAGCGCCACCTCCTGCCTTAGTTGAGCCAGCAGGGCGTCGGGGGTAAACGCCTCGGTCAAGGCATAGCGGATGCGCCCCTGCTCGTGCGCCGGCTGTGCCCACGGGCAGAGCGTCAGCCCGATGACCACGTCGCTGACCCAGCTCCGTGCCGCGGTGAGCGCAGGCGCGCGCATCGATCAGAGCCTCAACGGTGCTGCGATCTTAAAATTGACTTCACAGCACATCATTCACAGCAAAAACTCGTACCATGGTTCCCGGGTAAACTCGTCAGCTCAGTGAGCTCGTCGAAGCCATAGCTGGCGCGAAGCCTCGAGCGGGAGCCCTGCGAGCGGTTTAGGGTTGACCCGACGTGATGCCGCTTTCATGGGCGCAGCTCGCACATGGCGCATCGCCGATGAACGTGCTGCTGCTCGCCGTGTTTTTCGACTACCTCGGAGTCGCGCTGGTCGTGCCGAACCTCATCTTCAGGTTCACGGAGCTTGGCGGCACGGCCGAGTCTTACGGAATTTTGAGCGCCGCCTACGCCGCGTCTCAGCTCGTGGGTGGCGTGGCCATCGGCTTCCTGGGCGACCGGTGGCTGGGCCGCAAGCGCGTTCTCCAGCTCTCCTTTGTGGGCGCCGGCCTTTCGTATCTTGTGGTTGGTCTGGCCGAGACGCTGTTCTTCCTGATCGCCTCGCGCGTAGTCGTGGGGCTGACCAAGCAGACGATGACCTGCTCGACCGCGCTGGTCACCTCCCTCTCCGACGAAGCATCGCGCACGCAGGCCCTGGGGCGGCTCTCGTCGACCATGACGTTTGCATTTATTGTCGGCCAGTCGGCGGGCGGCTGGCTTGCCCAGCGCTATGGCCGGCGGGCGCCGTGCTTCGCCGCCGCGCTCCTCTTTGGCCTGAACATCTGCCTCATTCAGCTTCTGCTCCCAGCCGAGCCGCGCTCGGCAGCGAAGCCCGCGGCGGCGGCGGCGGCGGACCGCAGCAGCCTGGCGACGCTGGGCGAGTCGCTCCGGCGCTCGAAGGACGCCTTCCGTGGCGGCGGCGGCCGTATGCTGCTGCTCCGCCTGTCGTACGCGCTCCTGATACGCTCGTGCTACTCGATGCACTCTTTATACGAGTCTCGCGAGTGGGCCGTCACACCCGCCATCTCGGGCAGCCTCGCGTCGTACAACCAGCTGCTCGGCCTCGCGGTGGACTGGATGGTGGTGGGCAAGCTGGTGAGCCGCATACCGGAGGGTAGCCTGCTCTGCGCCTGCCTGCTGCTGGCCTCGCTCAACGCCGGGCTCGAGTCTCAGCACCGCCACTTCTTAATCTACGCTGGCGTGCACCTGCCTGTGTCGGCAGTCCTCGGGCGCATCACCCGCACCTGTCTCGCGTCCGTCTTCTCCAAGTCCGTCCCGATGGCGGACCAGGGCCTCGTGCTATCGGTTCTTGACGTGTGCAACTCAGGCATCAACATCGTGGCTCCACTCTACGGCGGCTTCCTCGTTGGGAGGCTCGGCGTGGCAGCACAGCCACTAATCGCCTCGGCGCATTACGCGACACTGCTCGTGCCGACATGGGCGGTGCTCACCCTCATGAAGCGTGATGCGGCGGCGGCACTGCAGCGGCAGCGGGGGGCGGACAAGAAGGCCGACTGATGGTTTGACTCTCTCTCCGGCACAAGCGCACGGGGCTGCGTTTGGAAGTGCAAACGGCATCTTGTATATAATGAGATGGTATTGTTTTCCGTTCCCGTTCTGTTGTTCTTTTTCGTTCTTATTCTTATTCGTATTTGATCGTTTTACACTCTCCAGCAGAACACACACACACTTGCACTTACAATACACCTCCAAACGTCATTATCCGGCCATCTCTCCACATCCACATCGATGTCGATGTGCCACATCCACAACGCAACGCGCAACGCCAACGGCCAACGCGCAATTAAAATTAAGCACACACTCATATTATTATTATTATTATATTATTTTTGTGTTTGTGTGCGTGTGCGTGTGTGTGCTTTATGCTTTATTATTAAATCCAAGGAGTAGGAGTCAATCAGCAATCAGATCCATTTTTTTTTACATAGTTAACCGCACACCCAGCACCCAGCCGCCAGCCGTACCTCTCCACACACACAACAGGACACGTGTGTAAATGTATATGCGTACAGGACTCTCCGTGAGCACATGTTTTACACTGTAAGTGAACGCACGCCGGTAATGTGTGACCTCTTGTCTCGTGGTTGTAGCCGCCCGTAGCGGCACGTGTAGGCCCACGTGCCGCCGTGTAGCATCGTGCGTTTCTTCGCCAATCGCCAAATCGAATCGAATCGAATCAGAGTAATAAGAGCCCATCGGTACGGAATCCGAGGGACACGCTCGGCCGTATTTCCTCGCCCTGCGCCGGCGGCACGGCCTCGGTGTGGTGCGCCCAGTTGGCTGGGAACCATAGAACGTCCCCCGGCTGCAGCATCGCCTCGTACGGCGAGCCGAGTTCCAATATTTGCTCCGAAGATAGATCCTCCTGCGCAGCACGGGTGCGGCTCGGGTGACGGGGTCGGCGAGGGTGGGTGTCTACATGGCGCTACGTGGGTGCTGGGCGAGTATTAGGTGGGTGCTGCGCGTTCCGTTGATGATAACTGCCAACTGTGCCAGTGACTCTCCAAGCACTTTGAGGAAAATCGACACAGTTGCCAGTTATCGTCAACACGTGCCGGCGTTCCTGTGGCGTACATTGGTCGCTCTAATAGTTAGCGGCAGTGACCTGCCTCTTAGGGGGGTAAACTTCCCCTTCGAGGGGTCGGTTACCCCCATCGGTCACTGCAGCGGCGCGCCGATCAGCGCTGTTTCACGGTTTGGAGGCATGTCACCCGTCACTGTACGGGTGACCACTTTGGTGTTTGTGCCGGTCTAGTTTGACCGAGACATAAAGCTAATTCTGTTGGTGTCTCTGCCCCGTGGCTGCTGGCTGGTGCGCAGTGGTACTGAGCAGCGCACCGGCGGATCGTCGCCTTGGACGCTCACGTGGAGCCGACGCGCGAGTGGGTGGTCCGGCGGGTAGGGTCGCAGGGTGGCGAGCGAAGAATCCGGCCACAGCAGCATGCGCTTCACGCCGCTGACCTGAGTGGCGGAGACAAGCGCTATTATATATATATATATATATATATATATATATATATATATATATATATTATATATATATATTAAT
>Ga0105053_10011710_pt1 | contig 10693 bp, 2 predicted proteins | sample BON01_FD_78093 | JGI IMG/M metagenome (GOLD analysis project Ga0105053, IMG submission 78093) | Freshwater microbial communities from Lake Bonney liftoff mats and glacier meltwater in Antarctica - BON-01 | ecosystem: Environmental > Aquatic > Freshwater > Ice > Glacier meltwater | place: Lake...
CATGCCCACCGTTGAGGCGGCCAATCGCTGAGGGTCCTCGCCGTTTGACGATCCGTCCGCGCGGGAGCGGGGCCGCGGAGACGACGCGACGGCTCCCGCCGCCGCCGCCGGCCCGCCCTCGTCGGCGGCGGCGGCGGGCGGCGCGTCTGACGACAGTGGGGGCCGCGCCGCCTGCCCCCCCGCCCGCGCCCGCCTCCACGAGGCGTGCGACGACGCCAGCGTGCCAAAGGCGATGCCGGACCCGGCATCGGCGGCCCCCCCTCGCGTCTGCTGCGGCGGCGGCTGCGGTGACGCATCGTTCCCCACCGGCGCGCCCCCTCCGCCGCCCGGAAACCCGCCCCCGCCCGAAAAAACGGCGCCCCCCGCCCGGCGGACCGCGCGCCCGGCCGCCGCGCGCCGCGCCGCGCGCAGGCCAGGGTCGGCGAGCGCCGCGAGCGCCTCGGCCCCGCCGCGCCTGCCCGTGCGCTGGTCGACGCGCACCAGGTCGCACCGGGCGCAGGGCCCCGTCGGCACGAGCTCGGCGCGGCCGTCGCCGACGCGGAGCACGACGAGCGCGGCAGCCGCCCCCCGGGCCGCCGCCGGCAGGGGCGGCCGCCCGGGGGACGGCGCGCCCGCCTTCGCAACCGCGGCCGCCGCGGCCGCCGCCGCCGCCGCCGCCGCTCCCGCCGCCCCCGTCGCTCCAGGGGCCGCCGCCGCGCTCCTGGCGTTGAGCGCGGCCCAGCCGTCCTCGGCCCAGGCGGGAAAGCCGGACAGCACGACATTGGGGCGGAAGCGCGCGAGATCCACCGACTCGGCGGCGGGATCGCCCACCTCGCGGCCGCCAGAGCAGGAGGGCCCGCCGACTCCGCCCGCTGCGCCGCCGCCCGCCGCGCCGCCGCCCTCCCCCGGCCGCGGCCGCCGCCGCCGCTGCCGCTCGGCCGCCGCGCCGCCGAGCGCGGCCAGGCTGGCCTCGCTGACGACCAGCAGCTGCCCCTCGTTGGCAAAGCTGAGGGGTGGGCCATTCCCGGGGGCCTCGCGCGGGGCCGCCAGCGACACCAGGCGGCACCCGTCGAGGGCCGTCACGGCGCGCCACCAGGCCTCGCCGGCGTCGTCGTCGCCCCCTCCGGCGGCGTCGTCTTTGTTGTTGTCGCCGGCGGCGCCGTCGTCGTCGTCGTCGGTTTTGTTGTTGTCGTTGTCGCCGCTGCCGCCAAGCTTGCCCCTCCCGGCCGGGCGCGCGCGCGCCGCGCACGCCGCCGCCGGCTTGCCGCACACGCTCACCGTCTCCGCGTCTCCAACCGGGTCCGCACGGCCGCCCGGCGACGGGGACGACGGCGACGGCGACAACGGCGAGGGGAAGAGCGGCACCACCAGCGGGCGCCCGCCGGGCGCGCCCGGCGCGCGCAGCGTCAGCGTGCCCGCCGCCCGGTCGACCTCGGGCGCGACGGTTGCGAGGGCCGGGCACGCGCGCTGCGTGAGAGCGACGCCGTCCGGGCCGACCACGGCCCAGGCGCGGTCCCAGGCGAGGCCCGTGGCGCAGAGGGGCCAGGGCTCAGCGGCGGCGGGTTTTCTGGCGGCGGCCGAGTGCTCGTTGGCGGCGGCGCCACAGGAGAGCAGCGGCGGCGACCCGCCGACCGCCTGCGCCCCGCACGACTTGACCGGGTAGATGTAGAGGGCGCGCACTAAGCCGCGCGAGGGGGAAGATGGGTCGGCCGACGCGTCTGTCTCGCCTCCGTGGCGCAACGAGGGGCAAGGGGCGGTCAGCCCGACCATCGCCGGCGTTGCCGACGCCACCGTCGCCTCCCCGCTGCCGCCGCTGCCGCCGCTACCGCTGCCCTCCCCAACCGCCGCCGCCCCGGGAGGGGGGACAAAGTACTTTCGGATCAGGCCCACGAGGCCCCAAACGTCCTCGAACGAGCTCGCGGGCCCGAGGGATGCGCGCACGGCCCCGTCCGGCCGCTCCCCGTCGGCCGTCGCGTCGCTGTCGCCCCGGCACACGCGCCCGGCCGCGTGCGCCCGGCGCGCGTCGGCCGGCGACAGGCCCAGCCAGGCCGCGCACGCGCCCGGGTTGCAGAAGCAGCCCGTGCGCACCGCCACGCCGTGGATGGACGCGAGGCGGCGCACGGCGACGTGCCCCACCCACGGCGGCTCGAGGGCGCGAGCGCTGCTGCTGCCCCCGCTGCTGTTGCTGTCGTTTCCGTCGCCGCCGCCGACGCCCGCCCCTCGTTCCCCTCCTCCTCCAATTCCCCCAGGCAGCGTCGGCGGCGGCGCCGGCGGCCCGAGCAGGTTGAACGCGACCGTGGGGCCCTGGCACGCGCGCCACTCGGCGAGCAGACGGGCCCAGTCGCCCGCCGAGGCCGCCGCGGGCTCGTCGTCCGCATCCTCCGCCCCCGCTTCCCGCCCGTGGCGCAGCGACGCGGGCAGCAGCCGACGCGCCTCGTCGGCCGCCCGCAGCGCCCGCCGGGAAAGGTACAGGCGGGCGACGGGGGCGGGGGCGGCGGCGGCGGCGGCGGGCGCGGGGGGGACGCCTTCACCGCTTTCGCCGCCTTCGCCGCCGCCGTTCCCGTTCCCGTCGTCGACGTGGTGCCGCAGGTCGAGCAGCAGCGCGGCCAGGCAGAGGGACAGGCAAGAGGCGTGGGCGTCGGCCGGGCTGCACGACGGCAGCGGCGGAGGCGGCCCTAGTAGTTGCGGCGGCGGCGCGCCCCCTCCTCCCGCGCGAGCCGCCGCCTCCGCCCGCCGCTGCCGCCGCATCCGCTCCCCCTCTGCGTCCGCCGCCCCCGCCGGCTCGCCCCACCCAAACTCGCGCCGCAGAAATGCGAGCGCCAGCGCCGCCCCGGGCGCCAGCGTGTACGCCGGCGTGCCGTCCTCCAGGCCCTCGACCCCCGGCCGCCGCGCCGCCCACCGCGCCGCGGCCGACGCGCCCTCCACCGCGCCGCCGCCAAAGTAGCGTTTCGCCGCCGCCAGCCGCGGCAGCAGCGTCGCGCGCCGGACGACCAGGGCGCCGAGGCCGGTCGGGTGGCCCGAGGCCTTGTAGAAGGAGAGGACGGCGGCGTCGGCGTAGGGGACGGACAGGTCGGGCGGGCGCGCGGAGAAGGCCTTGGCGGCGTCCAGCACGATGGCCCAGCGGTGGCGGGGGCGGGGCTGATGTTGGGCGGGCGCGGGCGCGGCGGCGGCCCCGAGGACGGCGGCGGCGGCGTCGGCCGCGCCGCGCGCGGACGTCAGGCGCCGCGCGAGCGCGCGCAGCGCGCGGGGGTCCGCCCGGTGGCCGCTGAAGTTGCACTCGGCGGGCAGGGCGAGCATGCTCCACGTGTCTCGTGGAAACGATGTTCCTTCCGGCCGCTGCTGCCGCTGCTGCGGCCGCGGGTCGGTCATGAGCTCGCCCGCGGGTACGAGCGCCGGCGGCCGACAGGTCGGGAGGCCGCCGCCGCCGCCGCCGCCCTCTCCCTCCTCCTCCTCCTCGTCCTCCTCCTCGTCCTCGTCCTCGTCCTGTCCCTCCCCTTCTTGCGCCTCGCCGCGCGGGTCCCAGCAACCCGGTACGAGCACCGCGCGGGCGGCCGACGCCCCGCGCATGAGCGCCTCCTCGCGCACGCCCACGACGCTCGTGTGGCTGTCGACGGCGTAGGCAAACACGCCGGCGCCGGCGCCGGGGCCGCCGCCGCCGCCGCTGCCGCCGTTGCCGCCACCGTTGCCGCCGCTGCCGTCGACGACCGCCTCTTCGCCGCCACCGCCGCCGTCCCAAGGAAACGCCTCGGCCAGCAGCTTCATCGCGCCCGTCGCGCCGGACGTCAGCACCACCGCGTAATCGCGCGGCGACGCGCGCAGGGCCCGCAGCGCCGCCGCGCGAAGCTCCTCGACGCTTCGCGCGCCGGCGGCGTCGTCGCCGCCGCCGGACAGCGGCGCCGAGTGGGGGTTCCGGAGCAGCGCCGGGGGCGGCGGCGCCCGGCCGTCCAGCCGCCCCACGAGCGCCTCGGCCGCCTCGCGCACGGGCGTGGCGGCGTAAGGGGCCGCCCCCGCGTAGTCCAGGTACAGGCCGCCGCGGCGCACGTGCGCGTACTCGCGCGACAGCAGGGCGTCGAAGCGGGCGGCGGCAGCGGCGGCGGACGCGGCGGCGGCAGGCGCGGCGTCGTCGGGGGCGGCGGCGGCGTCTCGAGCGGCGGGGGCGTCGCCGCCGGGCGTGTCGGGGCCGTCCGCTCGCCCCCCGCGTTCCACGTAGGCGTACCCGTGCGCCACAAAGGTCGCCTCGAACGCGGCGGCGCGCCGAGGGTAGTCGTGCCCGAGCAGCTCGGCGGACAGGGCGGGCAGCAGGTCGCAGCTCCTCCTTGCGCTCGTGGCGGCGGCGGTCGTGTGGTCGCCGTCACGGTCGCCGCCATCGCCGTCGCGGTCGCCGCCGCCCTCCTTGCCGCGCCGTTGCGCCGCCCTTTTCGTGGCTGTGTTTTTGTGTCGTGGTTTGATGCGGGCAAGGCGATGCAGGGTCGATGAGACAAGTGGATCGAGTGGGCGCGTTTGACGCGCGCTGTTTGTGGGGGGGGCAGCTCGACGCGGGCACGGGTGCGAAAGTCGTTCTTCGGGGGGGAGGATGGCGCGTCTTCCCGGTCGACCAGCCCCACTCACCCCACGCCCACATGATCCTCTTGGGCGCGACGCACACGCGCGCTCGCAGACACGACTAGTACGCGATTGTATGTGATGGCGCGATCGACGCATCCGGGTGTTTGTTTGAGGGGCGACAACTGACGTCACGAGCCGATGTCCGATTTTGCCCCCGCGTTTGCTAAAGGGAAGGGGAAAGGGGATGGATCAGAGGCGGACGCGGAATATGAAATAGAAATACACGTGCAGCCGATAGTCTTGCGTGCAGAAAACAGGGGCGTGACATTTATGTGGCGATCGCGCGACGGTCGACGCCGACGCAGACGCGCAAGCCGACGCCCCGACCCCAGACGCCCGGCGCCGTTGCCGGCGCCCCCGGTTCCCTCTGTCCCTCCTTGGCCACCACGCCCGCGGGCGAGCAAGACAGATACATCGAGTTATCAGTCGCTGCTGTCGTCGTCACCCGTCGGCGCCACCCACCCCGCGGGCGGCTTGTTGGTCTCGCTCACGGGCGCGAAGCGGTCCCACCCCTCGGCGGCGATGCGCCTCTGGCGCCCCTCCTCGCGCTTCTGGCGCGCGAGCTGCAGGCGCTCGAGGTCGACGGCGGCCTGCTTGGTGTCGACGGGCTGCCCTACGCCGAGCTTCTTCGCCATGCGGCGCGAGAGGGGCGCGGCGGCGGGGCCCTTGGGGCGGCGGCCGCCGCCACGCCGGCCGGACGAGGGGCCGCCGCCGGCGGCGGCGCCCCCCTCCTCGTCCTCGTCCTCGTCCTCGTCCGAGTCCGAGTCCGAGTCGGAGTCGGAGTCCGAGTCGGAGTCCGAGTCCGAGTCCGACTCGCTGCTGCTGCCGCTGCCGCTCTTTGCCTCCTTCTTCTTCTCCTTTTTCTTCTTCTTGCCGTCGCCGTCCACGGCGCCAACCGCCTCCGGCTTAGCGGTCGCCGCCGCCGCCGCCGCTTGCCCCTTGTCCTCCGCGCCGGCCCCCGCCGCCGCCTCGCCGCCCTCCTCCTCCTCCTCCGTCGACCCCGCGTCCTCGCTGCTCTCCGTGGGGGGGAGCATCCCCACCGTCGAGCTCTGCTGGCTCATCTTCTTGCGCTCGATCGCGCGCAGCTTGCGCGTCTCCTCGTCGGTCGACGCGTCGCTGTCGCTGTCCCCGCCGCCGCGCTTGCCGCCGCCGCGGCCGCCGCGGAACTTGCCGCCGTGGCCGCGCGTCTTGCCCATGGCGCGTGGTGTGTCGGGAGCGCCTGGTCTGGGCGATCGGCGCGGGACGTGCGCTCTGGCTTGGATCGCGCTAGGGTCCGCGGGCTATTTCTTGGCGGGCGCGAAGAGAAGAAGCGAAGGGACACGGATGTTCGCCGTTGTACGTTGCGGGCGGATCGACCTTGGCCTGGTCGTGCGTGCGTGAGTTTGTTTGTGTGCTTGTGCGTTGTGTGTTTTGTGTTTGTGTGTGGCGCTTTTGCGGGTGTGTGCTCCCTCGTCCGCGATTTTTTTCAAAGCGAAACGCCTCCTTCTTATGCCGCCCAGCTCCCACCCCACTACCCTCCCTCCGTCCCTCATCTCATGGTTCCCCCCATCTCAACCACCCTGTAGCCCCGGGTGTGTCCCCCTATAAGTCTTCATAAACAACCCCCCGTCGTGCAGAGAAGAAAAACCAGCAACACGAGCAAGCGCAAAGGATGGACGCCAACTTGCAGGACGTGGCGCGCCAGCACGATGACCAGGTCAGTGCGCCTCCCCGCGGTGGCAAGGGGCGTGACGAACCGGGGCCGAGGCGCGCGCGCCCTGTGCCCTCCTTGCCCGAATCTCCATCATCCGTCGACCCAAAGGTGCCCGAGCCCCCCTCCTTTCCCCTGCTTCTCGCCGGTCTCCGGCGCAATCCGCGCGCCAGAGCCCGGACCGCCCGCGCAGGCGGGTCGGGACCGACACAATGGCCCCCGTCACTGCCGAGCACCATCGCTTACCTGGGCCTCGCGCGAGGCCCAAGAAGCCCTGTCGTGCTTTTTGGCCAATGAGAGGAGGCAGCGCAGAGCTCTAGGGGGGGAGGAGCTCTCTCGCGTGCACGCCATCCATCCTCTGCCCCCTCGGCCTTGGTCCTTCCCCGCCCGGCCCGCCCGACCAGGCGCGCCCAGGGGTGCCCTGCCCTCGACCAGGGACGCTGACGAGCTCCAGCTCCTCTCTCTCCTGACCGAAAGCAAGCACGCGCCGCCGCGACGCCGCCGCCCGCGGGCGATTGATCGATCGCGCGCCCGCCTCCCGCTCCCGCCCCGTGCTGCTCACGCCCCGAGACAAATCCACCAACACGATCCGAAAAAAAAACCTCCTCGACAGATCCTCGCGGGCGGCTTCCAGCAGCAGCAGCTGCACCACCACCACCAGGCGCCGCCGCACCAGCACCAGCACCCCTGGCTCGCGGAAGGCGGCGGGGGCGACCCGTACGTGAAGCAGGCGCCGCGCGCAGGGCGCTGGCCCGGCGGCGGCGGCGAGGACGACGACGGCGGCCGCGCGTGCGCCGACGGCGCGCCGCCGCCGCAGCAGCCGACGCCGTGGGCACCAAACGGCAACGGCAACGGCGGCGGCGGCGCGCCAATCAGCGCGCCGTCGGAGCGGAGCGCCCCCTTTGGGCCGTCGCACGACGCGCCGCTGCAGCGCTACGACGGCTTTGACGGCGGCCAGCTCCAGCAGCAGCAGGAGCAGCAGCGGCAACAGCAGCAGCAGCAGCAGCGATACGCCGGCGGCGGCGACTTTGCCGGCGGCGGCGACTTTGCCCGCGCCGCCAACGCAAACGCCGGCGGCTACGGATACGGGGGCTACGAGGACGCCGCCGCGGTCAGGGGCGGCGGCGGTGGTTTACACTACCAGCAGCAGCAGCAGCAAAACCAGGAGCAGCAGTCGCGCGATGTGATGTCGGCGGCGGCGGCGGCGGCGGCGGCCGCCGGCTTTGCGGCGAGCGGCGGCGGCGGCGGGCCGCACGGCGGCGGCGGCGGCGGCGGCTGGCGGCACGGCGGCGGCGGCGGCGGCGGCGGCGGCGGCGACGACGGCGGCATCGCGGCCGCGACCGCCGCCGCCATGGCCGCGGCCGCCGCGTTTGCCGCCCATCAGCAGCACCACCATCAGCAGCCGCAGCAGCCGCACGGCAACCACCACCACCACAGCAACAGCAGCGGCGGCGGCGGCGGAGGCGGCGGCGGCCCGCGCCATGGCAGCCGCGGCGGTCACGGCGGCGGCGGCGGCGGCCACCACGGCGGCGGCGGCGGCGACGGCGGCGGCGGCGGCCTCTCCGCCCACGACATCCCCGCCGGCTCGGCCGCCGCCAGCGAGCTCACCCGCCCCGAGCACTGCACCGACGACTTCCGCATGTTTGGCTTCAAGGTCGCGCGTTGCGCCCGGCGCCACGCGCACGACTGGCGCCTGTGCCCCTACGCGCACCCGACGGAGAATGCGCGGCGGCGCGACCCGCGGTCGAGCGCGTACGCGCCCGTGCCCTGCCCGGACTACCGCCACGGCTTCTGTGCGCGCGGCGACGGGTGCCAGTACGCCCACGGCGTCTTCGAGGCGTGGCTGCACCCCGCGCGCTACCGCACGCAGCTGTGCAAGGACGGCGCCGGCTGCCGGCGCGCCGTGTGCTTCTTCGCGCACGCGCTCGGCGAGCTCCGCCGCGCGACGCACACCTACGTGCCCACGGCCGGGGGGGTGGCGGTGCTGGCGCCGCCGCCAGACGCGGGCGGCGAGGCGGACGGCGGCGGCGCGTCGGGCCGGATCCCGCAGCTGCACCAGCTCCAGCAGCACCAGCAGCACCAGCAGCAGCAGCAGCAGCAGCAGCCGTACTATTTGCAGCAGCAGCAGCAGCAGCAGCAGCCCGGCGGCGGCGGCGGCGGCGGCGGCGGCCTCGCATGCGCGCTGCTGCCGACGTCGGTCTCGGCCGCGTCGCTCAACCTGCTGGGCGAGCCGTCGAGCGGCGCCTACGCCCTCGCCCCGCACGAGCAGCAGCAGCAATTGCAGCAGCAGCACCAGCACCAGCAGCAATTGCAGCAGCAGCAGCAGCAGCCGATGCACCCGCTGCCGCCGCGCGCGAGCCCGCCCGTCGCGGCGGCCGACGACGCCTCGTCGGCGCCGGCGAGCGGGTCGCACCTGTTTTTTGCGGCGCCGGCGCCGACGCCCTCGTCGTCGTTGCAGCAGCAGCAGCAGCAGCAGTCCCTGCAGCCGCCGCAGCAGCAGCCGCAGCAGCAGCAGCAGTCTTTGCAGCAGCACGGCAGCCGCGCGTCCTCCTCGCAGCAGCTGTTTCCGCCCGACGCCGCCGCCGCCGAGACGGACGCCCTCTTCCAGCCGCAGCTGCAGCAGCAGCAGCCGCAGGAGCAGCAGCAGCAGCAGCAGCAGCAGCAGGAGCAGCAGCACCACCACCAGCAGAACCAGCAGCAGCAGCAGCTGCTGCTGTCTGGCGGGACGCCGCCGCTGCCCGTGCAGCCGTCGGTGCCGGCACCCGCGGCGGCGGCAGACGCGGCCAGCGGCAGCGTCGGCCCCGACGGCGGCGGCGCCGACACGCAGCGCCCGCCCACCCGCCCGTCCAGCACGGGCGCAGGGCTGGGTGACCTGTCCATGTGGCCTCGCGGCGCCTCAGGCAGCGCGAGCAGCGCCAGCCTTTCCGCGACCGCGACCGCCGTCAACGCCAACGCCAACGCCAACGCCAACGCCGGCGACGGCGGCGCTGTCGATTTTAGCGGCCCGCTCCCCGGCTTGCGCGGCAGCGGCGGCGGCGGCATGCCCCGCAGTCGCTCGAGCGACCACCTCGTCTCGTCGTCCTCGTCGGCCCTCATGCGCGGCTGGCCCGGCGGGTCCATGAATGCGCTCTCGGCGGCCGCCATCGCCGGCGCGGCGCCCCTGGCCGCGCGGCCCGCAGCGCCGGCGACCGGCGCCGACGCCGCCACGGCCGCCGTCGCGGCTGCCACGGCCGCCGCGCTCGGGGGCGCGCGCCCGCGCATGAGCAACGCGTTTGCGCGGCGGCACGGCCTCGACCCCAAGAGCGGGTCGCTCCTGAGCCTGCAGCGCCTGCTGACGGACCAGCAGCGGGGCGGCGGCGCGGGCGCGGGGTCGCTCCCCGCCAGCGGCGGACGAAGCGCGGGCGGACAGCAGCAGCTGGCGGCGGCGGCGGCGGTGGCGGCCATGGCGGCGGCGGCGACGGCGCTCGGCGCGCCGCCGTCGTCGTCGCCCGGCGGGCAGCAGCACCACCACCCCCAGGGCCGCGCGCCGACGCGCATCGGCTCCATCCCCGCGCTCTCGACATTCGGCGGCAGCCCCGACGGCGTGCGCGCCATGATGCGCCAGAGCCGCTCGAGCAGCGCGCTCGCGCAGCCCGCCCTGCTGCCGCCGCTGGTGTGGGGCGGGGGCGAGCCGCGGCAGGGGCAGCAGCAGGGGCAGCGGGGCGGTGGTGCCCACAGCGGCGACGGCGGCCCGCACCCCTCCTCGCTGTCCTCCGCCACGCCCTCGCCGCAGCTGCTCGACATCATCGCGCAGCACCAGCGCCAGCAGCAGCAGCAGCAGCAGCAGCAGCAGCAGCAGCAGCAGCAGCAAGGGCAGGCCGAGGAGGGCGGCGGCGGCGGCGGCGGCGGGGGCGGCGGCGCTGGCCTCGCGCCGCCACACGCGCTGTCGTCGCACACCGCCAGCGCCAGCGACCTCGCCGCGCTGCTGCAGCAAATGGGCGTGCCGGAGGACGGTGGGTCCGGCCAGCGCGACCAGCAGCAGCAGCAGCAGCAGCAGCACTCGCACCAGCAGCAGCAGCAGCAGCAGCAACAGCAGCAGCAATCGCAGCGCGACGAGGCGGCGGCCATGCTGCGGCAGCTGTGGTTGTGAGAGCGGGCAACGGCGACAGACAGACGAGCGGGCGGCCGCCCGTGCTGCTGATGTTTACCGCCCGCGCGCGCTCGCTCGCTTTCTTCGCTCGCACGCACGCACGCACGCACGCTCGCACGCTCGCTCGCGCCCCCCCCCCCCCCCCCCCCCCCTCCCCCCCCCCCCCACCCACACCCCATCCACCCCCCACACGCCCCCCCCCCCCACCACCACCCCCCACCCACACCCTACACCCACACCCACCCCCACCTCCACCACCACCATCCCCCACCACCGCCAACACCACCACC
>Ga0105053_10011713_pt1 | contig 10693 bp, 3 predicted proteins | sample BON01_FD_78093 | JGI IMG/M metagenome (GOLD analysis project Ga0105053, IMG submission 78093) | Freshwater microbial communities from Lake Bonney liftoff mats and glacier meltwater in Antarctica - BON-01 | ecosystem: Environmental > Aquatic > Freshwater > Ice > Glacier meltwater | place: Lake...
AGCTGCAACTTCATTTTTATCCTTTTGATATGACTCAACGATATCATCCAAGAAACTTTCAAAAGCATTCCACTTTGTTTCATCAAGATTTCTCGTGTCCGATTGGAGCAGCAATGACTCATCACTACGTTTCATAGGCACACACGGCACCGATAGCGTAGACGTGGTAGACTTATCGTCTCCAACAAATACTGCTGTTGATAGTTCCTGACTTCCGTTTATGGCATCAGGAGTAGAACCTAAAATAGAACTTGACCTCTTTCGCGAAAGTGACTCATAAAACTTGTCCATGTCTTCATTCTTCGTGATAATATCTGGAATGCTGGTCAACAACGAATAGTCGCGAGTTTTAAGAACGTTGGCAATGGAATCTTTGTAAAACTTGAATGATTTTGGTTCGTGCTTTTTTGAAACAACAACGAAAGACAAGCCAATTTCAGCTGGAATATGATTGCCAACCAACAATTGTATCTTCCATCGATTGGGAGCGCCACCAAATTTGCCCAAGTTTTTCCCTGAAAACCTCTCTTTTTTAGCTTCGATGCAAAAGAAGAAAGAACCTTCCATTGGTTGATGGGAAAAAACTTCAAAGAAGGGTTGAAAGTTGTGGTCACCGATATACGACGATCTCACCTCTTGAGGGCTGTTGAAATGCACTTCATGTCTGTTGTTGAAATCTTCTGAACAAATCACAATTCCAGTCGTTTCTTTAGGACAAACCACATGAACCAGAACCCTTCGAAGTGTTGCACTGTTCTGGATCGCGACCTCCTTGGTGCAATAGAGACTTGTCATATGAAGTTGATGGATTGTCAGCGATAAAACCTTGCTTATTTTAGACCTGAATAAGTTATTACTTTACCTGCATCAACAGGAAATGTTTTGAGGAAATGTAGACCCTGACTTGAGTTTCCCTCCAATGCTAATTTCTTACTAAACAAGAGTATCTTGTCCATTTACAATTTTATCCTGTAATTAAATCGCCTTTTGAATCAGACCACATTACAGCTATTACACCTGTGTGATTCGCTGCACACTTGAAGTTTCTGAGAATGGAGAAGCAAGAGAGTTTGAATTGTTAACGGAAAAGCAAGAGCGATGGGTGTTTGCTCGCTATACTTGCCATTTTCAATTTATGTATTGAACCCTTAAACAGCTGTAAAGAGGTTTGTCTCAAGTGTATACATGAGGGTCGGTCCAGTGAGGATTCATCGCAGGGAAATACTGGATCGTGTGATGTGTGTATGATTCAAAGATTAAAGAGTAATTGAATGGAGTGGGCACTGCACTTGTATTTGTTGGTTTCCTACCTTCTTTGTATCCGTATGCAGCATTCCCGTTAACAATCATAATTGTCAACATCGCCGTAGAAGTTGAAAATTCACAGAGTCAATCATATTTTGTTGGACCAGATTCGTTTCAAAGTTCATTCAATTTGCTTCTTATCAGTAAGAATATCAAATTGTGAAACATTCTAAAATAGTGATTCTAGTCAGAATTGCGAAGGTCGCGTTTACTTTGTAAAGATGGCTAAATTCTATGTGGACTAGACCACTATGTTTGCCTGTGAGTCGACTTATAAAAATGTTAACTACATATTGTCTTCGATATCACCTCTCGCAATTATTCATCCGACGTCGGTGATAAAACTATGATGCGGTGATGATTCCTCTCTATCAAATAGCGTGGACTTCAACAATAGCATATTTGTTCAAACTCTTGATGATCATGCGAATTGCCATTTATTCAAAGCTGCTTTACTGCTTGCCTTGAACTAGTAAGTGGCGACGGGACAGCTTTACAAGTCTAGGTCACCAAGCACTCACTTTACTATTTTATATTTTTATTTGGCTTTCTGTAGAATATTTGAAATACGTAGTCGAAATGCGGAATAATTTCTTCTAGTTACAGTTCTAGAAACGAATCTATTTAAAAAGTTTGAATCGCGATCTTGTTTCAATTTGAAAAGATGACGCCATCTTTCGATGGCGACATCATAAATATTTTAACAACACATCGTAAAAAAATACGACAGCAAACGGTTCTTTGGTCATATTCTAGTCTTGTAATAGTATAGTTAGTTAAATTAAAATGTTTTCTAATACAAGACTTCGAGCCACTTTTTTGGATGAAGCGTCAACTAGTTACGCAAACCTCGAATCTTGCACAGGAAGAAAATGAGTCGTCCAAAACGTGTAGGAATAGTGGCAAGTGACTGCTACTTTCCCTCTACATATGTATCACAAGCCTCCCTGGAGAAGCATGATGGCGTGTCAGCTGGGAAGTATGAGGTCGGACTAGGCCAGAACAAGATGAGTTTCACTGGCGCTGGAGAGGATATCAATTCAATGTGTCTGTCTGCCATCACCGGGCTGATGGAAAAATACAATTTGAATCACACTGATATCGGTAGGATTGAAATTGGAACAGAAACGATTTTGGATAAGTCGAAATCTACCAAGACGACGTTAATGGGCGATTTCATTGCAGCGGGCAACAGCGATATCCTAGGAGTCACAAATATCAATGCATGCTATGGAGGTACCGCTGCGCTTTTTAATACCATTGATTGGGTCGAGTCGACATCATGGGACGGAAGATACGGTATTGTTTTGATGGGTGACATCGCAGTTTATGAAAAAGGTCCAGCACGACCCACAGGAGGAGCAGGTGTCGTGGCATTGTTGGTAGGCCCAGAAGCGCCCTTGGTTTTTGAAAACAAGCTACGCGCATCTCATTTTGAAGATGCTTACGACTTTTACAAACCCAACCTCGCCAGTGAATACCCCGCTGTTGATGGGCACTTGTCAAATGCCTGCTATTTACGATCGGTAGATAAATGTTACCAATTGTATGCAGACAAGTTTGAGCGTCTGGAAGGCAAGAAATTTGACATGGTGAACGGAGCTCAGCGTTACTTGTTCCACCAACCGTATGCCAAATTGGTGCAAAAGAGTTTCGGAAGAGTCATGTACAATGATGTTACGCGCGGCGTTCTGGAAAACGAGGAGATCAGCAAGTTCCGAAATGTAGAGCCTGAAGCTTCATACACCGATCGTGCTCTCGATAAAGCCTGTGTTGGCGCATCTTCTGACTTGTACAAATCTATTGTGTATCCATACACGATGGCCAGTCGTAACATTGGCAACTCATACGCAGGCTCATTGTACTTCGGCCTTCTCAGTTTGATTGCTGATGAAACAGCAGAGAAGCTAGGAGACAGAGTGCTGATGTTCAGTTATGGGTCCGGATTAGCAGCTTCAATGTTCTCGTTGATCATTGACGGATCGTTGAAGAACCAGAGAGAAGTGTGCAACCTCAAAGAAAGACTAGATAATGAGCGCGTAGAGATTAGTGCTGAGAAGTTTACGCAAGCATTGGCCGAGCGAGAGGAGTTTTACAATGCCAAGAGCTTCGCTGTGAATTCGCCTCCCAAATTCATGTCCCCTGGTGCGTCGTATCTGTCAGGAGTGGATGCTTTGGGAAGGAGATCGTATCAAAGGGTCCCCGCAGTACGAACTTTAGCAGCGGCTACTGCAAGGCAAATGCATACCCTTGTAAGGCGATTTAAGATATAATACTAAAATAGTTTTCTGTTTCACGATTTCGCTCCATGTTCTGTCGTATCCTTGTTTGGTACACGATGGGGCAGGAGTACCAGCACATCGATCCCAACGACGATGTATTCTTTCTGAAAAGGACCAGAAGAGGATTAAGATTATTTTTAGCAAGTATTCAGCAATTTAAAATTTGGAGGATGACTCAAGACATTCGCGTGCTGGGAAAAACCCGCCACGTAATTTGAGAAATTTTTGAGTCAGAAAAATGCCAAAGATGAATGCGATCATTTGAACGGGCGTTCAGAAGAGTACAACTTGATATATTGGAGTCGGTGTGATGAAGAGGAACTATTATTAACCTCGATGTGACTCCTATTTGGCCATCAACGGATCTGTGTGGCCCAGAGATCCCTTATGTCGTACCAAAGTTGGAAAACCTGTCGGAAGCTGTTTTGTTCGTGGAATAGAGCTTGAAATAGAGGGCTGCCTTCCGGGATGTATCTTTCGCGTGGATGGCAGCTTTTTGGCGAATCAAACAATAAAAAGCCTATTGAGTCCCCATATCAAAATTGCATGCTCCTCAACTTTAAGAAGAGGCGATAAATGAACTGCTTTGCATGTTTAATATAATTTGTTCATTCTGCTAGACTAAAGTCAATGCATGTATTTCAACTCTTCGATTAAAATATTAAGCTAATACATTAGTGCTCGCAACATGGGAGGAAGCGGATCGTTTTGAAATATAGCTTGAAGACGGGAAATGGAATTCGAATCATATCGGACAACCCCCATGATTTGATGGAACAACTTGGGATTAAAAGCGACACCGCCAGGCCACAATGTTTGCTTATTCAGGATCTCCAATTGCGAAAAAAACAACTCGTCTGCATCGAGTCTGCAAAACAAAATTGGCTCAATGTATAAATTGTCAGGTTCCACATCAAATACTGGCTCACTGTTTTTCCCCAGGTCAAGAGGATGTTGCATTTGAAGCTTCGACACTTGAGCTTTTTTACTCGGTATTGGTTTCAAACAAACCAACTTCTCGAGTACCAGCGGTTCTACTAGGTCGCACTGCAAGTAACGATTGGCCAGTTGGACAGCGAGTTCTCTCACAGTATCGTTTTCGTCTTGGACTAATGCCAAGAGGCTATCGAAGCAATCGATACTAGCCAGGCATTCTGCAGCTGCAAACCGGAGGCTAGTGACTTGCTTGGCAGCAGAAGCTTGGCGTAAGTGTAAATTCGTGACAATGGCAAGTGCTTGGATATCTGGACTTTTGATACTTTCAAAAACAGACGGCGATACAGGAAGATTAAGCGTGCGCAAGGCTGATAGCTGCAACTTCAATTCGGGAGGATAGTTCGCATAGGGCAATTGAACTAGAAGATTTCCGGTGTTTTCATCGTGACAACCTAGGACTATAGCCTTCAGAGCGGCAATCCTATAAGTCTCATTCGATAAAAATGAATTTAGAAGCCTAGGATCGCGAGTGCATGCGAGATGTACAGCTCGTGGTGTATTGATGGATAACAGGCGACTAAACAGTGAATGTTGTTCAAAAAAGGCTAGTATCTCACAAATTGTATCACTGATCAATGTGCACGAGCTAAACACATCAAGGGCGCTTTCTAATAAGGGAATGTCTTGAACCATCACTAGTTTATTTTGGAGCAAATGAAGGATTTGCAACAGAGTGCCGTGACATTCATTCGCACTGGAGGTCTGACAATTAACTAGTTTTGTCCAAGTCTCAGCCAATGCAGTTGCTGGGACAATGGCTGTTAGCGCACGAGCGGCCATCAGCCTCACCCAACCAACGCGATGATTTCTACATTGCATCACCAATGACACCAAGTCGCCATGCGGTTCTTCTAACCTGACCAAAATGGTCAACCACGGATATAAATTATTCTTTTGAGATAGATCATGGATCAAACATCGTTTCAGCTCGGGGTATCTAACCAACGTGCCTCTTCTCGGCATTCGTAACAGAATCTTGCCGAAGACCATCATAGAGGAATTTCGAACTTGCCAATGGTCAGATTCAAACCCTTGCACAGCAATGATGAGAATTCGTTCAAAATACGGAGCCGTACAGTTTTGAAGCGAAGAATCTTCCATGAGAACCTTAAGAATATTCAACGACAAAACCGTTCTGTTGCTGGTCATGCACAACAGAAACTGCATCATCTTTTCCAAGAGAGGATTTGTCTTTCTCTTGCATGCTCTAGCTATCGCAAGAAAGGCTCCTCCAAATCCAATTGATCGTCGAAGCAATAATAAATCACCTGCATCTTCAAACTGTTCTATTATTTCATCCAACCAAGCACCTGGGATACCAGTCTCCAATAAACTAGTACATATACCCTGGAAAGCATTAATGGCTATGCCAATTCCACCTTGATGCTTGACGCTACACAAGACCTTCAAAACCCAATGACCAATCGCATGCAATTGTTCAAAACTTAAATCAGATTTGAAAACAACTGTGTCTAATAACAAGCAGGCGTCCCCTACGAAACTCCAAGTGAAATCATTGTCACCCATCAAGCCTCGGCAATCCATAAGCTCTGAAGAAAGATCTATGGAGAAAATCGATTCCAGTAGCATACTGATAATACGACGGTCGCAATTGGAACTCCAAACGTATCTTAATAACTTGATTTCCATTTTCTCTACCAACTGCAAAATCAAATGGCGATCTGCAAGACTTCGATCAATGTCTTGAAATTGAGCAACTTTCTCGTAGTTGTAATCAGGAAGTATTTCTACTTGCTTATCTTCGGAAAATAGAAACATGTTGGGAGCCATGCATCTGTTGATTGTGTTTTTGTCGGTGATGTAATCTACGATAATCCCATGATCTCTAAGAGTTTGTGTCCCTTGGCAAACCACAAACTTGGACGGTTCTTTTACACCACAAACCACACGTAAAACATTAGCTTCAATGCATCTACTAGCACAGTCTCTATTGCCAGACAGTCGGACACTACAAGGTTCCATGCTCGTATACATGGTGGACTTCTCACCAAGTTTAGCTTTCATAAAAGCGCATTCCTCAGCATGAGTATTTCCGGGAAGTTCTCTGCTATATCCCACAGATAAAATATTGTGTCGACCATCTGTGTATACAGCACCTACGCAATAAGCCTTGGGAGCGCGCTCGCATTTGTTGGCCAAATCACAAGCCATGTTCATCGTAGCCACGTCCACTAGATCTTGTATTTCCCTACGAAGTCCTTCACTCTCTGGAAACAAATCAACCATCCACCCCAACTCGACAACATACTTTTGTCTGATCACCTGCAAAAGATATGCTGATCCAGTATCGGTAGATCGTTTGAAAAGAATTATCCATTGTAACACTCGATCTAAATCTTCATAAGTTTCTATTCCTGGTAATGGTGCTGGTAAACTGTTTAACAAAGTGCATGCTTGCTTTCGAATGACATCATATCCACTCGAACAAACCATGGTGATCAATGCAAACGTGGTGTCGGGATTATTCACTACTATTTTATGACACCAACACAACCATTCCAACGCAGACCCACATTTCTCTGCAGGTGCATTCGGATAGATACAACATTCCATCAGTTTGGCTTGAAACCATTCCAGGAATTCATCGTCGCACCATACCAATAGACGACGTATACATTCATCTACCAAGCACTTGTGGGAATTCACCTTTGTCAGTAATGGGATGACCATCTTGCACAACGAAATATGTTCCGAGGTCATCTTTACACTTGTCTTTCGTGGGAACATCAACAGAGGTAGGGCGTGCATCCAGCAGGTGTTGCTCTTCAAATACCTTTCCATGTTTGGAATCGTGATTGTTTTATCGTTCCATTTAAAAACAGGTCCGAATAAAACATCCATTCCTTGCTTACGATATTCGTTCCAGATCATCAAATTCACAATATCAGTGTTCCTCTCGTGATTCTCCAACAAAATAAATTGGTTGGATTTAATGATCGCCGGTATCACGGCAACGTTTTCTGCTGAAAGTCTGTCTACTAACTTATTTTGTAAATCCGGGAAAACAGAAGCCATTTCCAGCACCATTTTCGCCACCAATTTTTCCGTCGCAAAACAATCAAGCAGTTCGTCAAAGAATTCAGGGCTCAAATTGCCTGTTGGCATTAGTAGAAGGAGAGCAGGAATAGAACCCCTGATGTTCTCCTTGAACTTGGAAATCAACCGACTTTGTATTTGCAATACCAACGGATCAGAAGTTTTCATTCTATTTTTCAACGCCGTCAACAGGAGTTGTTCTAACATCAACCTTCCCTTGTGTGCCTTGACAGTCCAATAATCAAGCACGTAGTTTACAATCAATTCGACATTTTTGCTGCTATTAATATCATCCTCTATACGACAATATTCGTCCAAGCCGTTCATGCAAACATTTTGAACCTCTCGATCATGAAGATTAAGTTTGGAAACTCGTATCAATGTTTCTACTGCTAGAGTGGATTCTAGTTTTAAAGAACCTCTCGCGAAGGTGGCTAAACAAAGCGAGTCTAATTCCAAACCATCAAGGTGATACGATTCCAGCACCTCGCGAATGTTGCTATCCTTTATCAGTACCAATACACAACATGTACGCAGTTCCTTGTCCATCGCCTCACCAAGTAGTCGCAAACAATCGGTTCTAATTCGGGAATCGTGAAACTGGAGAAAAAGGCGCAACATGCTCTTCACAACCTCAAGATCTGTAACGTAGTGGTGAAAGATCCGAATCAACCGATCGGTATCGATTGTGAATTGTATAATAGGAAGAATACATTTCAAAGCTCTGCTGGATTCCAGAACGACTTCACCGAATTCCATCTTATCTAGAAGTTCATTGACTTTAGTACGTACTAAATCATCGTGGATTTCTTGCTTGGAGAAATAATTCAATATTTGAAGAACCACTTTCTTATTGCTGCAATTCTCAACAATTATATCCAAACCTAGTTTATAAAAATCTCTCCCTTCATGTTGGCAATTAGACAACATTTTAAGTTGCTTTCTTGGATCGGTTTCTTGACGGAACTGCTTCTCAAACTCCATCACCACCATCAAAATCAATTTTTTATTTCAAAGAAAAAAAGGATTTATCCGTTATCTTTCGAACTACCAATAGGAATGCAAGTTGATGTTGTCGGATCCTCATTGAATAGCGATGGAATCGTTGTGTACAAAGTCAATGCCAAATTTGGAGATATGGAATGGATAACATGGAAAAGATACAGTGAATTTCACAGTCTGCACTTGCAATTAAAACTACCCAATGTCTCTTTTCCCAAAAAACACATGTTTCAGTTCCACTCAACCAGCTTCAACGTAGTAAATCAGAGAATTAAAGAACTAGGAGAGTATTTGCAAAAAACCATCCCTCTTGCTACGGATTCTCCAATACTAGCGGCATTCCTTGGTATATTGGAAAACAAAAGCTTGAGCTCCATACGCTTGGAAAATGTCGACTACTTTGTTAGCACTGGTTCCATCATTCTATTCCAATCAAGCAACATAGGTGCAAAACTTCAACGAAAAGTGACCCATTCCTCCTGGGACCATGTCGGGATCATCATCCGCCGCTATTACTACCCCGAGATTCTAGAATCTACTGGAGATGGAGTTCGATTATACCCACTAGCACTTCGCTTAGAAACGTATCAAAAACACACAGAGGCTATTAGCATCCGAAATCCTCTATCCATAGATTCAATCGCACAGAAGAAGCTCATTGAATTCGCGAGACTGCACGAGGGCAAGCCATATCAGTTGAAGCTATTCAACACTACCAGGGAAGGGTACTTCTGCTCTGAACTTGTGGCAGATGCATTGCAGTACGCAGGTTTACTGAAAGTGGATTGTCGAAAACCTTGTTCCTACTGGCCGGTTTCGTTTCGTCCTGGTGGAGCCGTCGAGCGACATGCGCTATTTAAATTCGAAACTATAAGGTACCTTTCCAAAAAGACCACGACGCTTTTTATTAAAGAACAAGAAATGCCAGGCTCAAATTGAAAATTTGCCTGGAATGAAAACAAAAACGAAGCTTGTGTAAAATGTAATGTTTTGTGATTAAACAAAATATTTTGAGAAATGTTTGAATAAATGATTAAACCATGAAGTGAAGCTTTCAAAAAAGCAAACAACAAACAATATGCAGTTTCCCGACACCTTAGATCAAGTTATTTCATATTTCTTAATGTAAAATCAGACTGAACCTAGCCCAGGAGCATCGTAGGTGATTCATGTCTTTCACTCTAGGGCACAAGCGTGTTTAGAGCTTTTGGTCCAAAGCAATTGTGTTTCGTTTTGTAAAAATGGCACTGCGCACGTTGAACGAATAATATTTACCTACTGTAGACGTTGGTAGAGGTAAAGGAAACGGCCAGGACACATTCAATTGAGGGTAAGGTCAACTGAAAGCGGAAGTTTGTTGAATCTGAGCTTCCCACACCAGTTCTAGCAGTTTCCAGCGGATTGATAGGGTATATATAACCGTTCGTGAGTGCAGAGAGCCCATGGACGCACGTAGGGATGTGTAAAGCGGAGCGGTCCCCCTTCAGGCGGAGAGATCCCCGCTGATCTCCACAATCTAAAGACTAAAAAATAACGCGACCAAAAAAAGGGATTTTTGCTGATTTTGTTTATGACCGTGGTAAAAAGAGGGTCTGCCTACTGAAAATCCCTTTTTTTTTGGTCGCGTTATTTTTTAGACCCTTTAGAACAACGGGACTGGGCACGCGAAGAGAGCTGAGAAGCGGCTCGTCTGTTGTTAATAAAATTACACAACTCGCGACTAAATAACTGTTATTTATGGTAGAATTAAGATTGTGAGGGTACTCTCACAAAACAAAGGTCCTACTGCAGGCTTCAGCATTAATTAACTGTCTTTGTTAATTAAGGCGGAGTATTTGCTAGGAAAAAAAGAGCATTCATTCGTTTTTTTCATTCGTTTTAGGTGCGGGGACCCAATTTTTGAGAAAAAGCTCGAAAAACGAATGACGAATACCACCATATGGTCTACTCAAAAAGATAGGTTTCGTTTTCTATCTTTTTGAAAATTCATTTTTTCCATTCGTTTTTCGCTTTTCAAAGAGCAGTGCTGTGCTTAACACGTGTTATTTTGG
>Ga0105053_10011717_pt1 | contig 10691 bp, 9 predicted proteins | sample BON01_FD_78093 | JGI IMG/M metagenome (GOLD analysis project Ga0105053, IMG submission 78093) | Freshwater microbial communities from Lake Bonney liftoff mats and glacier meltwater in Antarctica - BON-01 | ecosystem: Environmental > Aquatic > Freshwater > Ice > Glacier meltwater | place: Lake...
CCAAAGCACGTGTGGCATTGCCGCATTTGGCAATGCAGTGTTGTTCCAAGCACCAGTGGAATCCATATAAAACCCACGCAGATAGGTGTATACCCAATCAGAACCACGTGAGCGGCCTACCAGAGACAAGTCTGGCGGTGTTTTACCAAACCAAAGGGCTGCTTGATCCGGATCCATGGCAATATCCATGGTGTCGCCAATTTTCGCATCGGAAAACACCAGATTCTGCATGACTTCTTCGTCTGTCAGTTTCAGGTCTTTAGCCAAACGGTTGTAGCGCTGAAAGCTCAAGCTGTGGCAGCCGAAACAGTAGTTCACGTACCACTTGGCACCGCGTTGCAATGAAGCGGTGTCTTTTACATTGGCGCCGGAGGGCTCTAGTTCCGGGCCTTCCGCAGCAAGCACGCTGATGCTGGACAACAGCAACATCAGTCCACTTGCCAACACACTTATAGCGCCGACTTTTAAATTTAAAGTTTTCATCAGTGCGTCACCCGATCCGGCAATGGTTTGGTCTTTCCACCAGGGCTCAAGAAAAACAACAGTACAAAGAACATAAAGTAAACCAATGTCCAAACCCGCATTTCCCAGGTTTCAGCGGGCGTGCCTGCAGCCATGCCAAGCATTCCCAAGCGTACAAAAGCAATGGTGAACACGGCCAGCAGAACTTTGTACCACATGCCTCTGTAGCGGATGGACCTGACCGGCGAGCGATCGAGCCATGGCAGGAAGAACAAAATGCCAACCGAAGCGCCCATCATTACCACACCCATCAGCTTGTCTGGCACCGCCTTCAAAATAGCGTAGAAAGGCGTGAAGTACCAAACTGGCTTGATATGTGCTGGCGTTACCATTGCGTCTGCCGGCACAAAATTATCGGCTTCAAGAAAAACCCCACCGCCCTCCGGCCACAGGAACAATACGAACGAGAAAAGAATCAGGAACACGCCGACGCCGAAGATATCCTTAACCGTGTAATACGGGTGGAATGGAATACCATCCAGAGGAAGACCATCAGCACCTTTGTTGGCTTTTATCTCAATGCCATCCGGGTTGTTGGAGCCATTTTCACGCAGTGCAACCAAATGCAGTAACACCAAGCCCAAAATGGCCAGCGGAACAGCAATTACGTGCAAGGCAAAGAACTTGTTCAGTGTGGCGTCGGAGATAAAGAAATCACCGCGAATCCATTCAGTTAGCGGGTCACCGATCATTGGTATTGCGCCAAACAGGTTAATGATTACCTGCGCGCCCCAGTAGGACATCTGGCCCCAGGGCAACACGTAACCCAGAAAGGCTTCAGCCATCAGGGCCACATAGATGAACATGCCAAACACCCACAGCAATTCACGCGGCTTTTGGTGCGAACCGTACAACAGGCTGCGGAACATGTGCAGGTAGATCACGATAAAGAAAAACGAAGCACCGGTCGAATGCATATAGCGAATCAGCCAACCCCAGTTAACATCACGCATGATGTATTCAACAGAGGCGAATGCTTCTGCAGCGGATGGCTTGTAATGCATCGTCAGGAAAATACCGGTGAAAATTTGCATGACCAGTATCAACAAGGCTAGTGAGCCCATGTAGTACCAGAAATTAAAATTCTTGGGGGCATAATAGCCCGTCATCACGTTGTTCCAGAAAGCCGTTACCGGCAGACGATCGTTTAACCAATTCATGGCCTGGCTGGAACGCCTGGCGAAACTGTTTGGGGATTTTGCCATCACGCTGCTCCCTCTGGGTTCACACCAATCATGACAGTGTGATCACCAGCAAAACTGTAGGGTGGAATTGTCAGATTGGTCGGTGCCGGCACACCCTTATACACACGACCGGATAAATCGAATTTGGATTTGTGACAGGGGCAATAAAAGCCGCCATTCCACTCCGCATCAAACGGCTGTGGTCCAACCTCAGGAACAAGCGTCGGAATGCAACCCAGGTGCGTGCAATGCATGTTGATGACCAGATACTCGGGGTTCAAAGCGCGTGGCTCGCCCGTTATGTAGGCGGGCTGAATAGCGTTCAGAGATTCCGGGTCAACCAGCTTATCATCGACCTTACTGAGGTCGTCGACCATGGCTTTGCTGCGGTTCAATACGCCGATCGTTTGACCGCGCCATTGAACTTTAAGCAACTGGCCTTCTTTCAACTTGCTGATGTTAACTTCAACAGGCGCGCCCACTGCTTTGGCTTTAGCGCTCGGGTTCCAGGATTGTATAAATGGCACCGCAGCTAAACCTACACCGACAGCCCCTACGACAGAAGTAGTGGCCACCAAAAACCGGCGCCTTCCGTTGTTCACGTCATCAGATGACATTCAATTCTCCAGCAGAATAGTGTCCTTCGCAAGGACTGATTCTTGATTCAAAATATTCATTATTTTTATTCCCTCATTTCGGCACTATGATCACTCAACCGATCGAAAACGGTTAAATTTCACAACTTCACCTTGAGCCAATCTGGTATTTTATCCGAAACGCCCCATGCGAGACAAACGATTTGCCGATAGAATTGCAGCTAACAACGACAGAATGGTGAGAAAAACACCCGAAATGATGATCAGATGGATAAAAGCTTGAAATGAACGAGACAAAACCCGACGCTTCCAGGCAGAAAGGATCGAGCGGCTCTTTGTTCGGTTTTTTGCTGCGCTCTGTCATTGCCGGTCTGGCGCTGGCATTTGTAATCCTGTATTTGTGGCCGAATATCAGCCAGCGATTTCATGCTCAGGAAGTTGTTGCAACTGCGCCCGCGGTAGCACCGGTCTCTTATGCCGATGCCGTTGACCGGACAGCACCCTCTGTTGTCAGCATTTATACGAAGACGGTTGAAGTCCAGCAGGTCAGTCCGCGCCTACAGAAAATTCTTGGCAGCCCTTACATCGCCCGCTCGAGACAGGATATGGGATCTGGAGTGATCGTCAGTGATGACGGCTACATTCTGACCAACAATCATGTCATTACGCGTGTACAGGATATCAGCGTCGGACTTTGGGACGGCCGTTTTGCGGAAGCCCAGATTGTCGGCAGCGACCCTGAAACTGATCTGGCGGTATTGAAAATAGACCTGAGCGGCTTGCCTACAGCGCCGCTGGCCGAAGATGTTAAATTACGTGTCGGCGATGTCGTGCTTGCAATCGGTAATGCATTCGGCCTGAGCCACACTGTCACCATGGGAATTATCAGTGCAACCGGCCGCAATGCGCTGCGCTCGGTATTGTATGAAGATTTTATTCAAACTGATGCGGCCATCAATGCCGGCAACAGCGGTGGCGCCCTGATCAACTACAAGGGCGATGTGATTGGTATCAACACGCGTAACCTTGGACAGGTGACCGGCGCTCAGAACATCGGATTTGCTATCCCGATCTCCATGGCCAAAGACGTTATGCAGCAAATTGTGGAAAATGGCACCGTCAGACGAGGCTGGGTTGGCGCGCTGTTCAGTGACCTGCCCCTGTCTCAGCAGACCGATGGCAGCTCAGTACGAATGGGTATTCAGGTCCGTGAAGTCACCACCGGCGGTCCCGCATGGACGGCCGGCTTACGAACTGGAGATATCCTGCTCAGTATTGACGGAGTTGAAGTGGGTGATGCCAGAGCGCTGCTGCTGGTGATCTCACAAAAGAAACCAGGCACCCGGGTGGAATTCAGGGTTCAGCGCGATTCAGAAATTTTCGAAACCTACGCCACCCTGATTCAGCAACCGCCGCTGCGTTAACCACACACGGCCAACCACCGGCCACTAACGACCAGTGGCTAAAGACCAGTGCCCAATCACCAACGAGCAGTGCCCGGCGACAGACAATGGTCAGGTTTTGGGCAGAGTTACGCCGGTCTGACCCTGATACTTGCCGGCACGATCACCATAGGATGTTTCGCACTCTTCATCTGATTCAAAGAACAGAAACTGAGCCACCCCTTCATTGGCATAAATCTTAGCGGGTAACGGCGTGGTATTGGAAAACTCAAGCGTGACATGCCCTTCCCACTCCGGTTCCAGTGGCGTCACGTTCACAATGATGCCACAACGCGCGTAAGTTGATTTGCCGAGGCAGATAGTTAACACATTTCGTGGAATTCGCAAGTACTCAATGGTATGTGCCAACGCAAATGAGTTGGGTGGAATGATGCAAACATCGCCGTGCACATCCACAAAACTGTTCTCATCAAAATTCTTGGGGTCGACCACCGCAGAATTAATATTAGTAAAAATTTTAAAGTGATTGGCGCAACGCACATCATAACCATAGCTGGATGTGCCATAGGAGACTAGTCGTTCGCCATTTTCTCCGGTTCGAACCTGACCGGGCTCAAATGGTTCGATCATATTATGTTGGTCCACCATACGACGGATCCATTTATCTGACTTGATGCTCACCCGCACACTCCGCTTTTATATTTGATAATTTCCAGGTTTGATATTTAATTGGAAACCAGAATTTCAGGCATTTGAAATGTCATGCTGCGTGGCATCATCGCCAACGCGCCTGCTGTCCGCAAGGCCAGGCGACGGTAGCTCTGCGCTTCAGTCGAGTCCGGGTTTTTGATAACGCTCGGATTGCCCTCGTCCAGCGCAGTTCGAATATCCATCGCCAATGGCAATTGTCCCAACAGCGGCAAATCAAAATCTTCGGCCATCTTCTCGCCACCACCGTGTCCGAAAATAGCCTCCTCAAAGCCGCATGACGTACAGATATGGGTACTCATGTTCTCAACTACTCCCAGTACCGGTACATTTACTTTGCGGAACATATGCACCGCTTTGCGTGCGTCCAGCAGGGCAATATCCTGCGGCGTGGTCACGATGATCGCGCCGGCAGTAGGCACTTTTTGTGCCAGCGTCAACTGGATATCGCCGGTGCCGGGCGGCAGATCGATAATCAGGTAGTCCAGCGAACCCCATAAGGTGTCATTCAACAATTGTTGCAAAGCTGAAGTCACCATGGGGCCGCGCCAGATCATCGGTGTGTCATCTTCAACCAAAAAGCCGATCGACATGACTTTTAAGCCATGCGCCTGCTTGGGAACGATTTTCTTGCCATCAACATCCGGCTGACCCTTGATACCCAACATAGTCGGGATGCTGGGGCCGTAGATGTCAGCATCCAACAGACCTACGCGGGCACCTTCTTTTTGCAAAGCAAGCGCCAGATTGACTGCAGTGGTGGACTTGCCCACACCGCCTTTACCAGACCCAACCGCAATGATGTTGGAGATGGTTTCTAAAGGCTTCAGCTCATTTTGCACCTTATGTGGGTGCACTTTGCAGCCAACGTTGACGTTGGCCAATTCGATGTCAGCGTTTTGCTCGAGCCGCTGTTTGATAGCGGCCGCCAATGAAACACCTTTATCGGCCACCATATAGCCGAGGCGGATGTCCGCATTGACAGTGCTTGCATGAATACCAACAGCGCGAACTGCGCCGGCGGCAACCAGATCGCAGCCGGTATTTTCGTCGAAAATACCAGCCAGAAGGGACATCACGGATTCTTTGTTAATGGACATCAGTACTTCTCACCAATCACTACAGATTAAAGCCCACTATTGTAGCCAACTTCCGGGCATCAAGCTTGCTTGATCGTCTTATCCTGATGTTGTGGTGGCTCAACGAGGTGATCTTTATCGCGCATCATCAACCAGCGCACCAAGGCCACTACCGGCAAAGTATTAACTTTCAATCCAATTCCGTATAGCGCCATCAATGCTTCAGCCAATGTCGATACCACCACCAGCGGCAAAACGATGCATAGCGTGCCCAATATGGTGCGGTAGGTGATCAGACACAAAATGATGATTGCAGCGAAAACCAATGCGAGCATGGGTTTCTCAGCGGCAGCGATATCCTCATTGGTAGCGGCCATCACACCCACGTTGCCAGTCGCCAACCGGAACCTGAGCTGGTCGGCGGTCGCCGCTTCATCACCCGCAAGATCTTCCAGGACCGGGGGATCCAGCGTATAAGCCAAATCGCCCATGTTGAGGGATTCACGCAATTCCTTGACACGTTTAACTATGCGGGCAATCGTTTCAGCCCGATGTTCGACGGTAAACACCATGATCGGCATGGCGCTGCAATCACGGTTAAGGAGTCCCGTGTCGGTGTCGATACTGCTGAGCGCCTGGCGTAACAAATAGCGATCACGCGGCAGTATCCGCCATTTGATATTGCCTTCATTCCAGCCGGCGTTCACCACTTTCGCCACCATTGGCAGGGTAATCACCTTTTGAACACCTTCCACATTGGAAATGTCCCAGGCGAAACGATCAATATTTTCCATCACTTCGTAATTCTCAGTACATGCATTGGGCGTTGTTTCAGCCACAATAGTCAGCACGTCAACACCCAGCGCAAATTTGTCCTGAATCACCAGGGCATCCTGATTGTATCTTGCCGCAGGTCGCAGCTCCGGAACACCGACTTCCGAATCACCGATTTTCATACCCTGTGCCAGCCACAGACCAACAGCAAACATCACGACTGAAACAACGATGACCCAGGCCGCCCGGCGTGGTTCGGTAAAGCTGGCCAGAAAATCCCACAAACGCGACTTTTTAGCAGCCTTGTCCATCAGGTTTTGACGATATTTTTGCGGGTTTTTCAGTTGCACTCAGGACAGCAATACCGGCAGCAACAACAGGTTGGTCAAAATGATGACCGCCACGCCGATACTGGCAGTCGGCAGGCACTGCGATATACACTGTTGCAAACAGGATAGGAAGAATGACCAACACCAATGTCTCACATTGATATTCAAGCCCGCCATGACTTAAGTCATAACGACGCCGTCGCCGCTGCAGAAAAACTGTGTGAAGAACTCGCCAGCAAATTCAATATCGATTACGGTTGGGACGAAAATACCATTCATTTCGAACGCCCCGGCGTCAATGGCAGCATTTCGGTACTCGAAAATGAAATCGGCATTCAGGCTAAACTTGGGTTTATGTTGATGATGCTGAAAGACCCGATTGAAAAGGAAATTATCCGCCACTTGCAAACGCATTTCGGCTGCGATCCGGACAACTTTTAAAAATGCTTACCTTACATAAAGCCAAATCACCCAAGTCCGGAAACAAGCAACCCAAAATCGGCCTGGCCATCGCCGGCGGCGGTCCGGTAGGTGCGATATATGAACTGGGCGCTTTGCGAGCCCTCGATGAAAGCATTGATGGACTGAGCTTGCACGACCTGGATGTTTATGTCGGCGTCAGTTCCGGCGCATTGATTGCGGCTTGTCTGGCGAATGGAATTTCGACGGATAAGATCTGCCGAATATTTTTAGGTCAGGCACAAGCAGGCTTAAAGTTTGAACCGGAACGTCTTATGCGCCCTGCCTACAGGGAATACTTCGAAAGATTCAGCAAAATACCGGCGATCCTTTCAGACACGCTGACCAGTTTGATCAGGCACCCCGGGCAAGCCAATTTGACAGAACTGATCAGCAGATTGGGCAAGGCCATTCCCAGTGGCCTGTTTAACAATGAAACGTTGAATAAATTTCTGGAAGATGCTTTTGTCCTGATGGGCCGCGGCAATCACTTTTCTGACCTCAATTGCGAACTCTATATTGTAGCCGTGGATCTCGATAGCGGCACCGCGGTGCGTTTCGGAAGTGAAGGTCATCGAGAGGTATCGATATCTCGTGCTGTTCAAGCCAGCGCAGCTTTGCCTGGTCTGTACCCGCCGGTTGAAATTAACGGCCACTTTTATGTTGATGGTGCATTGCGTAGAACACTCAATGCTTCCGCAGCGCTGGACAAAAATGTCGATATACTTATCGGCGTGAATCCATTGGTGCCATACGACAGCGGTGCCAAAGGACAGAACCCGGGACCTTCAGATCGCAAGCTCAACAGCGGCGGTTTGCCAGTTATTTTGTCGCAAACATTTCGCGCCATGATTCAGTCGCGCATGGAAGCGGGCTTCAAGAAATACTTCAGTAGTCACCCGAATACAGAATTGATATTAATCGAGCCGGACCGCGATGACGAGGATGTGTTTTTCACCAATATATTCAGCTATTCCAGTCGAAAAACGCTGTGTGAGCACGCCTACCAGGCTACCCGAAAGGATCTGTTGGCAAGGCGCGATGTGCTGGCACCCATGTTGGAGCAACGTGGCTTGTCATTGAACATGGATATTCTCAATGACCAACAACGCACCCTGGAATTAAGCATTGGTAACGATAAGACCAGCCATGCACCGGTTGCACGAGGCTTAACCGGCACGCTTGAAGATCTTGAAAAGGTATTAGGTTCACGCAAAGCCAGCTGATCGCCATGACAACATCTCCAAGGCACAAGCGATCAAAAGTCATATGGGTAGAAGTGGCTTTGGTATTAATTTTATGCCTGTATCTACAAAGCGGCCTTGCTGGCGATCAAACTGCTGATGCCAATCCAATCGTCACAATTGAAGATCAGTCAACCCAACAACAACTCATAACTGTCGACCTGATCGTCAATGGCGACTACCTTGTCACAATGGAGCCTGACAGCCCGGTCATCACAAACGGTGCCGTGGCTATTAAGGACGGCGTAATTATTGCTGTTGGACTTGCCAGCGAAATCTCCGGGCAATATTCATCGAAGCAAGTTCTGGCTGGCGACCAACGGATCGTAATGCCCGGCCTTATCAACGGCCACTCACACGCCGCCATGACTTTGCTGCGTGGCGTTGCTGAAGACCTGACCTTGATGGATTGGCTGAACAACTTTATTTTTCCTGCCGAAGTCGAATTTGTCGATGCAGATTTCGTGCGCATCGGCGCCGAGTTGGCATGTTGGGAAATGATTCGTGGGGGCACCACCACGTTTGTAGACATGTATTACTTCCCTGATGAAACCGCCAAAGTTGTAGAGCGCTGTGGCATGCGAGCCATGATAGCAACGACGGTGATAGACCAACCCAGCCCCGATGCCAAAAATGCGGCTGACGCCATCCAAAATGGTCTGGCATATATTGAACGCTGGAAAGAAAAAAACTCTCGCATCACGCCAATCTTCGGTCCACACGCTAGCTATACATTGAATGCCGAACAGCTTAAAACCGTTCACGATGCAGCCAAAAAAGCTGGCGTAGGCGTGACCATGCATATGTCCGAATCGCCATTTGAACTCGAGTATTCTCAAAATACCTACGGCAAAACCAGCATCGAAATGCTGGATTCCATCGGCTTTCTGGACCCCCCGGTCATCGCAGCGCACGTTGTATGGCCCACAGCAGTCGAAATACCCATTCTGGTGAAACGCAAGGTCGGAGTGATCAACAATCCGACTTCAAATATGAAAATCGCCTCGGGTATCGCACCCATTGTAGACATGCTGGACGCAGGTGTCAGGGTTGGCTTGGGTACCGATGGCGCAGCCAGCAACAATGACCTGGATATGTGGGAAGAAATGCGACTGGCTGCGCTATCGCAAAAGGTCGCCAAAATGGATCCCAAGGTGCTACCGGCGAGAACGGTGCTGAATATGGCCACCCTCGGCGGTGCGCAGGCAATTGGTCTGGACAAATCAATCGGTTCGCTGAGAGTCGGCAAACGCGCCGACCTCATCCAGGTATCGACAGAAGATGTGCATTTCGTACCGATGTATGACGTAATTTCACACCTGATCTATGTGGCAGATGAGCAGGACGTAGCAAGCGTCATTGTAGATGGCAGAATACTAATGCGTGATCACGACATGCTGACGATCGACACCGAACGGGTCAGATCAGAGGCAAACGCGCTGGCTGCACGTATTCAAAAAGCACTTTACGAACGCCAGGCCACCATTCCCGAAAAGCAGTGAATCATCCTTTTGTCATCAAGTTGTCATGCTGAATCGACAAAATGACAGCGCAAGCCATCTTTTTTTCTCAATATGCTTTAAACTCTGACTCGACCTGATAAACTTTAAAGCAACTATTACAGCAGGCATCAATATATGGCTAAGTTTGTACCGGTAGATCTATTTGATCTGGTGATTTTTGGTGGCGCGGGCGATCTCGCGCTACGAAAGCTTTTGCCAGCGCTATATCACCGTGACCGCGACAACCAACTTCCGGAAGGCAGTCGAATTATTTCCATTGGCCGTTCTGACATGGCACATGACGATTTTCTGAAGCTGGTTAACGACTCGCTGCGTAAACATCTGGATGCCTCGGAATATACCAAGGCCCTGTGGACATCATTTTCAGACAGACTGCAGTATGTTAAGGCTGATGCACTTGACTCTGGAAAGTGGCAGGCTCTTAAAGCTGTCTTAAAAGGTCATGAAGATAGAACCAGAGTGTTTTATCTGGCGTTGACACCAAGCCTGTTTGGGCCGGTTGCAAAAGGCCTGAAGAAAACCGGACTGATTAACGAAGATGTACGCATCGTTCTGGAAAAGCCGGTGGGTACAGATTTTGAATCTGCTCGTAAAATCAATGATCAGGTCGGCGCCTGTTTTGAAGAAAACAACATATTCAGAATTGACCACTATCTCGGCAAGGAAACGGTTCAAAACCTGTTGGCACTGAGATTCGCCAATTCCCTGTTTGAGCCACTTTGGAACCGCAGCAATATTGACCATGTGCAAATCACTGTAGCTGAGGATATCGGCGTGGGTGGGCGTATCGAGTTTTACGACCAGGTAGGCACGCTGCGCGACATGGTTCAAAACCACCTTATGCAGCTACTGTGCTTGGTCGCAATGGAA
>Ga0105053_10011719_pt1 | contig 10691 bp, 10 predicted proteins | sample BON01_FD_78093 | JGI IMG/M metagenome (GOLD analysis project Ga0105053, IMG submission 78093) | Freshwater microbial communities from Lake Bonney liftoff mats and glacier meltwater in Antarctica - BON-01 | ecosystem: Environmental > Aquatic > Freshwater > Ice > Glacier meltwater | place: Lake...
AAGAAAAGAAGAATATGTGAGCAAACCACCGATATCTCAAATCTAAAATAGATTTGAGCGCATAGACCCTCAATCAAGGGTACTAAACTACTTTTTATAGTAATAAAAGCAATCATCATCATCCGAGTCTTCATGGCAAGTGCTCTTTTGTCTTTGTTAGATGTGGCTAGTCGAAAGTGTCACAGAACATACTGCCTTCTGTTTACCTTCGTATACAAATATTTGCTGCGCACGGCCCTTGTTGAGGCATATGCGTTTCACGGTCATGTCATCCTTGAGACACTCCTTAAATTCAAGGAAAAGGTCAGAGCTTCTTCATGTGCATTATTTTGGAAATTACGTGATCAAGTCTTTAAACTCGAAATCTGGAACTCTCCGAGAGCTCCAGATTTCGAGTTTAGATATTGTCCATCAGAGTCATGGAGTCTTTGAATGAAGTAAAACTCACTGCCGTGGTTTCGAAGAAGCATAACTCACCGCCGCGGCCGTGCTTTTTAGTTGGCCCGGGCAAAGGCATTCACCGACTCTTCAGCAAGATATATGTCAATTCTTTTTTCAAGCACGCTCGAGATACATGCTTCATTTTACGCAGGTGAGAAGTTGCACTGCCCTTTTGGTGAATCTCAAGTTCTACACACAAATTTGCTGTTTCTCCTGAGTTACCTATGACCGGTCACATGGGTGAAATTCTCGTCAAGGTCAAGACTCGCCGGCCAAGGCATCTACAACGATCCTTTTCCTGAGACACTCACTCCAAGATCTGTCAGTTGAGCGTACTGTCAACATGTTTGATCGCGTGCCAATCCTCCTGTTGCGATGCGGAATTTTTGTTTAAAAAACCTGTGCTCTTTTTAATCTTGGAATTCAATGCTGCCCTTCTCAGATTTTGGTATTTCTTTCCACGAAATAAAGTTCTACTTCTTCAATCAGTGATGGCAATGCCTCCTGAATATTTTCGATTCCAATATCCTCAAAAATTCAAGCTGGTGTCTTGTTGGGGTTCGCTATCTTAGAGAAGTGTGTCTACGGATGGTTCATATGCTTGGTCATTGAGGATTCGCTCTTGTTAAGTAGACTATGGACCTTATCCATGCCCTCATTCCACATACAGCATGCACCGTCAGCCACCTCCGAAAACGGTTGGCTCCATCACATACTACAGCGCAACCAGAACTGGGATAAGCAACACTCATCTGTGACAATTCTGGCGATCATGATCAAGACATAAATGCAGCATTGGATCTTTTGCATGAGCTCGTGTTATTGTCTCAGCCCTTTCCGAAAGCTTCTGCTGAAGTGAGTACATCGGAATCGGATCCAATGGCCGGGATTGCAATAATAAGGTTGCTAAGACTCGGAGAATCGTCCACCTTGACGTCTCTCTCCCAATTTCTTTTACGAGGCCAATTTCTCATCTCTGGCTGGCTGTTTTCGTAACTCAGGCTGACAGCCAGTTTTCGCAACTGTTGCGCCTACAAGTGCCAATAATGGTGGTGACGATGACCTTAGTATCAGTGACGACTGGATTGCTGATAATGTTGTCTTCAGACACGCTCTTCTCACGGCGTGTGGTAACCGTCTTTTTGGAGGACTTGAATCAAAGTGCACCTGACACAATCGCACTGCACTACAAGGCTAAAACACCCAAAGCAAAGTGACAGGAGATTGATAAAGTCAAAGCTATTGCTCGGGTTGTACGCCGAACACCGATAACGCCCCTGATATGTTCAAGTTAATTACACCCAACAAATTGTGTCCAATGGACGTACCGTGTCAATCTAATGCCGACTCGGGCCTGGGCGTGGCCACGGCGGTTGGCAATCTGCTGTGCATCTAAGCTCTGGTACGCAGTGAACGAATATACGAACTCACCAACAGCTGTCCACGCCATTCACTTGGCAGTTTCGCGATTGAAGTGAAGAACGTATAATAACTCAAACACAAAACGCAATCTAGACAGTTTGAAGAATTAATTTAAGGTTCACATGGATTCGGGGAAAATGCTGATACATCATCATCATATTTTTGGGAAAACAGACACATGTCATTTTCAACTTATTTTGAAAAGTCAGCTTCCCTCCCTGAGACCAAGACATGATCTCCTCTGAGCAACCGCGACACTCCAATGAAATATTTGACTGACGATTGATTAAATTACTCTATAAGAAATAGTCTAGTAGCTTTGCTGAGAGCGAAGCTGTATTCGTTCGAATCCTGTTGAGATTTGAGATATTGGTGTGTTGACATTTTTTTTTTAATGTGCTAGGCCTCTGTCTTAAACAAAAAAAAAATATCCGCCCCCCCCAACCAGGCACCTGAGTCTGCTTAAGTATTGCGAGCTTGCAAGACTCTGCTCCGTGGCATACGCATCAACATTCGCTTTCCGAATTCAGGTGGCAACTAGTTGGATGTTGTGTATTATCATATCGTTCAATATCTGTACAATCACGTGCGCTGTTGCTAGCTACGTGCACTGCATGAGTTTTTCAAAGTTTCAAAATGTGTCGACATTCTTTTCCTAATTTCGTGATTTGGTTATAGATGCCGCCCATCGTGCTTGAGCCTGAGTTCTTTAATCTTGTTCACCAGCAAGACTAGGTCAGGGGGGACCTGTATGTGGGATGTGCACTGCACAGACGGGTTGTTCTTGGGTCAATTTGGACTTGATGGTGTGCTTGATCATCTTGATAGAGTGTGACAAGAAATTCACAGAGCGAAAGGGCATCGGAAAAGGATGGAATAGCGTCATCAGAAAAATACATGTCAAAATGTATGACATTTTATATCAAATCCTATTTGTGTATTTTAAAAAAATGAAACTACATTTAAATGTGATTTAAAAATTAAACTACATATGTATGACCTTTAACAGTAAATCTCATATTTTCAATCATATATGTGTGTTTTAAAAATTTAAACTTAATCTTTATTGTGTTTAGCACTGCAGCACATATGCATGACATTGAATTAAAATCACAAATGTGATATGTTGTGTACTAAACCACAATTAAATGTCGCCAAGGTTACAAAAAACACATATCATTGTGTTTTTAAAAATCAAACTTCATTTATAATGTGTTCAGCACTAAATTACATTGATATCACATATCAACTATGAGGGTTTAGTCATCGAAACTTCATACAACAAACACATAGGGACCCTTCCTTGTGAGCTACTGGTCTAACATAACTGATTGCCATAGAAAAAATCATTGATCACTTGGTCATTTCTGTAGTTGGGATATGCCAGACTACATAAAGCACGAGAAAAGGTCTCTAAATGCTACATGTATGACGTTTAGAGCTATAAACAGCTTTCCATCTTCATTCTTGGATTTTTCTGATGGGTTTAGGCCGCTTATATCAAAATATATGACATTTAATATGAAATCTCATTTTTTTGTCTTTTAGAAAAGAGGGCCCGCACAAGCTAACCGTTGAGTGGGCACTTCTGTCTCAGTTTTTGTCATGCTTCAGCGACCAACCGTGCACTCGTTGTACTCTGGATGCTGTACTACAGTACTCTCTGGGGGCTCACTACGTCTTGATTTATCTTAGGTTGGCCTGTGCCATGGAAAAACATATGATATTAGAGTGACATTATATTCATCTCGTTGAATTTAATCATCAACAGGAGCCAGGCCGTGATTTTTTTTGAATACCTTGCGCACACTTCTGCTTTGCATACAAAAATGCATGCTCGTTGGACTGTCAAACCAACTTTGCAGGGTTCATTTATGCAATAGTTGACATTCAAAAAATGAAATATAGTTGTTGAACGACAATTCGTCATGTCATGGCTCTTACGGCTATTTGAAATTGATAATCCTTGGATTAAAATACAGCAGGTGCTTTCATCTCAAGTACCTGGAGCACACAGCTGTATATGTAGGCGCCAATTGGTCATGATAGTGCCACGTGACTGAGGAACGGCTTCTTTGAGTCCGTGAAAAGAACTCAAACCAACTCGTGCAATTTTCCCGTCAATGTTATTCTCTTCGTTGTCAAGTCTTCGGCCTTGCTCTAGTGCTTGGCTTCGGACAAATACTCGTTCGTCAATCATCATACATGCTTTTTTTGCTCATGATTGTCAATTCCTCTCAACATGGATTGCAAGTTCTCGCAGAACGTGTACAAATCGTTTTGTCATCCTGTGGCTGTAATGAGCATTATAGTGTATGTCGACAATAAGGGCATTCGACACAACTCTGAGAAATTGGTGCAATAATTTGAAAAGTTTGTCGTGATAGCCATTAACCCAGTCGCCGATCGTAAGTTGGCTCGGACTATCTACCCATCCTTGACAATCCAGATGGTTTTGTTGTGCATGCCTACGCTGCATTTATCTTGGAGCTTTCTTAGTAGTACATTGCCATCAATAATTTGCCTCGGCTCAACTATTTCAGGAGTTACTCTACTTACTCAACTGCAACGAACCGTCTGTTCATCCGAGTCTCTCAGGCTTGTATACCAAAATTTCGCTGCACTATCTACTTGGTATCATAGATTGCAAATCTTCCTGGTGTTGAAATATTGTATGCTCCCGTCTGTCAACATCAATGCAATCTGCATCTCTTCTCAGTCATCTTCTGTCTATTTCAGTTGGGCTCCTGACAAGAATTAATGGCGCAGCTCGATGGCCTACCATCTCTTCGTCAACGTGACTACGTTTTCCTTGTGCACGCGACTCTTTCCAAAATGGTGGAGTTAAGCATGGCTACGTTCACAGTGTTGGCTGGCTGTCACGGTTTTTGTGTGTTTGTGTGGGCTTTCTAGCTTGCCGTGGAACCTGGGGGTTTGCAGATTAATCCCACTTCAATCTTTCAAGACAACTCTGGTTGTGTCGCCTCAGCGCACAACGTGTATTGACGTCGGCGCAGCAAGCATGCTGCCCGTCGTGTCAACTTCATTCATCTACTGAGACGGAATCATTAATGCAAAACAATGCCCTACTGCAGTGCATATAGCCGGCATTCGGACAAAAGCTTTGCCCCGAGTACCTTTTGGAATCCTTTACAGATCAACTTCTTAGCGACAAGCACGCTGGCGGCATATTCGGCTCTTCCCGCCCGTGCGTCGGTTCAAGTACTCAAGTGGTCTCACCTGGTCTCGGTATTGTATGTGCTTTGTTGTCCTGTCAGTGTGTCATATCTATTGCATTATTGCGTATTTCTTTCAAGTTTCTAAGCAAGGTGGGGTGCGTACAGTATTGATGTGCTTGGATTCTCTGTTCTCGATGATTTCTATCCTCTACACATGTCTTTCACTCAAATATGTCATATGTCGTATACCATTGACTTCGAATGAGGGGGGGTATCAGAGTCACATAATTATGTGACTCTGGCATCTGTAGACCGTGACTCGCATCAGTCACGCTTGGGTTTGACTACTCTGGAGTCAACTGAAAAATGTTTGAGGGGTTACCCCTTAGGTATTTTCCTTGCCTTTATTAAAAACAAACCCGAAGATAGAAACAATGAGACGTCCGGATCAAGCGAACCGTTGGACGTCAAGATCAAATGTCGGAGGGCCGTGCGCGAAGCCTGACATAAGAGCCTGAGCCATGGGGATATCGATCGTGAATTGGGATCGTCACCCCACCCAACGCAGGTAGAAACCAAAACAAATACGCACACGCTTCGAGACGCATGTACAAACGCGAACATAAGGTTTACGCATGTACGTACACTAATAGTACACAGATATATTCTCATAAACAGATATGCATAACGAACAAATTTTCACACACACACACACACACACACACACACACACGCACACGCACGCACACGCACATGCGAAAACCTGCACACACCCAACACACAACCATACACCCGAGTGCTAGAAATTCGATACAGTACACACTGCAACACACCATACTACCCAAGCTGCAACACATACTGCAACACAAACTGCAACGCACACGGTATCACACACTAAAACACACACTACAACACCCACTAGCGTTGTTGTTTGGAGGGGAAGTCGCCCAGGTGCTCATGAGTATGTGGATCTCCTTCATTCCGCGAACAACACCTGAGTCAGAAATAAAAACTGACGTGAAGGTGTGGTGCAGTGCGTGCTGAAGCGTATGGTGCAGTGCGTGTACAGCAACAGTTGTGTTACCCGCCCAGAACTCCGCACAACAACGCTATGGTGTGTTGCAGTGTACGTTGCAGTGTGTGTTGCAATGTGTGCGCATCAACTGTTGAGTTCTACTCGACGACTCACACCAAACTCTCAACGACGCTAGGGTGTGTCGTAGCGCATGTTGCATTGTGTGTTGCAGTGTGTGTGGCAGAGTGTGTTGCATTGTGTGATGCAGTGTTTTTGCCGTGTGCGTTGCAGAGTGTGTTGCAGGTGTACTGTATGTTGTGCACTGCAACACACAATGTGTTAGCAGCTGCTAATTGTGCAGTGCCACCGACGCCGCAACACACATCTACACAAACTCTCTCGTTCTCTCTCTTTCTCTCTCTCTCACACACATGCACACAGATGCTCTGCTGGTTGTGCACAAAGTCAGTGCAACCAGCGCCGCAGTACTGTGTGACAAGACTGCGCGCACATACGCTAAGATACACACACACAAAAACACACACACTGTAAACGTGTTTTCATAAGTCTGTTCCACAGTCATTGTACATAGCACATTTAGGAGCACGCTGATCTAACACACTTACATACCCATTCACACGTTTGCCCGCTTTACAAACACACACTGCAACACACCCTACAACACACACTGAGCACTCCCTGCAACACAATAAATGTCTACCCTTCACCAGAGACCCATAAAACCCAGAGTCTTCGCCGAGAACACTATCTTGGCATTGGCCAAGAGGGTGAATGTGTGTGTGTGTGTGCGTGCGCATGTGTGTCACGCTGTATGTTTGTGTGTAGTCAGCTCTCGCTCCTGCACTACGTAAACGGACTGAGATGTGTTATGTAAAATGAATGTAGAACAGACTTCGGGAATATCTTTCAGTTGTCAGAAGGAACACACACTGCAACACACTGCAACACACTGCAACACACTGCAATACACTGCACCACACTACTACACACTGCAGAATGTCTATTCAGTTGTCAGACGTTGATGGAAATGTGCAGGGTGTGTGTAGGGTGTGTAGGGTGTGGAAACATAACATAATACCCAAAAAATGTTCTCAGACACACCTGGGATACTTGGTGTTGTCAGGAACGAGATGGCACGCGTGCCACAGCCTCGAGGTGTCAGCGGGACTGACTTGGTGCACAAATTGCAGTACATCTGTGTGCGTGAGTGTGTTTGTGTGCGTGTGCGTGTTTGCTAGTGTGTGCGTATTTCGTGTTTGTGCTTTTTGCGTGTGTGTGACTCCGTTGAAATCCGTCTTGTCGCGCTGCAATGCGGCGTCGGTGGCTCTGACATGGTGTGGTGCGTGTGTATGTGTCTGAGTCTACTTGCATGCGTAATGCGTCGTCGGTGGCACTCACTTGGTGCACAAATGGCAGCCTGCGTTTGTGTGTGCGGGAGAGAGAAAGAGACATAGACAGGGTGTTAGCATGCGTGTCATTCGTATGCGTGACATGAGAACAATTTCGTCGCACAGCAGTGTGGTATCAGTGTCTCAACAGTGCTGTGAGACGAAATTGTTCGCACGTCACACATACAAATGACGAACATGTCAACACCCACAATCTCGTCGCACAGCACTGTCGCATCATTGACTGTGTGCACAAAAGGAAGTACTCCTGCCAGGGTATCTTAATGTGTGTGTGCGTTAGTGCATGTTCGTGCAGTTTCGTCGGGTAGCACTGCGGCATCAGTGGCATTGACTTTGTGCACAAAAGGTAGAACACCCGCGTGTGTATGTTGATGTTTGTGCGTACGTGTTAGGGTACGTGCGTGCAATCTCATCGGGCAATACTGCGGTGTCAAACCCATTGACGTTTGCACACAGCAGAACATGTGTTTATGCATGGATGTGTGTGTTTGTGGGTTGTATGAGTGTGCAAGTGTTGGTGCGTGTTGTGGGCGTCATTGGCACAGACTTCGTGCACACATAGAAACACACCTGCAACGCACACTTCAACTCACAATGCAACACAAACTGCGACACACTCTGCAACCCACCCTGCAACTCACACTGCACCTCACACTGTAACAGAATTTAGCGTCGTTGTTCAAAGTTCGGAGCGTGTCGACGCGTGTAACTCAGATGTGGCTGCACACACACACTACCACAAGACACTGCAGCACACACTGCAATACACCTTGACGTCATTGTTCCGAGTTTCGAGCTGAGGACTCATCTGTTGCTGCAAACACAATGCAGTACACACTGCATTACACATTGCAACACACCTTAGCATCTTTGTTCGGAGTTCTGAGCATGTTCAGCAGGTTTGACTCAACTGTTGCTGCAAACACACTGCAACATACACTACAAATTTTACTGCAACACACACTGCAGTACACACTGCAACGCACACTACAACACACGATGCAACACACCTTAGCCTCGTTGTTCGGAGTTCGGAGCGGGTCACCGCGAGGAACTCGACTGCTGCTGCACACACACTGCAACACGCACTGCAATACACAGTGCAGAATACCTTGGCGTCGTTTTCAAAGCTATGGGCCGGTAGCTCAACTGTTGGGCACCAAGAACAATTTATTGCTAATGGGAGCTAGGGGGACTCCCACTCCGAACATCGACGCTAAGGTGCTTTGCAGTGCGTGTTGCAGTGTGTGTTGCAGTGTTTGGTACAGGGTGTCCTGCAGTGTGTGCTGCAGTAGAAATTGTGCACATATGCCAGGTGGAGTGCTTTGTGCGGGAGCTTGCGTGTCTGTGCGTTCGTTATTAGTTTATTCGACGTGGCTGTTGGTGAGGAGGGCACGAGGTCGCCGATATCAGCGTGCTCTCCGTCTTACGTCAGCGTTGTGTTCAAATTCGTGAGTGCGTCTCATAGTATGTGTGTGGGTGTGCGTACGTCTTGGTGTATTTTTTTGTGCGTGTTGTGTGTGTTTGTGTGTACAATTGTGCGCGCGGGCGCGTGTGCACGTGCAAGCATGTGCGCATGTTTGTCCGTGTCATTGCTTGTCGCCACAGAAAGAGCTCTATTCGAGCAAAGACTACCACAGTGAGCGTGCTCATGTCATTGCTTTGTGCCAGAAAGACTCCACCAACCATTGGCATTGTCATTGAGCGGGAACGACTCTAGGGAGTAAAGAAAGAATATTCTTTCTTTCTCTTTTTTTCGTTGACTAATACTATAACCGAAATGCCACCAAGGTCGAAACCAATCAGCACGAAACATGGCACTCAAGCGGATCAACAAGGTGAGCGATGACGATTGGCGCGTGCGCAAGACGTACACAGCCCCCGCACGCGAGCGCGGTTTACCTTGTTGTGTGGACCGCGCACCTGCGCAGCTACGCTCTCTATTCCAGCTACTTTTCTCCCGTTTTTGTCTGCAGGGAGGGGGAGGGGAGGGTGGAGTGGGGAAGTGGCGGAGTGCAAAACACAAGGCAATGCTCGGGTTCGTGCATGGGCACCTTAATGTGTTTGCCCTCAAAATAATGCGTTCGCGGCGTGTGGTACCACCTTTTTGCCAATAGGCGTCACACGCACGTTGCATTAAGTTCGCGCCTTTCGTGCTCCGCAACTTGCGCAGCATGTGCGAGCTGCAGAGCAAGATTGGTGGTTTAGAATGGATTTTTGAGACACGTTTATTGTAGTCTTCTTTGTAGCCACCCTCCGTCAGCTTGGAGCCAGGTCGGGAGACGCGATTAGTCTGAGGCCTTGCTATGTTCGAATTTGATTTCTGAGGAGATGGAGAGGCATAGAGCATAGTACGCCGCTGGGGTTGAGGGGCAATGCCTTCAGAACGCATTGTGCCATGCAATGTCACAGGCGAACCTGGGTTGCAGCTGCGGCAGTGCCTGCAGCTGTTCAGGAGGTGAAAAAGTGAGGGAAAGTTGGTTCAGTTTGTTCACTTTTGGTGTGTTGCAGGAATTGATGGACCTCCAGAAGGATCCTCCCTCGAACTGCAGTGCAGGACCCATAGGCGATGATTTGTTCCAGTGGCAAGCGACCATTATGGGACCAGCAGATAGCCCTTATGCTGGTGGCGTGTACTTCCTCAACATCCACTTCCCTGCCGACTACCCCTTCAAGGTTTGTCACGCGCTCTTTTTTTTTGAGTCTCCTTCCTTTGCACGGTGTATCATTTTTTGATTGTGTGTGCAGCTGCAGACCTCAATTCTTGCGTTTTCTTGCGTTTTCTTGCACTGATCTCACCATCTTGCAACAAGTGAAAGTGAAAAAGCAAGCGATTTGATATGTCGGCTAACGAGTGCGCCAGCAGCCAGAATGCGAGGCCTGATATTTTCTGTGGCGGTGTTACCCGTATTGAATGTGAAGTATTCGTGCGGAATGGTTGGTCGGTTGCGAAGGCATGCAGGCAGACGCAAAGTGTAAGAGGGCAAAGAATGGGTCAAACGAAGTGCTTGATTTTCAGCGGGGCCTTTTTGAAGTGGCGGGCCATGTTTGAAGCTTGAGGTGCTTAGGTGTCATGACAGGGGATTGATTCACGTGTACGAGCACGAGGATTCGGATGTTCTGGTGCCTTCAACTTGTTAGATGGATTTTTCGCGACGAGATTCTGTGCACCGTTTGACTCTACGAACGTGCTTTTTTTTTTCC
>Ga0105053_10011724_pt1 | contig 10687 bp, 8 predicted proteins | sample BON01_FD_78093 | JGI IMG/M metagenome (GOLD analysis project Ga0105053, IMG submission 78093) | Freshwater microbial communities from Lake Bonney liftoff mats and glacier meltwater in Antarctica - BON-01 | ecosystem: Environmental > Aquatic > Freshwater > Ice > Glacier meltwater | place: Lake...
GGCTTGGCGGCGGGCGCCGCGGGCGTGGACAGTGCAGGGAGGTCCGCGGCCTCGGCGGCGGGCGCCGCGGGCGTGGACAGTGCAGGGAGGTCCGCGGCCTCGGCGGCGGGCGCCGCGGCCTTGGCGGCGGGCGGGAGTGCGGGCTTGGCGAGCGCGGGTGCGTCCGCCGTCCAGGTCGTGTCTGCCACGATGTCGGCGTGCTTGCTGGCCGTCGCGGGCAGCGCCTGCTCCGCCCCGGCGGCCATGGCTGTGTCGGCGAGCATGGCGCAGAGCGCCAGTATGAGCACTGCGCGCGCGCGCGTCCTGCGGAACTTCATCGTGGCAGGCCGGGCCCGCCGGCGTTTATATACACCTCGGCGGCGTACGGAGTCGTCCGCGCGCCGCTCAGGGGCGCAGGTTGCTGAAGACGGTGTTCCAGCACTTGGAGGACGCCATCTCGCCGTCGTTGTCGGCGTAGACTTCGGGCGCCGCGCGCTTGCCGAGGAGCGAGGCGCCCGCGTCGCTGCTACCGGCGCCGGCGGCGACGTACAGCATGCGGTGCTCGTCGCTGTGGCGGTCCTGCAGCGTCTTGGCGTCGCGCGTGCTCTTGGCCTCGGTCTCCTGCATGTAGTCCTTGAGCTGCTGCCGCGTCGCCTCCATGTCCGCGGTGGCCTGTCCGTGCGCGGCGGCCGCCGCGCACGCGACGGTGAAGGCGGGGTTCTTCTCAAAGTCTGCCATGCCCTTGTACTGGCCCTCCTGGCACGCCGCCTCGATGCCGTGCAGGAACGCCTTCTGGTGCTCCTCGGGGATCTGCAGCGACTTGATCCACGGCTCGATTTTGCTCGCGAGCATGCTCCTGAGCTTGTCCTTGTTGCCGTCGATGATGGCGGTGAGGGCGGAGTTCATCTCGTGGTTGGACTTTTTCAGGCTCTCGATGTGCGCCATGAGCTTCTCGAGCGAGTGCGCCTGCGTCGGCGCGCCGCCCGCGGCCTCGGCGGCCGCGGGCGCGACGGCGGGCGCGGGCGCGGGCACCGCAGCGGGCGCGAGCAGCGCCGCGGCGCCCAGCTTGTCGGGCGCTGCGGTCGTGGCGGCGGGCGCGGCGGGCGCGGCATTCGGCGTGGGGGGGCTGGTGGTGGCCATGGCGGAAATACCCTGTGCGCGACGCCGCCTTATATACCCCCCGTATGGCCTGGCTCGGAACCTACGCCGCCAGGCGGCCGAGCGCCGCAAAGGCGGTGCAGAGGCTGCGCCGCGCGGCGCGCGCGGCGGCGCGCGCGCGCTCCTGCTGCTCAATGCCCTCCCCGCGCGCCGCGCCGGCCCCCGCCGCGCAGGCCGCGAGCCCCGGCGCGGGCCCCGGCGCGGCCGCCGCAGCCGGCGCGCCCGCGCCGAGCATCGCGGCGCGCAGCGCGGGCGGGAGCTCGTCCGTCACGGTGTACACCCAGCACGTGTCGTGGTACGGGACGCGCACGATGCTGACCTCGTTGACGACCTTGCGGGTCACGTCCATGTTGGCGTCCAGGGCGGCGGTGTAGCCGAGCGAGATGCCGCGGTACAGGCCGTTCTTGACGAGCTCGTAGAGCAGGCGCGAGCGCGCGCTGTCCTTGGCAAAGGCCATGATCACGTGCAGGCTCCCGCCGTCCTCCACCCACGCGTACACCACCGTGCCGAGCACCTCCTTGGTGGCGTCGCCGTGCTCGAGCCACACGCGCACGCCGGAGAGCTCCCGCGCGTCCACGATCGCGCGCAGCTCGCCGGGGCTGAAGAAAAAGGTGCCGCCCGCGGCCGTGCCGGGGTCCGCCACGCCGCACACGTAGTAGTGGTCGCGCGCGCGCGCCATGCCGCTGCGCGCGGCGCCGGCTGCGCCACCTATATACAGGGCGCGCCCCGCGTCGCGCCTCACGCACGCCGCGGCTGTGCTGCGAACGCGCACCCGGCGCGCGCGCCGTATATACGCGCTGCGCGGCGGCGCCGGCGCGCGCGGATGGGCGGCGTCTCCGCGCTCGTGCTGCTGCCCGGCGAGGGCGCGGCAGTGCATGCGCGCACGCTGTGCGCGGCGGTGCGCGCGGCGCTGCGCGCAAGCCACACCGGGACGCTGCACGCGGTGTTTCCGACGCCCGCGCTGACGTCGATGCCCGCGCACGTGGCGGGCGCGCTGCTGGAGCAGCTGCAGAGCGCGCCGCGCGCCGCGCTCGCGCTCGCGCTCGCGGGCAACGGCATGGTCGTGGTGGTGCTCGAGGCTACCGACGCCGCGGCGGGCGCGTACGTGCTGCGCTTCGGCGAGCGCGTCGCGCAGTATGTGCCTGCGGACGCGCCGGCGCCGGCGCGCAAGCGGGCGCGCCTGGACTCACAGCGCGAGGCGGAAGCGCTGCCAGCTCGCAAGGTCCGGTAGCACGCGGCCGGAATTGAGGTTGTCCACCTCGACGCGCGCGAGCGCGACCGGCTGCCCGTCGAGCCGCACGGCGTCGGCGCCGCCGAGCGCCACGAACGCGGGCATCGAGGCGAGCAGCGCGCGCACCGCGTGCGGGTGCAGGCCGACGCCCCCGCGCGCGGTCTCGCGGATGCGCGCCTGCTCGGCGCACGAGAGGTGCTCGCTGCACTCGGGCGCCTGGGCGCACATCATGCTGAGCATCGGGAGCATTGCAAACTGCGCGCACTGCGCCTCGGCGTGGAAGGCGAGCATCTGGCCCTCGAGCCCGGGGAACACGCTGCGGCGGAGCCCCGCGCCGGGGAGCGCGCGCTCGTGCCCCGCGTCCGCGGGCGCCGCGAGCGCGCCGAGCGCGCACGGCAGCAGGTTTGCGCACGCGCGCCGCACGATGCGCCCGAACGCGGGGTACGGGACCCCGGCGCACGGGAGCCCCGGGTACTGCTTGGGCTGCGCGGCAAAGGGGCTCGCGCCGGCGCTGCAGAAGTTGTCGAGGAACTCGTGCGCGAGGGCGCTGCTCACGCGCAGATACAGCGCGCTGCGCACCACGAGGCGTAGCGGCGGCGGCGGCGCGTCCGCTGCGCGCACCACGAGCGGGCACATGCCCGACAGCCGCCCGGCGTTGGCGCTGAACTCCCAGGCCTCCAGGCTCACGACGCCGTCCGGGGCGAGCACGCCCATCGCCAGGCCGACGTGCATGCTGCCGCTGCGCCCGCGCGCGCGCTCGTACAGCGTGAGCAGGCGCGCGCGCGCACAGTCGCGCGCGCCGGGCTCCAGCTCGATCCCCGAGAACATCCACACGAGCACGGGCGCGCCGCGGCTGCCGCACAGGGCCATGGGCTGCGTGCGCGCGCGCGTTTCGCGTCTTTATATACGCGGCGCGCGCGCCCGCTGCTTCCGCTGCTTTGCCAACGCAGGCGCGGGCGGTGCGGGCCCAAGAGGCGTGCGCGCGGGGCGGTCTGCCGTCGTTCTACTTTGCTGTTTTTATTAAATCGGCAACGCAGCGCGCGCGTGTTGTATGCACGGGCCTGCCGTCGTTTCGCGTCGTTGCAAATATCAGGCCGACCGGCGCGCGCGCCGCGGCTAGGGCGCGGGCGCGGGCCTGTCGATCCCGGTCGTCTGCAGCATCAGCTTGGCGGACGCGAGCACCTGCGCGTGCGTGCGCGCGGTGAGCATCGACTTGACCACGATGGTGTGCAGCACGCTGCGGCCCACGCTCGGCGCGCGCGGCGCGATGCAGTAGAAGACGTGCTGCATGATTTCCTCGATCGCCATCGGGGCCATGCCTGCGCGCTTGTTCGTCGCGTTCGCGCGCGTGAGGTTCTTGCTCTGGATCGCCTCGTAGAAGTTGCGCGCCTCGAGCACCGTGCTCGTCAGCGAGCTCGACCGGACCTGCGCCACGACGTACTCGGTGAGCAGCTCGTTGTCCGCCGGGTCGAGCACCGAGCACACCGGGCACAGCGGGGGCAGCTGGAAGCGCTCGTCCAAGCCGCCCGGCCCGCCCGGAGCCTCCATCTCGACGTCCATGTGCCGCCGGACTGGTGTGTATCGCAACGGCACGCCCCCGGCCGCCTATATACGGGCGCGGGCCCGCCGCGCCGCTTCAGCGCACGGGCCCGCCGCGCGCGATGCAGGAGCTGTCCGCGCTCGTTCTCGGCTCGGTGCGCGACTGCGCGGGTGCCTGCCCGCCCGTCAGCGAGGAGGCGCTCGGCGCCTTCCTGCGCGCCTTCAACGCGGGCGTGCTGGCGTCGTGCGCGGGCGGGGCCCCGCACGCGCCCGCGCCGCTCGAGGTGCGCCGGCTGCTCAGCGCGTTCATGTGGACGACCGAGTGCTGCAGCCCGGCGGTGCACGTCAGCGACGCGTACAACGCGACGCACCTGTGCGGGCTGCTCGTGTGCAAGCACTTCCTGCTGCACGCGCGCGCGCACGACGCACGCTTCGCCGAGCACTCGCTGCCCTCGCTCTTCCCGGGGCGCGCGGAGCTGCACGTCGCGCAGGGCCCGCTGCAGAGCATGCGCTACGACGCGCTCGCGCAGGTGCTCGCCGCGCTGCAGCACGAGTGGGCGCGCCTCGACGGCGACGCGGGCGCGCTCGCGTGCGTCGTCGCGTGCATGGCGCGCTTCGGGTGCTTCCTGCTCTTCCACCAGGGCGCGGACCAGCTTGGCGACGAGGACAAGCGCGAGCCGGTCGCGGAGCACGCGGCGCGCTTCCGGCCGACGAAGCGCTGCGCGCGCGCGGTCGTCAACACGGGCCTGTGCCTGCTGCGCGCGGCGGCGCTGGCCGCGGCCGCGCGCCCCGTCGCGATCCGGCTCCCCGACGCCGCGCAGCTCCGCGCCGCGGTGTACGGCGCCCTGTTCCACGACGCGCGGCGCTCGTGCGCGGCGCTCGCGCCGGCGGTGCGCGCCGGCGCGCTGCGCGTGAAGCGCATTTCCGCGGCGATCCTCGGCAGCATGGACTCCTCGGACATTGACGACATCGACGTGCTGTGGGCGCACCTCGTCAAGCACCTCGGCGCCCCGCGCATCGGCGTGTGCCCGCGCCGCAAGGACGCCGCGCTGCGCGCGTTCCTGCACGACGTGGTTGTGTTTGTCGCGCAGCAGGCGCGCCCCGCGGCGGAGCTCAGCGTGTGCCCCGCGGGCCTGCGCGTGCTGCAGGACGCGCTGCGCTACTTTTACGTCGTGCCGAGCGCCGACAAGTTCCGGCACCTCGCGCTGCTCGAGACGGTGAGCCCCGGGCACCGCCTCAACTACGCGCACGACTACTGCCACTTTGACACCGGGCAGCTCTCGCAGGTGGTGTACCTGCACAACCCGCTCTTCCGCCAGGGCGCGCCGCCCGCGAGCATCGCGGACTGGCGGCGCGACTCGTGCGCGGGGCCGCTCGCCGCGTTCTGCCAGCTGCTCCCGGGGCTCGAGGTGTGGTACGAGGACTGCGAGGACCCGCTGGGCGTGCTCGGGCAGCACAGGCACACGACCCGCCCCGCCGACCACGAGGCCGGCGCGCGCGCCGCGCGCGCGCCGCCCGGCGCGGCGCGCTGGGTGCTCGTCGTGGCGCGCGCGCGCGTGCTGCTCGTCGACCGCGCGAGCGCAGAGGTGCACTGCGTGCCCGCGCCGCCGGCAGACCTCGAGCAGCACCACGTGCTCGGCGTGCTCATGCTGTACCTGCACAAGACGGCGCAGCTCGCCACCCTCGCGACGGTGGCCATCAACGGCTACAAGATCCAGTTCGGGCGCACCTCCGACGTCCTCGTGCACGGCTGAGCGCGCCGGCGGTCCCGGGGCCCCGGGCTGCGCCGCGCGGGCGCGCAGGCCGCGCCGCAGCATGCACCCCGGCCTTTTGCCGACGAGCGCGCTCATGCTCGCGCGCCGCACGTGCTGCGAGCACCCGGCCACGGCCGGCCGCACGCTCGGCGAGGGCGCGGACTCCGAGCACTCGCGCACGAGCGCGCTCATGCTCGCGGCGCAGGCGGGGCGCGAGCCGGCCCTGCGCCTGATGCTGCGCGCGCCGGTCGCGCACCCCGCGGGCGAGCGCGACAGCGCTGGGCGCACCGCGCTCATTCTCGCGGCCATGCGCGGGCACGCCGGCGCGGTCGCGCTGCTGTGCGGGCAGCCGGGCGCCGACGGCGACGCGTGCGACAGCGCGGGGTGGACCGCCGCGATGCACGCCGCGCACGCGGGGCACGACGCCGCGCTGCGCGTCCTCGGCGCGCGCGCGCGCGCGCTGCTGCACGGCCGGGACGCAACGGGCGCGAGCGCGCTGCTGCTCGCGGCGGCGGCGGGGCGCTGCAGCACCGTCGCGATGCTGCTCGACGGCGACTACGCGCTCGACGTCGAGGTGTGCGACAACAAGCAGCGTACTGCGGTGATGTGCGCGGCGCGGCGCGGGCAGGCCGCGGCGGTCCGCGCGCTCGTCGCGCAGCACGGCGCCCGCGTCGACCGCCTGGACTCCAAGGGCTGCAGCCTGCTCATGCTCGCCGCGGGCGGCAGCGGCGGCCCCGCCGCTGCGAGCGCCAGCGTGGGCTTCCTGCTCGCGCTCGGCGGCGCGCGCCTGGCCCAGCGCGACCTGCGCGGGCGCACCGCGCTGATGCTCGCCGCCAAGGCCGGCAACGACCTCGCCTTCGCGCAGCTGCTGCCGCCGCGCGACGGCGGCGCGATGATGCGCGACGCCGCGCGCATGCTGAGCGACGCGTCCGCGCCCGCGGGGGTGCGCGTGCTGCTGCCCCTGCCGAACGTGGTGAACCTCACGGACGAGCGCGGCTGGACGGCGCTGATGTTTGCCGCGCACAAGGGGCGCGTTGCCGCGGCGCAGAGCCTGGCGCTCGAGCACGGCGCGGACGTGGAGGCGGTCAGCGACCTCGGGTGGACGGCGTTCCTGCTCGCGGTGTCGCAGGGGCACGCCGACGCGGTGCTCGCGCTGGGCGTGGCGTGCGGCGCCGACACGGGGCGGCGGCTGTGCGGCAAGTGGCCGCCGCTGGTGCTCGCCGCGTCGGGCGGCTTTACCGCGACGCTGCTGGCGCTCGCCGGCCCGTGCAACCTCGACCCCAACGCGCCGTGCGTTGACGGCTGGACGCCGCTCATGATGGCGGTGCTGGGCGCGCACGCGGGCACGGCGGAGGCGCTCTGCGCCCTGCCCAAGGTGGACGTCGACGCGCAGAACCGCGACGGGGTCAGCGCGCTCATGCTCGCCGCCGACCAGGGCCACACGCGCCTGGCGCTGCTGCTCGCGCAGCAGCGCGGCGCGCGCACCGAGCTCTGCAGCGCGTCCGACCGCACCGCGCTCATGGCCGCCGCCATCAACGGGCACACCGCGACGGTGCTGGCGCTCGTCGCGCAGGGCGGCGCGGACGTCGACTTTGCGAACCGGCGCGAGTGGACCGCGCTGGCGTTTGCGGTGCGCTTCCGCCGCACCGCCACCGTGCGCGCGCTGCTGGTGCAGTGCGGCGCGTGCGCGCACGCGCGCGGCTTCGGCGCCATGTGCAGCCCGGGCTTCCCCGGGCTGCTCGCGCCGGCGATGCTCGCGGCGGAGGGCGGCCACCTCGGCTCGCTCGCGCTGCTGCTCGGGCCGGAGGGCGGCGTCGACGTGAACCGCCGCGACGACGGCGGGTTCACGCTGCTCATGTGCGCCGCCGCCAAGGGCCACACGCGCGCGCTGGACTTCCTCCTCGCGCGCTGCGGGGCGCTGCCCGACTACGTCGACGGCCAGAGCCGCTCCGCGCTGATGTGGGCCTGCATGCACGGGCAGGGCGCGGCCGCGCAGATGCTCGCGGCGCGCGGCGCCGCGCTCGAGACGCGCGACCGCTACGGCTGGACCGGCTTCGCCGTCGCGTGCATCAAGAGCCACGCACAGCTCGCGGTGGCGCTCGCGACGCAGCACGGCGCGCGCGTCGACGTCGCCGACTGGCAGGGCTGCACGCCGTTCATGCACGCCGTGAGCCACGCGAACCTGCAGCTCGCGCTGCTGCTGCTCGACCGGTGCGGGGCCGACGCGGCGCTCGCGGACCCCACCGGGCTCTCGGTGCTCATGCTGGCGGCCATGCACTCGCAGCCCGCGCTCGCGGCGGTCCTCGTGTGCGAGCGCGGCGCGCCCGTCGACGCCGTGAACGCGGACGGGCGCAGCGCGCTCATGTTCGCCGCGATCCACAGCGGCGAGGAGACCGTCGCGGAGCTGCTGCGCCTCGGCGCCGACGCGCGCCTGCGCGACGCGCGCGGCGCGACCGCGCTCTCGTTCTCGCTGGGCAGGCACAAGCGCACCAGCGCGCTGCTGCGCGCCGCCGCGGCGCGCGCGGCGCAAGCGCTGGCGCTGGCGTTTGCGCTCTGCCTCGGCCCGCGCCAGGACGGCGCCGCGCCGTGCGCGGCGCTGCACGCGGACCTCGTCGCGGCCGTCGTCGCGCGCTTCCGCGCGGGCGAGGCCGCGGCGGCGCGCATGGACGCGCCCTGATTGCAATAAACCGCGCCTCACACCATGTCGTGCGCGGCCTTGCCGTGCAGCGTCTGCTTCTGGATCGAGAAGATGGTGAGCACGATGACGCTGGTGTTGAGCGCGCCGTAGATGGTGATGATGACGTCGCGCGTCGAGATGCCGTAGTAGCACAGGCTCATGTCGCCGAGCCACTGCAGCCACAGCGAGAGCGGGATCTCGCGCAGGCCCGCGGCCCAGTCGCGCACCGCGCGCGGGTGCCTCGCGCGGTAGTTCTCGACGTAGTGGGGGTACATCTCGTCGATCTGCACAAAGTCCGCGCTGATGGAGAGGATCATGCCGAGCAGGCCGACGAGAATCGCGCCGCTCGAGAGGCCCCCGGCCCCGTCCTCGCGCGCCTCGGGGTGCAGGTGGTTCTGCATCGCGCTCCCGCGCGCGCAACGCTCCAGCGCGCGCGCGCGGCCGAGGGTGTTATATAGGTTCGTCTCACGGGCGCGCTGCGGTCGGCTGCCTGCGCTCGATTCCCTCCTGCGCTGTCTGCACGCGCGCTATTGAATCGAGCAGCACCCACCGGTCCTCGATGCCATAGTTGCGAAGCTTCATGTCAACGGCGTGCGTGGTGCGCAGCTTCCCGTTTTCCCAGTTGTGCGATAGCACGCGGTTCAGCTCCGAATTGGCCTTTTTTTCCTGTCCCACGACGGAGTTCGGGAGCACTCGCATCGGGAACCACCCGCGGAATCCGTTAAAGTCTTCGAAGAAATATAGGACGTATCTCCCCACAAACGGCTTGGCCGTGTCGCTTTTCTTGAGGTTCAAGGGGTAGTCCTCGCTGTAGCGGTACTCGGCAATCGTTCGCACCTTGTCCGTCAGACGCATCTTCTGCTCCATGGCCTGCGTCATGGCGGCGCGCATGGTTGCGTCGTAGGCCGCCTGCGAGACGTCGAGGTACAGCGGCGTGGGCCCGTAGCGCGCCGCAAAGTCCTGCAAGAGCCTGAAACTCTTGCTCGGGACGGGCACGTAGAACCCACCTTCTGTTTCGACGGCGGACGCGTGCGACACGTGCTGGTGGAGGAGCCAGGCCAGGCTCAGCTTGCTCGCGGAGAACTGTATGTGTTTGTCTCGCGCAACGAGCCCCTGGTCGAGCTCGTTTTTAAACTGAATGCCCTCGGGGGAAGAGCAGTCGATAATATCCAACGTGTCTGCACTCGCGTCTGCCCTCCACGTCCACACGAGGCCGGCGAATGCCGTGTCCTTGCGGACGCTGCGGAACACGGTCAGCGCGTCCTGCTTCACGGTGTGCTGCCTGAACCCGCCTGCGAGCACCAGGCGCTCGAGCTCCGCAAGGCGGATCTCGAGGTCGTCGACATGCTCTTGCGGGTCGTGGATGTTTTCGTCCGAGTCGTAGTTGTCCGGGTCCGCGTCCGAGCCCGATTCCGAGCCCGAGCCCGCCCTGGCGGACGTATGCGCCTGCAGGGCCTCTCTCGGGCCGGCCATGCGCTCGCGCAGTTGGAACACGCGCAGCGGTGTTGCGCGCGCGTCGTGGCACCAGGGGTCGTTGTCCTTGTCGCTCGCCGCCGCCCACGGGAACGAATCGGGCTTGGCGGCGTCGTTGTACCACACCACGGCGTTGCCGCTGAACGCGGCCGGCTCTTCCATGCACAGCGCGTTGAAGCGCTCTGTCATTCTCGCATACGCCTGCTCCAGGGTCTCGCTGTCGTCCCACTGGACCTGGAAGTACTCCTTGTTGATGGCGTAGTGCTCGTCGAGGTGCGCGTCGCTGCGCGCAATGCCGCGCGCGACCTCGCCCAGAAAGGGCAGGTCGGCGCCCGCACTGTCCGGGTCCAGGCAGTTCTGCGTCCTGAACTTGCTGCGGATGCGCTGCTCCAGGGCCTCGGGTGCGACGCTGCCTGCGCCCTGCAGCTTGCCCCCGTGCGCCATCATCTTCTGCGCAAGCATGACGACCTGCGACTTCATGAGATACACCTGCTCCGCAGGGGCGTGCGCGGCGACGGACTCCTGCGACGATTCAGGGGCGGGCGTGCTATGCGTCCGCAGCAGCACGTCGTCAAAGAGCCGCTGGTACGTTTCGCGCCACGCTGGACTGGCCCTGTGCCGGCCTCGCGTCTTTGCAAAGCCCCGGATCTTCTGGTTGAGCGAGGCGGTGCGCGACGCGCCGTGCGTCGGCGTGAAGGTGTCGTCTGCGCATTGGTATTCCGACAGGGCCCTGTCCCCGGCGCCAATGCCGATCTTGAACACGACGAGCGACAGCATGAGGTCCTTGATCCACGCGTCGCTTCGCTCTGCGAACGCGGACTTGAGCGCCGCGGCGCCCTCGGCGCGCGTGTGGCGCCACACGAGCGCGTGCAGCCA
>Ga0105053_10011727_pt1 | contig 10687 bp, 10 predicted proteins | sample BON01_FD_78093 | JGI IMG/M metagenome (GOLD analysis project Ga0105053, IMG submission 78093) | Freshwater microbial communities from Lake Bonney liftoff mats and glacier meltwater in Antarctica - BON-01 | ecosystem: Environmental > Aquatic > Freshwater > Ice > Glacier meltwater | place: Lake...
AAAGTCATCCCGGCAGAGCGGCATCGGTTCCGAAAGACGAAGAAGGACACCGCACCGGCGGCCCGGCAATCATGTTGAGAGGATCTTCTGCACGCTTCGGCAACGGAGCTCGAGACTGGTGAGGCTGAGCCTCTCTTTCTCGAAAAAACTTGATCAACACGTAAAATCGATAAAATTCGTGATCACACATTACAACATATCATTACAATTTTAGGACTACCGAATACTTTTTCAATGCGGCGGTTGCTGTAGTTAGTACTTACGCGAGTAAATATTCCGTTGGAAAGTAAGTGCATATTTGGAGTAACGGATAGCTCATGCAGGATAGAGAGTAGTTCAAGTACAGATTGAAACCCTTGCTTTTCAGTAAGGTCCCGTAGCTTGGGAATTATGCGTTCGACGGTTTTCGGTCAAAAACTAATACCCTGATTGGCTTTTTCAAACAGAGTACGGATCAAATAAAGTTGGTTTTTTTCGGAAAACTACTCTCAAACAAATCGCGGTGCAACTAAATCATGATTTCTAAGACCTCGGGTATTCCCTCCTCCCACTTATATTGATGATTATACCATCCGTGGGGTAGGTTACTACCTACTAGTATCAATTCAAGATCATTGATTACCGCTGTGTGGTTTCCCACAATACACTTCGCGCCTCTACCGCCCACGATCAGATTTAATTCAAATTCTTCATGGTAATGAATGGGAAAATCAAACTCCCGCTTATTACGGATAAACACCGTGAAGCAGTCGTATTGGGTGAGGGGTGTTACTTCCCGAAATATTTCACTCATGACTAGTCCAGTATTTTTTTAAGACAAAAAAACACTATCGTAAATATATCTTACTCACTAGGTTAGAAGAATCGATACTAATTGTACAGCAATTCCCTCTTTGGGTAACTTATTGATTGTCAATAGTTTACTAACCGAAGGTGGTTTTCTAACTGATTGATAATGAGTTGATTATAGAAAGCAAAAAAACGTTTTTAATTATTCTGATAATCAATTGGTTATAGCTTTCAAAGTGGGAATTTCTGCTAATTGTATAGAGTCAAGTGCAACTCATTCTACCCACTCTGGAAAGGAAAAAAAGATAGTATCCCCAACAAGTCAGTACATGTAAATCTTTTGTTTCTTTGTGCAATGAAGGATTTTCCTTTCCATATTCATAAAACCATCCCGCAATGAAATTATCTGAATCCAATTCGCGTACCGAGGTATTTGATAGTGTACAGCAGTTTATTGATGAGAAAGGCTTTACGGTTTTCAGTAAAGATCACAACCGGCCCTGGGGCGGTTTTTTTGTGTTGGACGAAAGCCAGGCACCGCAGTTTATTACCGCTTTTTTTCCGCACTTATCGCTGAAAGACTTCGCCAGTTACGAGAAGCTTAGTCCTAAAATATTGGTAGTAGCTCCCGATCAACGCCTTTCGTGGCAGTATCACCACCGCCGGGCAGAAATCTGGAAGTTGATAGGAGGGGTGGCCGGAGTAGTGATTTCAGATACCGACGAGCAAACAGATTTGCATAACTTAGCCATTGGTGATGTTGTAAATCTGAAATGTGGTGAACGTCACCGTTTGGTAGGAACGGATGGGTTCGGGGTCGTAGCCGAAATATGGCAGCATACCAATAAAGAGAACCCTTCTGACGAGAGTGATATCGTGCGGGTACAGGATGATTTTGGTCGGTAAATCCGTTAACATACGTTTTTATTACTACTGAAATGCAAAGATTATCCAATAGAAAAGATAGATACGGGGCATTCGTCGGTTAGTTACAGATCAGCCCCATCATCTAGAAAACTATACAGTTGGAAAGGCTGTCTGGCAACTCGCCCGGTCCGTTAAAAATGTTGTAGGATTCTCAATTTAAAAGTTTTTCCTGCTGAGCTACCGCCAGTGTGGACCTGTGGGTAGCTTAGCAGGGACGCTGACTAAGAATTAGTTTTTACCAAATCGGCCATGTTTTGAATCTAGAGAACGACCTACGCCCGCAAGGACGTTAAAAACTAAAAAGAAGGGATGGTTATCGGTCCGAGTAGCCGATTACCGCATTATTTATGACATAAATGACAGCATATTTCTGCTAGACGTGAATGATTTGGGGCACTGAAAAAATATTTACTAAAAAACTAAATTGACTGCCAGTTTGAGACAACCTCATTATTGTCGAACGACATGCTTTGTGTTTAGCCTAAATAATCGTCGGGAAGTTAAAAAAATTAGAAACTAAATCAAACCTGACCTTGCTCAGCTTTAATGCTAGCCAGAATCCGGTCGGCGCCGGCGGAGAGCAATTCATTTGCCAGAGCAGTACCTAAGTCTTCAGAGCTACCGGAAGCGGTACGCCGAATTAGTTCCTGCCCGTCAAGGCTCACAATGCCTCCGGCGAGTGTCACCTGTCCGTTGGTTTGAGTAGCAAGCCCAAATACCGGTACGCTACATCCGCCTTGCAGGCGTTTCAGAAAAGCGCGCTCGGTGCGCAGGCAGAGTTCAGTATCGGGATGGTTGAGCAAGGTACGTATTGAAGCTTTCTTGTCTGTATCCATCGTAACGGCGCATTCAATGGCCACACTACCCTGTCCCACAGCCGGAGTAAATTCTTCCAGAGAGAGGTATTCGGCAATTTTATCATCATAACCCATGCGGTGCACACCGGCATAGGCTAATAGTAAAGCATCACATTGCCCGTCTTCGAGTTTACGAAGACGGGTTTGTAGATTCCCGCGCATGTCTACCGTTTGCAAGTGTGGGTAGAAATGCTTCAATAGGGCTACTCGTCGGGTAGAGGAGGTTCCAATAACAAAGGATTTCTCTTGTTTCAAGGAGAGATTCGTGCTGTGGCTTACCAGTACATCATTGACGCGTTCCCGCTCGGTAAAGGCCAGAATCTCAAAATCGTTACCCAGGTCAGATTGCAAATCTTTGGCGCTGTGTACGGCAATATCAATCTCACCGGTGCGGAGTTGGTCTTCGAGTTCTTCGGTAAATACTCCCTTGCTTCCTATTTTAGAAAGAGCCCGGTCGAGTATTTTATCTCCTTTGGTTTCGATCAGTACTATTTCGGTCGAAAGTCCGCTAGCCTTCAATAAGTTTTCTACGTGGTAGGCTTGCCAGAGGGCTAATTTACTACTACGGGTGCCTATTTTGATGTGCATTATTATCTGGTATTTAGTACTTACTTCTTTAAATTACACGCCAACAGTATCTCCTTCGTCGGCCTTTATTTTTTCCTCTATGTACGAAATAATAAAGGACGCTACGTCTACTCCGGTGGTTTTTTCAATACCTTGTAAACCCGGTGAAGAGTTAACTTCCATGACCAAAGGCCCTCGCTGTGATTGGAGCATATCAACTCCGGCTACCTTCACGCCAAGTGCTTTGGCAGCCATCAGAGCGGCGTGTTCTTCCTCCGGGGACAACGTAATAGATTCTCCGACTCCTCCGCGGTGGAGGTTAGAACGGAAGTCACCTTCGGTACCTTGGCGGCGCATGGCGGCTACCACCTTATTACCAACTACAAAAGCTCGGATGTCAGCTCCCTTTGACTCAGCGATAAATTCCTGAATCAGAAAATTAGCTTTAAGCCCAAAAAACGCTTCAATAGTTGACTTAGCGGCTTTGGAAGACTCGGCTAGTACCACTCCAACTCCTTGCGTACCCTCCAATAGTTTGATGATTACGGGAGGTCCACCCACGATTTTGATCAACTCATTGACCTGGGATGGATTCTTGGCAAAAACGGTTTTTGGTATTTGCACTCCCGCCTTAGCCAGAATCTGCATGCTTCGTAGTTTATCTCGAGACCGACTAATGGCCTGCGACTTTACGGTTGTAAATACCTTCATTAGCTCAAATTGGCGCACTACCGAACAACCAAAAGCTGTTACGGAAGTACCGATGCGGGGGATGATTGCGTCGATTCCCTCGATGGCCTCTCCTTTGTAGAGAATGGTGGGTTCTCCTTCAATCATCAAAAAGCACTTGACATGATCAATAACCACGGCCTCGTGCCCCTTTTGTGTGATAGCCTCCACCAAACGCCTGGTTGAATATAGTTTGGGGTCAGTGGATAAAACGGCGATTTTCATAAAAATTGATAGTACCCCCCGTCCCCCGGGGGAGTGGTTAAAATATTGAAAGCCTTGGGACAAAACCATCTTGGTTTAGGGAAGGCTCACTGTAAGTTAAATTTGTTGTACTGTAATATGTAATTGTGCAAAATTAGTTTGTATCAAATACTCACAAATAATTTGTATAATTATTTAATAATCAGCGATAAAAAAAGCTAGTGGCTAACTACTACTTACTACTCATGGCGGGATTTTTCCAGCCATGAGTAGTAATTATTGTGCTACATCAACAACAAAGCGACCTTTTAAAAGCCTACGGCCCAGAAGTACCGGGTAGCTCATTTGTCGGCGGTCGGCCAGGGAAAACTTGGTTCGGATTTTTCGCCCGGCTACCACGATAGCTGTCTTAATGACATACCGCTTCTCTCGCTGACCAAATGAATTTTTAATAATCCTTTCTTCAAAGCTAGCTACGGAGAATGCTTGTCGGGGTGCCCCTTTTTTTACATCCAGAAAAAAGCTGAGTTGTGGTTGTCCGTCTTTCTCTATTACCTTGACTCGCGAACAGTGAATCGAAGACGTAGCCGCTCCGGTATCTACCCGGGCTGCTACCTCGTTCCAGTCCAATTCTGGGAAGGATACAGTTTGGGTGGCGCCAATGATTTTCTTCTCTCGGGGTGCCTGCGTAGGTATTTTTTTCATCGGGATCGTTGGAATAACTGAGCCATGGTAAGGGATAGATCCAGAAATACCATTTTGGCTCTTACATTTCGTTCGGTATGAAAGTAGGCTTCGTTTAGTTCAATAACCATCTGTTCCAATGAACTAAGCGGCACGGCCTTCGAAAAGTTCTGCACAAAATTAAGCTCTTCATCGGGTACGCGTAATAGTTCACCTGCACCCTGAGTAAACACAAGCATATCCCGAAACAGCCGGAGGGAGTAATCAAACAGCCCTTTCTGTTTTTCTTTACTCATCGTATCAAACGAGTCTGCCAGTTTTACCAACTGAATCAGATCCTGCTTATAGCAAAGCCGCATCCATTCGGCAAACCAGGCTGGGCGTTCATCCACATTTTCGAGCATCAGTTGCCGGGCTTCCGAGAGATTGCCGTCACAAAGGTAGGCGATCTGTTTGGCTCGGGTTTCGTCTGCATTGTGATGTTCTTGTAAATAATTACGCACATCCTCATCGGTGAACGTAGGGATAATAATTCGCTGTACGCGGGAAAGTATGGTAGTCAGCAGGCGATCCGATTGCTCGGTCACTAATAGGAATAAAGTCTTTTTGGGCGGCTCTTCCAGAATTTTAAGTAGTGCATTAGCGGCCTGTAAATTGAGTAGCTCGGGCTGCCACACTACCATAACCTTGTATTCGGCTTCGAAGGATTTTAGCGATAGTTTGCCAATAATACCTCGTGCTTCTTTGATAGGAATAATACCCTGCTGGTTTTGGGTAGCGTTGATATGGGCCAGCCACTCCTGTAATACTCTGAACGGACTTTGCTGAATAAACGTGCGCCATTGGGGGGTAAGCTCCCCCATCAGGTCTTCGCTGTCTTTGGGTGCTCTGGGGAGCGGAAATATTGAGTGCAAATCCGGATGAATCAACTTGTTCATCTTGGTGCACGAAGCACAGCTACCACAAGAATCGAGTGCTTGCTGATTTTCACAGTTTACATACGTAGCAAACGCTAGCGCTAGCGACAGTCCGCCCCCACCACTATTCCCGTCAAAAAGTAGCGCATGTGCGACGTGGTTCTGTTGAACCGAACGGCGGAGCGTTGTCTTAACTTCTTCTAAACCGGGTATATCGTTAAAAAGCACGGTAGTTGGGTTGTCAGGTAGAACAGAATGCTGGAATTTTTCTAGTTAGAAGAGGCATCAGTACGAAATAGCCTTGTTTGTTCAAACACCGAACGAAGCATCTTCTGTTGGTCTTCGTTCAGATCAAATTCACGACGACGGATGGTCTCTTTGATAACTGAAATTGCTTTCTCGAAGCGGTAGGTAGTAAATCCTTCGGCTTGCCCTCCCCACGAAAACGAAGGAATATGTTTGGGCTGAAATCCCGCTCCGAATACATTCACGTTTACTCCTACCACCGTACCGGTGTTAAACATCGTACTGATTCCTGCCTTGGTATAATCGCCCATGAAGAGTCCGCAAAAAAGCTGCCCGGTTTCAGTCAATGACTGCGTAGAGTAATTGAAAAGCTTCACGCTCGAATAATCGTTTTTCAGGTTGGAGTTGTTGGTGTTTGCTCCCAGATTACACCACTCGCCCAAAACGGAGTTACCCAGATAGCCATCGTGGGCTTTGTTGCTATACCCAAATAGTACGCAATTATTTACTTCTCCGCCTACTTTGGAGTAGGGTCCTATGGTAGTATTGGGCCTGATCTTGGCACCTTGCCCGATTACCGCTCGCTCACCCATGGCAAAAGGCCCCTGAATAATGGCACCTTCACTGATAGTGGCTTCTTTTCCTATATAGATGGGACCACCTTCAGCATTCAGAATAGCCGATTTGATGGTGACTCCTTCTTCTATAAAAATAGTATCAGGAGCATAACATCTTGTATAAGGATCAGTGATTAGAGCAGAGGTTCTACCCGCCGTGAGTACTTCGAAGTCAGCAATGATCTGTGCCCCGTTTTGCAAGTAAATATCCCAAAGGTGCTCAATAGCAACGTAGTTTTTCTCGTACAAGTATACTTTTAATGACTCGTCAGGTTGAGCAGGATCCCATTCCTCGGAGGTAGTTTTTGCCGCCAACAAAGCATTTGTCTTTGCGTTGCGAAGTATACTATGGTTAGGGAGGGTATGGATGGTATCACATAGCTCATGATCAGGGCAGATGCTCCCATTGATATATAGGTACTCATTACCCTTCACAAAGGGATACTGAGTCTTTAAGTACAATTCCGTAAGAAAAGAGGGTTGGGTAGCTAGCCAAGTGCTCCACTTCTCCGCCAGCGTCATGATTCCACACCGGATGCCGGACACCGGGCGAGTGAAAGTAAAAGGTAATAGTTGTGTGCGGACAGTGGATTCGTCGAATAAAATTACAGAAGTCATATTCTAAATAATGATTCGATCAAATTTCGGCTATTTTATTGACGCAGGCAAAATAATAAGGCAGTCTCTCCGCTGTTAGAAGCAAGAGACTGCCTTTGTAATTCTGAGTCTGCGCGAGGCGCAGATTCAATTATTTCTTTCCGTAACGCTTCATGAACTTGTCAACACGTCCAGCCGTATCGAGAAGTACATTCTTACCAGTATAGAAGGGGTGTGACATAGAAGAAACTTCGACCTTGTACACAGGATATTCCTTACCATCTTCCCACTCGATTGTCTCGGTGGTTTGGATAGTTGAACGAGTTACGAATTTATGATCGCTTGAAAGGTCCCAAAATACTACATCTCTGTAATTAGGATGAATGTCTTTTCTCATCGTTATATATTGTTAATGTGTTGTTTACGTTTTTCGAAAATGACTGTAAAAATACGGACTTAATTCTAAATCTAGCAACATATCCTCATTATTTTTTATAGAAGACCATGATCTATTTTTTTAAGGTGAATAAAATACGATACTTTGCTGATGTGCGGCATAATAAGTATTCATTAGAAAAACTTCCTCCTCAATTTTTTGGCTAAATCAGTCGTGTGTACCTGATCGGGTTCGCACGAAAGCCTTCGCATTACGCTTTAATTAATCGGAACTAAACCCGGAACCCTGCGTTATGTGACTGTACTAGATTTTCCTTAACTGTAACCATCTTTATATATAACTAACTGATTACTAGTTTTCTACAAATATTGTTAACCCTAAAAGATATTTTTGGTATTATTTTGGTAGCATCCAAATCTGACATTTTTAGGTAACGTACTTGGAATAAGAACCTTAACATTCCCTTAACATCAAGAAGTATTTAGATTTTTCAAAGTGTTCCAAAACTCCCCATTAATAGCCGGTTGTTTTTGTCAGCCAAAAGCTGTTATTTCAAGAAATTTTTAGCGAAAATTATCGCTCTGATTACCTAGTTAACAAGTCTCAATTTCAAATCATTACTGATAAACCAGCATCCCAATGCCAATGTATGTAATCAAACGCGACGGTCGAAGAGAGTCTGTGAAATTCGATAAAATCACGGCACGCATTGAAAAGCTCTGCTACGGTCTCGATGCCAACTACATTCAGCCCATCGAGGTGGCTAAAAAAGTCGTATCGGGTATTTATGATGGTGTCACAACGGCCGAGCTTGATAGCCTTGCTGCCGAAACTGCCGCTTCAATGACTACCAAGCACCCTGACTACGCAATTCTAGCGGCACGGGTAGCAACTTCGAATCTTCATAAGAATACGTTGAAGTCGTTTTCGGCTACAATGAAGCGTCTTTACACGTATGTAGATTCAAAAACAGGTGAGAATGCGGCGCTGCTATCTAAGACGGTGTACGATATCATTCGTCGTAATGCTGCACTACTTGATTCTACCATTATATATGATCGGGACTATGGCTATGACTATTTTGGTTATAAGACTCTCGAAAAATCATATCTATTGAAGGTAGACGGCAAAATAGCTGAGCGTCCTCAGCACATGTTAATGCGGGTAGCCGTAGGTATTCACCAGGAGGATATCACCTCTGCAATCGAAACCTACCATCTGCTCTCGGAAAGGTGGTTTACCCACGCTACGCCTACGTTGTTCAATGCCGGTACTCCGAAGCCTCAGATGTCGTCTTGCTTTCTGCTTACAATGAAGGAAGACAGCATTGATGGTATTTATGACACCTTGAAGCAGTGTGCGCTTATTTCTCAGTCAGCCGGTGGTATCGGACTAAGCATTCACGATATCCGGGCTACGGGTACCTATATAAAGGGAACCAATGGTAACTCCAATGGAATTGTACCGATGCTGCGTGTTTTCAACGATACTGCGCGGTACGTAGATCAGGGAGGTGGAAAGCGTAAGGGATCATTTGCTATTTATATTGAGCCATGGCACGCTGACATCTTTGATTTCCTTGATCTAAAAAAGAACCATGGCAAAGAAGAACAGCGCGCGCGCGATCTATTCTATGCAATGTGGATTCCGGATCTGTTCATGAAGCGGGTTGAGGCTAATGATACTTGGTCATTGTTTTGTCCCCACGAGTGCCCCGGACTTTCGGATATTCACAGTGCCGACTTTGAAAAGCTGTACGAAAAGTATGAGTTGGAGGGCAAAGCCCGCAGGACCATCAAAGCGCAGGATCTGTGGTTTGCTATTCTGGAATCTCAGATAGAAACAGGTACTCCTTATATGTTGTATAAGGATCATGCGAATAGTAAGTCTAATCAGAAGAACTTGGGTACCATCAAGTCATCGAACCTATGTACTGAGATTATGGAGTACACGGCTCCCGATGAGGTGGCCGTGTGTAATCTAGCGTCTATTGCTCTTACTAAGTTTGTAGAAGAAGGACAGGACGGATTTGCTCGTTTTGACCACCAGAAACTATATGAAATCACGAAGGTTGTTACGCGTAACCTGAACAAGATTATTGATCTGAATTATTATCCAGTCGTGGAGGCTGAGCGAAGCAACAAGCGCCACCGTCCGATCGGAATTGGGATCCAGGGATTAGCCGATGCACTGTGCCTTCTGCGGATGCCCTTCGAATCAGAAGAAGCTCGTGCCCTAAATAAGGACGTGTTTGAAACCATCTACTTTGGTGCGATGGAAGCCTCGATGGAATTGGCCAAAGAAATAGAGCCTTATGAAACTTGGGCAGGAAGCCCGATATCACAGGGCATATTCCAATTTGATATGTGGGACGTAAAGCCTACTGATCGTTGGGATTGGGAGAGGCTACGTAAGCAAGTAGTAAAGTACGGAGTACGTAACTCACTGTTGTTGGCTCCTATGCCTACTGCTTCAACTAGTCAGATACTTGGGAATAATGAATGCTTTGAGCCATTCACATCTAATATATATGTACGTCGTGTACTTTCTGGTGAGTTTGTCGTCGTAAACAAGTACTTGTTGAAAGATCTTGTGAAGCTAAACTTGTGGAACGAAGACATGAAGAATAAGCTCGTGATGGCCAACGGCTCTATTCAGCCAATACCTGGAATTCCTCAAAACATTAAAGATCTGTACAAGACATCTTGGGAAATTAAACAACGGACGATACTCGATATGTCGGCAGACCGTGGAGCATTCATTTGTCAATCGCAGTCGCTTAATATCTTTATGGAGGAGCCAAACTTCGCTAAGCTGACTTCTATGCACTTCTATGCGTGGAAGAAAGGGTTAAAGACAGGTATGTATTACCTGCGTACCAGAGCTGCGGCGGATCCAGTCCAGTTTACTGTACAAAAGCAAGCGGAGCGTCAAATCGAGCCAGCGGTTGCTACTGTTTCGGAGAAAGAACTAAACTACACGCAGTACGCGGAGGAGGGGCGTCAGTCGAAGCCCCCTGTATCTGATCGGGACAACCGCTCCGATAATCAATGTTCTTTGGATGATTCTGAGGGCTGCGAGGCGTGCGGATCATAAGTTGGAATCATTGTTTGTAGGATGTATTCAAATCTCTGCCTATCGGCGGGGATTTTTTTA
>Ga0105053_10011737_pt1 | contig 10682 bp, 9 predicted proteins | sample BON01_FD_78093 | JGI IMG/M metagenome (GOLD analysis project Ga0105053, IMG submission 78093) | Freshwater microbial communities from Lake Bonney liftoff mats and glacier meltwater in Antarctica - BON-01 | ecosystem: Environmental > Aquatic > Freshwater > Ice > Glacier meltwater | place: Lake...
AGCGAGGGGCCCTCAAGGATCTCGCAGATGCCGTCAAAGAGCTTGCTTAAAGTTGATGTATGAGTGGGCTCTGTCAACGCGGATTCTGACGCATTCTTTTTGGTCTTGGTCTGTCGTCGAATCAGGCACTCTTGCATAGCCATCATCTTGACCTTCGTTTTCGTGTCGAGGGAAGGGTGCTCGAGGACCTCACGGACAATGCCAAGGTGCTTCTTTAAGTCACCGCCGCAGACGCAGGTGCTGCCGCTGCCGATCGGAATGTCTTTGCAGGAGAATTTGCCCCTACCCCGGGCGGTTCTGATCACGCTGTGAATCGAATCGATATCGCGGACGGCAGAGAGGTACATGTGCCACTGCGCCTTACGGCTCAAGGGGCTGAGACGTACATCACTGCTGGACTCGGAGCTGAAATTGATGGCCGTCGGGCTGGAGTTAATGCAGCTCCAAAGCGTACACCAGTCGGGGCCACAGCGCTCGGAGCCAAGCTCCAAAGCAGCCTTGTGGAGAGCTTTATCCGAATGGGCCGGATAGATGCGCGTAGGCTCGGAGACCATACCGCTGTCGTTCTCGCGCTTGCTACTGCCGGAAATAGTAGGGTGACGCTTGCGATACACCTCCTCCCACTTCACAGCTTCCACATACCGATTCATCTCATCAATGTATTCGCTGATGCAAGCAATGGCGGTGATGTCAAGTCCGCTCTCGTCCAAGGGGAGTCCCAGCGCGACCGCGACATCAAAGTCCGCGCGGGCCACATATGTAGCCATGACATAAGCGTTCGCTTGCTCGGCCATAGCCTTGTTTTGTTCCATGGTCGAGGTGGTGATGGTGGCACAATCGAGAGCGGGCTTGGATAAGCGGAGGATGTAGTATGTTTTCACGCTTTTGGAAGCTGATGCAGGTAAACGCGCCACATGATAGTCCGTCACAGAACGTGGCAGCTTTCCGGACGCCTTACGTTTCTTCATCTCCTCGAAGAGTGCTTCACAAAAATAAGGATCCCCCATCCTCTGCGTGAAGTTAGATGCAAACACCTCTCTCGCTTGGGCTTGGACGCGGAGATATGTGGCCACTAGCTCCTCATGGTTCATGGTTCGGACGCCAGGGTACGTGGGTTCCTCCATGATCTTGGTCAAAGCTCGTTTCTGGTACTGGACTTCCTTTGCTTTGGCGTACAAAGGCGCTGCGCTGTCTTCTCTTTGTCGTAGACCTGTGTTGTGTGTGTGTTTAGGAACATATGGGCAAAGCGTTACGCGGCGATTTGAGTGAATGATGATCGAGGCTTGCGCGGAGACGCCCAAACACATGCACAAAGTTGTCACGTGCCCAAGGCAGGAGAAGAGGGGGCTTCGACAAGGTCGTACATAACACGGCGGGGAGGTCTGTTCTTGAGACGGCTTGAGGCTAGGCTCCGGCGTCAGAGGCAGTCAGAGAGGGCTTTGGGCGTTGCTTGCTGCCCCTCCTGCGAGCCCATGGCAAAAGGCCAGGCATTCTCCTCGCTCGGCTGCCGGGCCGTACGCCACAGCCTGTCTGTATGTGAGAGGACCAAAGGGAAGTCTATGATGTGGTGGTGAGCGTCTTGCCTGCCGAGCAGATAAGCGACAGGCAAGGCGCAAGACACAACGCGCTGGCCTGGGATGACGAGCATGCCCAGACCGCTGCCAGACCGAGTGTCGAAAGGATGGGTTGAGGGGCCAATCACTCACTCAGGGGCAAGCAATAATTGCATCGACACAATCATCAACAAGATCAGGTGGCAAGAATGTAAAAGGAATAACAGCAAGCGAGTAACGAGGCGCAGCAAAACAGTGCATCAACATGGGCCTTCAGGAAGTTTCGGAGCACCTCTGCTTGTGTAACAGAATGCCTCCGCGGCGCGTGCCTCCATTTCAACTCTACTCCAATTCTTCCCTTTCTTATTTCCTGGGGCATTTGACACCGCACAACTGAGCGCCTAGCGCCCCGTACACACCACCTGGGAGGCTACGAGCAATTCGAGGCTGCTCAGGAATGATGGAGCGAGGGAGGGCATGGCATGCACTGCAGGAGGCGAATGGGAGCCCATGAATGGAGCTGTCAACGATGTCGGCCTTTCGCCAAACGAACAAGTGAAGCCGACTCAGCTCAATCTTCAAGCAAGGCAGCCAAAGCGCCATGTAGTAGATACACACACCTGGTACGGGAGCCGTGGTGACATGAGACTTTGCGCAAGGGGACAAGGAGCAAGACAGACCTCGACCGGAAGAACTTTGATGTTTTCCTTGTCCCACAAATTCGCGCCTTTTGGTGTTTTGTCGCAGGTGCAGATGTAGGAGTGAGGTGACAGTGTCGAGACGCGTGGGAAGGATGGGGCTTCGTCATGAGGGAAGAAAAGGAGGGGGGTGATTATTGTGCCTCTATAAAGCAACACATTTACTAGCGTCACTGTGCCTTTCTTTAATCAAATTTGAGAAGGCTGGTGGGTGTGGATTGTTGATCATATCAGCATGACTGGGGATGCGACGAGGTGAGAGGATACGCAGAGCTGAAGTGAAGAGAGATCAACACCACTACACGATCTCTTTGCTCGTAGCTAGCTAGTTTTGTCTGACGTACATTTCTTGTTGTCCTTCGCATGCTAGCTAACGAGTCTGTCTTTGTGTCTGTGGTGGAGATGGATCGATGAAATGTGAGACTGATTGAAAGCCAAAGGTGAGCTGCGAGTGAAGTGGATATGGGAATTCGCCAAAAGTGTGGGCCAAGTGAGTGGATCAATCAGAAGCAAGGATCGCGGATCAGAAATAGATCTCGTCGCCGTCACTGCTTGGCATACCTATTATACTTTAGTTTTGCAAAATTTAAAAGCAAAGGCCACATATTGCTGATCCAAAAGGTCAAATGTGAGTCGGCCCACCAAAATCACAAAGTTGCGGCGGCAAGTCCTCACACCCTCCACCACCGATAATAATTTCAATTACATGTGCTCCTTTTTTTTGGTTATGTATTCACTAGCTAAAACATGCCAAGGCTACTTCTGAACACTGCCGCTTCGCACGGCCTCTTCTCCCTTCCTTTCCTTCCTCATCTTTGAAAATCACCATCCCAGCTACTATCTTTTTATTAATCTTACAGCCCCTTCCCCTCCGCCTCCCAAGCACAAACTTCAATCGTGCCCGACGTCTTCCTACCTTCACTCCCACCCTCACCATCACCCCTCACCTCCGCAAACGCTCTGCGCACCACCTCCGCGTTGGCCAGCCTTCTATCCAGGTAAAGCCGGCGCAACGCCGCGGGCGGGCCACAATCAGGCGCTGGTCCATCAAACGCCATCCTCCCCCTCCCTCCCTCCCACCCACCCATCACCAACCTCCTTCCCTCTCCTTCTATCTTCTCGCGCCTACCACTTCCTCCTCCTCCCAGCTTACCAGCAACAGCACCAGCAGAAACAGCAGCAGTCACTCCCCTCCATCCCACCAAACTCTTCTCTGATAGCCAATGGCAGCCACGCAGGTCCAACTCCTGTACATACCCACACGATGCCCCCACGATTGACAACACTTCATTTGCCGTTGTTGTTACATTAGCATTGAAACAACGGGGGATGGCCAAGCTCCTTACCGTGGTCAAATGCCTCCCTATCCCCTCCACACACAAAGGAGTCAATCGGGGACTGCTCACAAGGAGGGATTGAAGGGGGACACACCCACCAAGTTGTGGTTCGAGCGTCGCATCTTCCCAAGAAGCAGTAGTGGGGAGTTGCCGTAGCCGTGGGAACATGGCGTGAGCTAGCCCTGAGTCAGTGAAAGACCCAACGAGGACGAGGCGGAGGGCGGAGGGCTGGCAGAGCAAGGGGAGGGAAGCGTCAGTGACGGCATGGGAAAGGGAGGCAGCGAGGGAGATGCGCGCCAGGCATTCTGAGGGGAGAAGGCTAAAGATGCCACGGATAGCGTCGGCGGTCGTGTTTTCGCAGTTGTCACCATCATCCTCCTCGTCGTCCTTCTCCTCCTCTTCGTCTTGTGAGGGCGTGTTCATGCCGTCGTCGTTGCTGCTGTGACTCGAAACACCAGCAGACGTACAAGGAGAAGCAGAAGCACTCTTAGTGTCAAGCCCTTGTTCGGGAGACAAGACAGTCGCGGCCATTGACGCCGTCAACTCATCCACAGAAGAAGCAGCTGCGCCTTCTCCTCTTTCCGTAACCCCCGCCACCGCCGGCGCCGCTGCTGCCACCGCTCCGTGCTCTCTCCTTCCTTGTGCACCTCCCCCCTCTCCCTCCAAAGCACACGCTGCCCCATACAAAGCCAGGTCCGCGCCCACCTGACGGCAACAAAGCTCGGTCAGGCTCACAACAGGTGAGGCCTTGCCCTCCTTCCCTCCCTCCTTCTCTGCCTCTCCCGCCTTCTTCTCGCAACCAACATCGTCACCTTTTCTCGTTTCCCGCCACAACCACTCCTCCAAGGCAATGTCCTCCTCATTCTCCTCCTCCTCTCTCCTACACCCCATCCCATCCCCTTTCCTACCTCCTGCTGCTACTGAAGCCGTCAAATTTGCTGCCGCCGCCGAGGGTGGCCCTCTCAAATACAACTCCACAAATCGAGCCGCGGCCTGAGCGTTCATCTGCGCCACCCCCGCTCCGCTCCCGTAGCTGCCCCCTCCTTGGTGTCGTAGACGAAACTTGTGCAACCATCCGCCGTTCGCGTTGCTTGCGGTGGCACTGGCTTTGCTGGTGGCGGCTGCGGCTGCCGCGGCGCTTGTGCTGCCCGAGCGACGTAGTTGGTACTGCGCTTCCGCTAATGTTCGGAGCCATTTACTGGCCTGGTCTTTCTTGGAATATCCGTCCCAGGAATGCTTGCCCTTCTTGCGACCCCGCGCCATGGTTTCGTGGTAGAGCTTGCTGTAGAGGTGGTGTGGAGGGAGGGGGGTGGTGAAGGGGGGGATGAGGGTTGATTTGGGGAAGAGGTCACTTTGGCAGCGCGGAGAAGGCGTGCAATGTGATGCATGGCATAATTTGCAGTAAATTCTCGTGCGCGCATATTGTGCCTCAGGGTGGTGGCCAGGAAGGGAGCCAGGAAGGGAGGCTATGTGTGTGCATCTATGTGATGCGCTTTTCAGAGTGCGGCAGGGGTGGATGAAGACAAGGGGTCACATAGCACGCAGCAAGCCGCCCGGCAATGGGTTAGGGCATGACTGGCATATCACAGAGTCTCGTACGCGTGTGCTGCGGTTGGCGCGGGAAGGCCAGCAGAGAGCGTGGTTAGGGGAGCAGGGGTGGGTATGCAGCATGGAGTTTGGAGGCTTTGTGATGGGGTCTGGCAGGCAGACGAAGCAAGGAGCGAGAACCACGTCCGCACAGGAGGCGCCCTGTCCCAGGTGCTTCCCACAATCATGCTGTGTCGTTGTGTGGGTGGAAGCCTGGGGTAAGGGGTGACTTATGAGGGGTGTGCATGATGGTGCATGAAATGCGTGGTGTTTCTTGCTCCTCCAGCAGCTTCAGCCGTTGAATGCTCGGCCCATCGACATTCTCATTTCTCACTTCTCACACTCACTCCATACAGGCGGGAGGGAGGAGGACACGGACCAGCAGTGCCCATGGGCACGACAACAACGACAACGGCGGCCGGGGACGCGTGCTCGGGCTCCATGTGGCGACGGGGCTCGGGTTCTGGTAAACCCAAAGCCTTCTTTCGTGGCCTGGCGCCATCGGGCGCGGGCTTGGACAGCACGACAAGTCACAAGGTATGTGACTTTTGCAGGGGTCTATCCGAATGAATGAATGATAGCATGGTTATATGTGTATGCGTAAGGTGTTGTGCGAATGTCTCAGGGCTCCGCGGGAGTGCAGGCGTGCTGTCCTGGGAAGCAAAGCGCCACGTCGCGCATTTGTGCGTGCCTTACCGTCCCACAAGCGCCCCAGCCCTTCCGTCCTCCCCGTCTGGGGTCGGGCGCGCTTTACCTTGTCTATGACGTAGCATTACCCTTTAATCTGTCCATGTGTGTGTGTGTGTCATCCTGTCAAGCAAGGGCCCTTACTTTCCTTTCTGCTCCCTCATCCTCCTCCTCCCCCCCATGCCCCAATGCTCGCCCTAGATGACATACCCACCAACAGGATGTCACAAATCGTACCACCTATAATTCCCTCTTCTCTCCAACCTCCTTATGCAGCCACAGAGCCAGCCTGCCACTTGACCCCCATCTCACCTGCTTCCCCCTCCCCACCATCACCACCCACCAAAAATCACAGAGCAACCTAACCCCCGCCGTCCGCCACCGTCAAGAAGAAGACGACAACGCTACTCTTGCCAACCCTCCAATTCGGCAGGAGCATCAGTCCACCGCCAACGCTGCGTCCTTTTACCATGCCACCAATTACACCGCAGGGGCCTCCACGACGAAGTACAATAGCTTGCGGTTCCGAAGCGAGACTGGCCAGGCCCTGCTAGTGCCCGCCTTGCTCTGCGGTGTCTTGGGGCCCTTGTGTTGGCTGCTCGGAAGCCAGGGATGGTCCTTTCCCTACGCGCTGTGGTCGTCCAGCATCATTATCTATGCCGTCTGTGGCTTGCGGGAACGCTTGCGCCGGACGGCCAAGCTCGAAGCTGATCGGATCGCCTTTCGCAAGCGTGTTTTGCAGGAAGACGAGACGGCAGAATGGCTCAACATCATCCTTTTCCGGGTTTGGCAGTTCCATGAGCCTCTGCTTTCCTCCAAGCTTCGTCAGGCCTTCTTCGAGAAGCTCGATGCTGTCCGTCCTTCTGGCGTGCTGGCCTTTGAGATTCCTCTCTTTACCTTGGGGAAGAAATCTCCTTTCATGAGCTCGGCGCGCATTATCACGCGGCATCCGCTATTCGATAGCAAGGTGCCCGAAGATCGGATTGTCATGCATATGAACATGGGTTTCCAGGCACCCGGGCTGGAGATTGTGATCTTGGCCAAGACAAGTTACGGGTAAGGAGGGTCAGAGAAGGAAAAGGGGGGAGGAGGGGGAGGAAGGGAGGAAGTAGCATGCACACGCTCGTTTACCCTTGTCTCCTCGCGTCAATTATTTTGATTATTTGTTATTTTTAACCTTTTCCTCTCTCCCCTTTTCCTTCCCCCAAACAGTACCATTCCCATCAAAATCAAAGACTTCTACCTTCAAGGTCGAATGCGCTGCGAGATGGACTTGGTGCCCCGGTACCCGCACGTGCAAACCGCTTCCTTCACTTTCTTGGAAACGCCCATCTGCGAGTTTGATATTCAGCCGATGGGCGTGAGCGTCATGGAAGTGCCCTACCTCGCCGCGATCCTGCAAAGCCAAATCGTGCACGGGATCAACGAACACCTTTTGGATCCAGCCAAGGTCGTCTTCAACCTGATCGAGACCCAGTCGGAGGCGACCTCCGTCGAGTCCGCGGATGGCATCATGTTTGTCACGCTCCTCGAGGCTCGTTTGCCTTCTCGCGGGGCTGCGGGTGGGGGCAGCACCCACGCTCATAATGTGGTTGTCTTGAATGGGTGCGAATACTACATGAAGCTGCAGCTGGGGGAGGAGTTTATGTTCACGCGCGAGGTGCAAGAGGACGACGGCACGGGAGAGGGAGGCCTGGACCGCAGCGCCAGGAGTGGCGAAGGAGACGTGCGCTCACCCCAGCGCGCCAATCGCCTGTCCATGCTCGCCTCCAACACCTCTACTACCGGCACCATCACCCCGCGTCGCCAGAACCGCCTCGGCAGAGCGCTGACCGCTCACCTCAATTTGCACAACCGCAAGCCGCCCCAGCCGCGCCTGTCGTTTGGTGGCGAGACCTTTGCGTTTTTGGTCGGGGGCAACGTGGGGGCGATCGACACGGTGCAATTGACGCTGAAGCAGAAGCGAACCAAGACGTCGAGGACGGTCTGCTCCCTCACAGTGCCTCTGGAAGAGGCCCTGGACCCCAATGCGCCCAAGGGGGGTTCACGCATGCAGGTGCCTTTGCTCGACGGGCAGGTGGAGGGAGGAGGACAAGTCACGTTGGGCTTGCGATACGTGCGCTTGCCGGAAGTGGTGTTGGAGCAGACGCAGACGACGGTGATCCATCGCGTGAACGAACGGACGCTCAGCCCCGTCAACGTCGACGCCGACTCTTCGGGGTTACTCAAGGACACGGACCACCCTCACGCAGGTTCGTTGGTGATGATTGTGCACAAGGCGGAAGAATTGCCCTCGGCGGACGTGCATGGCGTGCGGGACTCCTATGCGGTGGTGTTTGCAGGGGAACGCGAAGTCTTTCGCACCAAAACGGCGCCGACCAAGACGCTAGCACCGGAGTGGGAGCAGAGCAAGGAGTTCAGCACGTTTGACGTGCGCCGGGTCAAGCTGACGGTGGCCCTTTTTGATTCGGACCGAGGGTATGGCGAGAAGGAGGCGTTGGCCGAGGTGGAGTTGGATGTGCGCGACTTGTTTACGGCGGAAGAAGCCGTGAACTTTGGGCGCCGGGTCACGCGAATAAATAAGCGCTATTTCCGACTGCACAAGCCTGGCGCTGCGGGTAGCGTGAGAATGGGCATCGCTGGCGGAGGGGGTGGGGGAGGAGGAGGAGGGAAGGATCCGATGGTCGTCGAATTTGGGAAGACTCGCAAAGGTGGCGATGTGGAGGGGGCCGGAGGCAAGTCCGGGAAGTCCAAGTCGTACGGATTCCTGTGCGTGTCGTTGCTGTTTCGTCCCTTGCCGGCCACGGTGGTGGCGCCGGAGTTCGCGTTCCGTGCGACAATAGGGAACGAGGTGGATGGCGCTGCGATGGGAAACACGCAGAAGGCCTCGTCTTCGAAGGCATCTAAGCTGATGGCGGAGACGGGAGCCGCGCGAGGGGGTGGGTCGCCCACAGGTGGGGCTGGAAGTGGGGGATGGACGATGTCTTCTTCGGCGGGCAAGTACAAAGCCGGCGCAGCGCCACCACGGACGCCGACTGGAGTCGTTGAGGATGAGACGGAGGGAGAAGGGGAAGAAGGGAGCGACAAGCCTCGAAAGAGCTCCTTTGGGTTTCCGCGGTTCTTTCGCCGTCAGCGCAAGAGCAGCGCCTCTCCGTCCTTGAAGAAGACAACCAGAGGGGAAACCGTGACCAGGGCGACAACTCTGAATGTGCTTTTGGAAGAGGAGGAGCCCGAGGAAGAGGCGGCGATGGGGGAGGAGGAGTGGAGAATGCGGGAGGGGCAGCCCGGAGAGGAGCAAGCCGAAGGGGAGGAGGGGTCGTAGAGAGAAAAATGGGCAACAAATATGTCCCGACAGACGTTAAAGAGAAGAGGAGTGGCCGTTGGTGGAATGAGGAAGTAGAAGGTAGGCAAGATGCGAGGGAAATTATGTTATGAATCGAGCGCTGCTCGGAACTCGAGAGAGGACGATCGCGCGATGATCTGATGATAGAATAGATTGAAGGACCTCCGAAAAGAAAAAAAGAGAAACTGAGTCCGAAAGCACACAACGCACGCGCACAAACATTGCAACTTTCTATTGATCCTTTTCTTTGTTCTTTTATAGCGTACTACTTCTTCTTCTTGGCCTGCTGTGCCCGCTTGCCTTCCCCCTTTTTAGTGGGGGGATTACCCCTCATGTACATCCTCGACAACCTGTTCTCCCGCCAAATGTCCAGGTCCGTCTTGTACCCATACCACTCCTTGTGCGCAATCTTGTCAATCGTAGCGGGGTAGTACGTCGCCACCTTGTCCGCAATCAAGGGCTTGCGGAGGATTTTGTTGCCCGTCTTGCCTATGTTTAGGTGGGGCAGGTTGCCAAAAATCCGACGCGAGGCCTCCTTCAGGCCCGTCACCTCGGCCGCGCCCAAGACGATCTTGCCCAGCTTGCTGCCCGTGCTCATTGTTGTGTAGTGGTGGTGTGGTGGTGGTGTGCCTTGCTGCTGCTGCTCCTTGCTTGTCTGATGATGTTGGGGGCTCTGCAGGGGTTGGAGCCGTCTCTGCTTGCCTTTCGTCCGCCGCCTGCCGCTGGCTGTCCCCCTGTGGATGATCGTGGTGATGGTGATGAGGTAGAAGTCAGTGCATGTTGCAGGCGTGTGTGCTTGTAGGCATAGGAGGGCAAGGGCATGATGCTCTCGCGATGACGATTCGTTCCGATCAGCAACGGCCCAAGCATCTCCACCTCAGAGGACCTCATTTTGCTGCCCAAACACACACATTTACATAGCCAGCCACCCCTACAAGCACAAACACTACGACAAGGAGCTGCTAAAGACCCTGAATGCGTTGCCGAGCTGACCTTTACCCCAAAGCGTTCATCACAAACACAGGCGCTCCAGCTTCGACCTCCCCACCACACGACACACAAGCCGACCAAAATGAAGGCCTCCTACCCCTACGTAACCCTTGCTGTGGTGGCCATGGCAACCTTTAGCCCCGTGGCAAGCTTCCAGCTCCCTCTATCACGCCGACCCGGCGTCAGACCGCTCTCTCTGTCGCAGCGCACGGCCGCTCTCCAGCCCATCACCCTCGGCCCGAACCACCACTACTCCCTCGTCCTGCATGCCTCGTCAAGAGAAAGCGCGGTAGTCGACGAAGATGACGACGAAAACATTCCCGAAGCCCGGGGGCCTCGTACCTATATTACCGCCCTTGCGTGGCTCGGCTTTGTGTCTTACGCGTTCCTTTTGGCGCCTGGTAAAGACCCCGCTGCCACAGCCCTTGATGCCCAGCTTCTCAAGGTTAGTTGAAATAGCTACTAGCACCTCTTCCATTCTTGTGTA
>Ga0105053_10011741_pt1 | contig 10681 bp, 11 predicted proteins | sample BON01_FD_78093 | JGI IMG/M metagenome (GOLD analysis project Ga0105053, IMG submission 78093) | Freshwater microbial communities from Lake Bonney liftoff mats and glacier meltwater in Antarctica - BON-01 | ecosystem: Environmental > Aquatic > Freshwater > Ice > Glacier meltwater | place: Lake...
ATTGAGGCTAAGGTTGTATTGATTCTGAAAACCTATTACGGACTGGTAATATGCCTCTTCAGCCGTTTTTCTAGCTTTTGCAGCTCCCGCCAGCATCCCGACCAACTTCACAATACCATTGATTCCAGCGGCTATTTGCTGTGGGCTAAGACTTCCATCTGCATTTAAAAGCTCTTTATCCATCACAGTCATCAGATCGTTAACTCCTGATGCTAGCCCACTCATAAGACTTCCCAGTTGGGCTATTCCAGAGCTCGAATCTCCTAGCTTAGAAAGCTCAACCCCTAAGTTCCCAAGTGCTGATGTGATTTGAAAAATGCTTTCAAGTGTACCTTGATTGATCTTTTCTTTCAAAGAAGCTATTTGATTCTCCAGATCAATACGCTCCTCAGCATTATCCTTATGCTGTTCCAACTCAATTTCAGCGAGAGAAAGCGTTTCCCGGGATTGCTTTATAGTAAGCCTACGGACATCCCTCATTACTTGCTTGTACGCTTCTGTTTTTTTGTATTCAGCGGCTTCTAATTTTTGCGTTCCTTGGTCAAATACCTGATCCATCTGAGCTAACTCTTCTGACGTTTTAGTCTTTTCGAGCTCCTTGCGTTCTCTAAGGTAATTTTGCAAACGGACTTTCATTGATTCAGCATGAGATTGATATTTCATCTCAATTGCTTGATTCTTTCTGTCCAATAAAATCACCTCATCCTCAGCCTCTTTCTGAATTAATGCAAGGCGTTCGGATTGCGCTCCTCCTCCCAATCCCATCGAGGAAGCCACATCCGATTCTTCATCGGCCTGAGCTTTGAGATACTTTAAATAGTCTAAATAGGATTCGTATTCTCCGATTTGCTCACCGTATTGTTCCTTAGCCTTATCAGTACCGAACTTCAACTTGTAGTCTTCGAAGTCCTTGAACAATGCTTTTTGTGCCGTGATTTCTTTGGCTAATACAGCCGTTTCCTGACGAAACTTAAGCTCACCCTCAGCCTTTGTTTGCACCCCATCAAATCCCGCCAAATCAATGCGCTGCGCCTTGTTTTTTGGGTCGGCATTGAATCGCTCTACCAGCTGACGCACTTTGCCAAACTTGTCCCGCAATGCCTGTAACTCCTCCTCATCCTTGCTGAAGGACTTACGGGCATATTCTGCGTCTATTTCAGCGATTTTATCCAAGAGTGTTCGATGCTGACTTGTTTTCTTAGTACCCTGATCTTTTTGGTTTTTCTCTTGGATGGCAGCGATTGCATTTTGTTCGGCAGCATCGAGCCCAGACACGTCAATAAGATTCGCCTTGTTTTTAGGATCCGAATTGAATTTCTCAGCCTCAGTCCTCAGCTTCGCATACTTATCCTTGACGGTTTGGATTTCCTTTTCGGCACGTTCCAAACCTGCATTGGCATACTGCTCATTGACTTTCTTGATATTCTCAGTGATCTTGTTATACTCAGATTCATCGCTGAAGAGGTCAAGCCCTGTATCCAAGCTTTGTTGCTTCAGACTCTGGATTAACTTGGTGCCCTGGTTGTTGAGATCAGTTACCGCCTTGGCAGTTTCATCCAATTCCTTTTTCGCCTGATCCAATTGCATTTTTGCCATGCTACGTCCATCGCTGGACATTTGACCCGCTCCCAGTGTATTTGGATTGGCTTGGGCATTGTCGTATTTCTCCTGAGCCTTGATTAGATCATCCTCAGCCTTCAGTTGCTTTTCTGCCAGCTCAAGCATCTCCTTGGCTACTTTCTCACGGGCAGCATCAGCAGCGGCTTTGAATAGCGACGCCTTGACATAATTGTCAGCATTATCTATCAGTCCCTGCTCAACTTCAGCAAGGTTCTTAACCTCTTTTGAAGCTTGACCTATCGTTTCATTGTATTGCTCGATTACAGTTTTTTGATCAATAAGCCCTTTTTTGGCAAGATCCAGATTAGTTCTTAAGTCGCTCAAATCAGAAATAGCATTTTCCAAATCGGACGATTTAAAGGCCTCATTCATTGCCTCCTGAGATCGCTTCACCTGATCAAGTGCATCGGAGGTTTTGAAAAGTCCAGTAATCCAACCGCCTATTTCCTTACCAAATACTGTAAAAAGTGTAATGATCAAAGAAATGGCAGTTCCCCAACTGAAGATAGCAGCCCCTACAGCTTTCCATACCGGAATAGTAGCAGCTCCTGAAGCGGCAGCGGTTGCGTTGGTTACTCGTAGTCGGTTGATCTCATCCACTAGAATAGGGATGTTGTTGGACATGGCCATAAAGCCCGTCTGAGCTGAATAAGTAAATGCCGGAATCTCTCGGGAGATTTGGTTGATGGAATTACCGAGACCATTCCACTGGGCTTTTTGCTGGGAAATGGGCTGGCCTTGCTTGCCAATCTCAGTAGTGATGGCCTTCATTTCCAGCTTTGCCCTAAGAAGCTGATCCTTTAGATTGACAGCTGACTTAGTGTATTCTTCCTGTGAAATTTTACCAGTACTGAATTGTCTGCTTAGGGCTTTTTCTGCAATCGTTAAAGAATTTATTTCAGTTTCAAGGGTAACGAGTTTTGTGAGGTTTTTATCTAACCCTACATTCATTTCATCACTCGCCCTTTTGTTTTCCTTACTAAATTCCTCTACAGCATCAGTCGCTTTTTCAAACTCCTCTTTGACCTTACGGCTCGCCTTTTCGGTCACTTTCTCCACGGTCACAGTAGTGCCCGTGATTTCTTCTCTCACGATAGCCGCATCCGCCTTCACCTGAGGTGAATTGATTACAAAATTGATGTCTATCGGTTCGAAATTATCCATAACAAGTCCCCCTCAAGGGGGATTTAGGGGGTGGGATTAAAACAACTCGTCTAACTTGGCTTTACTTCCTTTTTTTACTCGTTTCTTGACCATCTGCGGTCTATCTGCCATCATCATTCTGATTTGGAGGCGGGGCACTTTCCAAAGGATTTCATGCATCGTCCAGCCAAATTCTTTTGCAATCTGATAATGCCAACCAAAGGGGCTATTCAGGCCTGAGGCCGTTAACTCCCCTTTGTCATCTGACCCTCGACCGTCGGTGTCGTCGTCTTCATCATCCTGACCGATCTGGTAGTATTCATAAAATCCGAGATACCGCCATACAGCAGGATCATCAGAGCCACGCCTTGGATATCCTCGGCCTTAGCATTCCATTTCATATAAAATGCAAGGGGTTTGGTAAAGAGCCATCCCGATATCCAGCCATTGATCCAAGCGCAAGCCACCGCTTTTCTGATTGCCGTACCATGCACCGCCATGAGTGCTAATGCTTCCTCATGCGTGTTGTTTTCCAGTTGCGCAAAGGTGATCCCTGTGCTTAAGTAGTGATTTGCCACTCGCTGAAGCGTGCCATCCATAGGGCTGGTTACTACCAGACCGATGGTCTTCTTACCGCACAGTCTTAAAAAAAGGGGTGCCCGCAACGATAGACGAACGCCCCTTTTCAGGATCAGATTGGCGGCGTGTAGTTCTATCGCCGGGTTTTCCATTATGCCGCAGGAGCATCTTTTTTGTAGGTGGATTTCACCCCATCCACCAACGGTTTCAGCACCGATATCATCAGATCGATTACGGTAAATCCTGCTCTTTTTGGGTCTGGCATGAGCTTCGCGTCCACCATACCACGGCGGATGCCATAGCTAGACCCATCTTCCATTTCGAACTCAAACGCCCGTTCGATCCTAGGCGTACCTTCTGCCTCTTCCCACTGATCCGGCTCATCCAATATCTCCACCAGAGTACCGCCGAGCCACTTGACACAATTGGAGGCTGATGTATCCATCAGTCTTAGGCGGATGCTTTTCAGTCCCTTTCGTGAGATACTTACGATAGGATCATCATCCAGCTCGGAGAAATGTTCCGTTTTCCCAGCATCCTCTTGGGTGAATTCTGCCGAATCCCGGTAAATCTTCCCGATATCAGCCAGCAAAGCAGGAAGTCCTGTAGCCGGAGTAATTGCACTGTCTTTTGCCGACAGCAGGCCGTAGCTATATGTTGCCATGTTATGATTGGTTAATAGTGACTAATTAATCAGCAGCCTCAGCCTCAGCGATGGCAGCCTTCATCTTATCCAGCTTCATGTTCCACGCTGGCTTCTTACCGAGGAGCTCCTCGTACTTCGCAGCTAGAGCCGCTCTTTCTTCATCGGGTGAAAGTGGTTCGTCCACAGTATCCGATGCTGTCTCGTCTGATCCAGCTGAATCAGTCGACGCATCGACTTCATCCACTTTCTCCAGATCAGTCTCTTGGTCCTTAGCGGCTTTTTTTACTAGGACTCTTTCAATAACTTCCACTGCTAATCGAGAGTACTTCTTTACCTCCCGATCTTTCAGACCCTGCCCGTAAGAATCAGCTTGGTGTTCGGTAAAAAATGCCCGATCATCCGAGGCCATAAAGACATCATTTTGATTTGGGTGGGTAGCGAAGATGATCTTCAGCTTTTCACCCCTTGTGTTTGTATTGCTCATTTTAAAAGGGTTTAAAAGGGTTTTAAATACTTTTTCAATACTGGCCAAAGAAGCCAAAGAAGTCCGGCTATTCCAGCCACTACGAAGAGTATCCACCAGGGGAATCCCCGTTTTACCTCCTTTGCTTCTGTGATAGTCGTGCTCTGGCTCTCCTCGATCTTCGATTCTCCTCGTCTGGAGACAGAGTCGGCACGATTTGCCTCGGCTGAAAGTGAATACCTCTGCAAGGAGCTGGTATCTCTTTGAATGATCCAGGCATTGAAGCCAATAGCCCGAATGATTCCTGATGGCTCAATAGTAACCATGCTAAGGCTATCGAACAGAATGGCCGTCCCACGATCATAATTCGACTGGATTGCTTCGGCATAGATTCTCAATGTTTGAGTTGAACTGCTGTCCACCTGAGTGATCACCTGCTCGGATTTGGTTTTCTCCGATTGCTCGGTTTTGCTGCCTGTCTTGTGTGACTTACAGCCCGTTACTATGAGTGCCAGTAGGCAGATCCACGCTAGTTGTTTCATCAGGAAGTGATCCATTCGTATTCTGAGATGGCGTCGAAGCTTGGGCATTCCTTGATTCGCTCCCAGCTGTCCACTTTACCATTTAGATTCTTATCAGGACTAATATCCCGATGTCCTAGAATCTTGATTTTAGTAATATCCTGAGTGAGCCTGAGCTCTTCCAGTACCTCGTAGATGGTGTCAAGGATGGATGCCTTTTGCGCTTCAGTCCTCGTATCTACAGCCTTGCTTACATTTTGCCTATCTACACCCCCCTGATAGGAGATATGTACAGATCTGGAATTGTGACCGCCTACGCCGTTGGTTATTTTATCAAGCCCATTCAGCTTGACCACCGTGCCATCCTCATAGATGAAGAAATGGTACCCGTCAGATTTCCATCCCAGCGACTTCCAGTGTTTTCTGATCGCTCCCACATCGCCAAATCCAGCGGTACAGTGAATGAATATGCTCTCTATCGTTCTCATCTGAAGAATCCGTTTACTTTTTCGACCATGGTAGTGATCCAGTGTGCTTTAGGCTTTCCTGTGATTACCGAGTAGTTTTCTGAGATACTGACTATGTTTTCGAGCACGATTTGAACCAAGAAAAACAAGTGCATGAAATCGAAAATCACAACAGCTAATTCTTTCTGCCTCGCCTTAAAGCTCTCAGCCATCAAGTAGGTGATCGCAATGATCAGCAGGTAGTAGGTGCATTTGAAAGTGAATCGGCTGAACTTGTGGCTTTCAAACGGTTCCTTTCGAATCTTACTCGCCCATATTCCAGATACCAGCTCAGCAAAGAAGATCAGCAGCAATGACGCAAAGGCCAGCCCGTCCAATCCGAAAATCCGAATGATGGGGACTGATGCGAGAGATATCACCATCGTAATAGAACCAGATCCGGGATACTTCAGGGTTGGGATGAGACTCCTCATTAAGGAGTCCCATCCTGAATAACCAAAAGAGTGAAGCAGATATATAAGAAATGCTTTCAAAGCTTTGCTTAGGCTGGTGTTCCCTGTCTTAGCAAAGCAATACCAGCGTAGTCAGCTCTACGAGCTCGACCGCCAAGCCTAACCTCAAAGGAATAGACATCGCCGTAAAACTGAGGATCTCTCAGCTTCTCAAATGCATCGACTCCACCCATTGCCAACTCCACGGAGTTCTCATACCAGGCAAGGCTAGCCTCACCATCAGTGACAGCCCCAGCCTCGCCCGGTGCTCTCAGCGCGCCAGCGGCTGTAGCGATCAATACCGAGCTTCTGCTATAGATATTGAAGCCCTGAGCCTTCAGGATCACACCCATTCGCCGCTCAGCTTCGGTTACATTGTTCATGTAAGTCGCTGTGATGATCGAGTCAGCTGGAAACATCTCTACCAACATGTTTGGAGTCAACAGGATATTCATTTTGCCTTCAAACCAACGGTTGGTTGATCTGAAATAAGCCTGAAGACGCTGCAAGTCTGTAAGATTTGCACCATTACGAGTACCAGTTGCACCAGGAGCCGAGGCCGTCACGGCTGCACCGGTAGTCAGGAACTTAGCACCAGCAGGCAGCGGCGATGCTGAATAAGATCCGTATGATGGGCTATTCACCCAGCTGTGTAGCGTCTCTTCAGCCGTAGCCTCGATCAGCGCATCACGATCCTCTCCAATCACGGAGTTACGCTTGTCATAAGAAAGCTCCTTGGTCTCTACATTCGGGATCAAGACGGGATCAGTGGTGAAAGCATTTAATACATACACGATATCAGTATCTATTCGCTTTCTCACAGTAGCCGGTACGACTGACCTATTTTTGACCACATTGCCAGACCCACCGGATTGTGGTATATGCACCACTTTTCCACCGATTACATACTCATCTGCATTGAATGACTTTCGCAGGAAGGAGTTGTCCTTGAAGATTTCCTCTTCAATATGCTTCTGCCAGATCTCCACGGTGATTGTATACAACGCGCCTTGTTCCACGACTTGCTTGGTCAGATAAGGCACCACTGCACCCGCGGTCAATAGACCTCCCGCCACAGCGTAGGCATTTGCGCCAAAAACGACACTCATCGCTTGACCAATAAACAGTGCCATCACGACACTCATCAGGATTTTAGTCCATTTCATAGGATTGATATTAAAATTGTTGGTTTTCGGATTGATATTTAAATAGTTGCTTTTGGACTTGATTACATTTTTGGGTAATCCTTACCAAACTTGTCCTTGTACTTCATTTTGAAGGCTTCAGGATCTTCAGACTTCAGCTTTTCGAGCTTGCCGCTTTTGTCCAGCTCATCCCATGACAGCTTCACCAGCTCAGCTGATCCCTTTGCAGTCTCCACATGTGCCTTTGCACTTGGATTGGATGCAAGCGATTCAATAAGTCCTTTGGTGCTCTCAAAGTCCACCGCTGCCAGCTTCACGAAGTGAGGCTTCTGATCCGCAGTGATCTTGCGAGCAGTTACCGCATCGCTTACCAGTGTCTCGATCTTCTGAGTATCAGCAAGGGTTTGCATTTCGGTCACTTTTGCAGCTAGCTCCACCACCTTGGCATCAACCGTAGATTTCTCACCGGTAAGGGTTTCGATGGTTGTTTTTTGAGCACTGGCGAGCGTGACGAGCTCTTGGATTTTCTCCTGAACTTCCTCAGGTTTTGCCTCAGCAGTCAGCCCGATCAGGGGTAGCACTACATCGGCTGATAGTTGAATCAGCTTCATATCTGTATTTTTTGGTTTTGATTGCGGGATTACGGTGGCGAGATACTCGTCACTCAGTTCGATCAGTTGATCATTTTCATCGTAGAGCTTTACTGCAAGTGCATCAGGATTGCTCCCGATATCTGCAAGGCTTGCCTCTACCAGTCTTGATTTTTCTAGCCACACATCACCATTAGCATCCATTTCCCATAAGACAGGGAGTAAGCCAGGCGAGGACATACGGAGCGTGCCGTTTTCGACCTTCTCATAGATTTGCATTGCAAATTGATCGCTTGGGTCGAAGCAGGGACGCCCGTATATCTTACCATCTTTTAGCTCTACATCCTCAAAGTTTCCCAGAGGAAGCGTTTTGTAGTCATTCTCTTTACTAGGCCGCTGGTGCATCCAGAGAAGCAGGGGATTGCTCGGAAAGTCTGAAAAATCAATTCCGGAAGTTCGGACGCGAAAGCCCTTGTTATTGGCGGTCTCCGTAGAAAGGGTGAATACTTTAGAGCTTCTTTTTAGCATGTGTGAATCGGCAGGACTATCTGATTGTGATCACAAATAAAGAGGCTCTTTTCGGGGTCTGAAAATCGGTTTTCGCTAAGCTCACAGCGATTGCAACGCTAAGCTTGCAGTAACTGCCAGCTTAAAAAAGTTCAATTTTCAGGGCTACACATTAAGAGGCACTTTTGAGGCTATGGCAACAAAAGCACTTACCATTGCTCAAAAAAAAGACTGGGCAAAAACGCTGATCACCAAGGAGCGACTGAATCAAAAAGAGGCCGCCGCTAAGGTTGGGGTTTCTCCTCAAACCATGTCAAAGTGGTACAAAGAAGAAAACTGGGAGAAACTGCAACGCAATTTCCTGCTCACCCGAAGCGAGCAAATGGCCAAAATGCTGGATGAACTGACCGAGATCAACGAACACATTCAGACCTTTCCGGAAGGAAAGCGATTTGCAGACTCAAAGCTTGGTGACGTGCGAAGAAAACTGGTGAAGGACATCAAGGAGCTGGAAACCAAAGCTGCTCTGCCTGAAGTGATTCATTCCTGCATCCAGTTGCTTGAATTTGTGCGAAAAATTGACCTGGCCAAAGCGCAGGAGTTGATCGGCCTCATTGACGCATTTATCAAGTCCCGACTATGAGTATCATGACTGACAGGCAGTCAGCCGCCTACTGGGATAAGTATCGGCTAGACCTACAGCGGTCAACTGTGGTGGATAGCTCCGAGAGTCCGGAGGACAAGGTCAGGCGAATCATTAAGCTGGAGTCTGATGACGAGGCGTGGTTCAAGTACTATTTCCCAAACTATTACTCGTCGGAGCCAGCGGCATTCCACAAGGCAAGTACCAGGAGAATAATGAATAATCCAGAGTGGTACGAAGTCCGGGCATGGAGTCGGGAGCTGGCGAAGTCAGCCCGTACCATGATGGAGATCATCAAGCTGGCCATGACCCGCAAGAAGCGGTCAGTCCTCTTAATCTCTGCTAGTAACACCGCTGCCGAAAACCTTTTAAAACCCTTTAAAATCAACTTTGAGACGAATAACCGACTGATTAATGACTACGGTGAGCAGCAAAACCACGGCTTTTGGGAAGATGGCAAATTCGTCACCAAAGTAGGATGCTCCTTTGTAGCCATCGGAGCCGGTCAGTCTCCAAGAGGTTTCAGAAATGAAGAGGTCAGACCTGACACGGTATTGATGGATGACTTTGACACCGATCAGGATTGCCGAAATCCCGACATTGTCGACCAGAAGTGGGAATGGTTTGAACAGGCCGTATATGCGACTCGATCGATATCCAAGCCGATGCTTGTGATCTTTAACGGTAACATAATTGCCGATTACTGTTGTATCAAGTTTGCCATGAAGATGGCCGACAAGGCTACTATTGTAAACATCCGTGACAAGGATGGCAAATCTACCTGGCCTCAGAAAAACACGGAGGCGATGATCGACCGAGTACTTTCAAAGATCTCCTGGGGTTCGTCTCAAAAGGAGTACTTCAACACTCCAATCGTCAAAGGCAAGGTATTTAAAAACTTGAAATACGGGAAAATGCGCCCGCTCAAGGAGTATAAATTCCTGATCACCTATACAGATCCTTCCTACAAGAAAAAAGGAGATTACAAGGCTACCATTTTGATCGGCAGATGGAAAAATGAATACCACGTCCTTCGCATCTTTTGCGACCAGGTCACTACCGCCGAAATGCTCGACTGGAATTACGATATCATGAAGTGGGTCAACGGAGCTGTGCCAATATATTTCTACATCGAGTGGCCTTGGATAGATGAGACGCTGCGTCAGGAAATAGCCGCAGCCAATATTCGACATGGAGTATCGATCCATCCGAAGGCAGATGAGCGAGACAAGCCCGACAAGTACCATCGAATCGAGACCTCGCTAGAACCCATCAACCGAAACGGTGAATTGATATTCAATGAGGATGAAAAGGAAACTCACCACATGGTCAATATGGAAGGCCAATTTCTAGCCCTCAGCCCTACAAGCCGGGCAAATGATGACGGCCCTGATGCAGTCGAAGGAGGAAAATGGGTATTGGATTCGAAAACACTTGCCGATACCTCCAAGGTGGAAACCCGGCCATTTAACAAAATCAACCAAAAACGCTGGTAAGTATGAATGACGCCGAAAAAACCAAAGAGGCTATATCACAAATCCAGAACATCGGTTATTGGCTTAATATAACTATTCAATCACCCCCAAAAAGCAACTTAAATGCTAATACGAAACGATTTCGAAACCCATCTTTATCCTGAGCTCATAGCTGCTATCGAGCGGGATGACACTTCCAAATTGGAGACAGCCATCAAAGCCTCCGAACTTCTCGCAAAAGGATTCATGTCCCGATTTGACAAGGCCGCACTCTTCGGAGCTGTGGATGAAGAGCGTGATGAGTTCTTATTGATGATCCTGAAGGATCTGACCGTCTGGAATTTCATTGTGATTGCCAATCCTAACATTAATACGGAATTCCACAAAGAGC
>Ga0105053_10011743_pt1 | contig 10679 bp, 9 predicted proteins | sample BON01_FD_78093 | JGI IMG/M metagenome (GOLD analysis project Ga0105053, IMG submission 78093) | Freshwater microbial communities from Lake Bonney liftoff mats and glacier meltwater in Antarctica - BON-01 | ecosystem: Environmental > Aquatic > Freshwater > Ice > Glacier meltwater | place: Lake...
GAAATAGGGAGACAACATCCGTTCGAACTCCGCTCACCGCGAATCCCCCCCCGGGCCGGCTGCAGCATCAGGGAGCACCAACCGTGGGAACGGACGGAAGCCCGCATGGGGGTACGCCTGCTAGGGAGAGCCATGCTCGGTCAATTGGTTGTGGTGGCCATTAATTATGATCTTTTAAGAACGGTTAAGTCGTACGACTTAGCCCAGTATGCCAAATAGGCTCGACCCGGACCTGAAAGTACCTACCTAGGTAATTTCCGGTCCGGGTCGAGCCTATTTGGCATACCGGGCTAAGTCGTACGACTTAACCGTTCTCACACGTACGTTGATGCATATAAACTTTTTTGGAATTCATTTGGTGTTGTGCAATTTGTATCTCACGAGGTTTGAATCTGACAAAGGGGTTTTTATTTGACACTTTCTCCATTGCTATTTTTACAAATTGTGTCAATCATTGAGTATTTGAATTCGAATCCTTCTCAATACCAACAAATCGGTAAACGAAAGAAGACACTGAATTCGCAGACAAGATTTGTTATAAAAAAATGCTCGGCAGGCAAAACTTGTGAAAGAAAATGCGCCGCAGGGCAAGATTCTATTTAACTCCCGATGGGTACTCTATCCTCTTGAAGAAGTATGTAAATTTTTATTCACAAATCACAGGTCAGAATCTTTTTAATCATTATTCACAAATCACAGGTCAGAATTTTCTTTCTTTAATTGCTGAATGAATTAATTGATGAATCAATCAATGAATTAATCAATGAATTAATCTTGGGCCGGCCCAGAGTACGTTTGTTTGCCTCACTGCATAATCATCTACAAGTGCAAATACCAAATTTGACATTTGGCTGCCTATGTCTTGGCCCTGCAACACTTTTTTTTTCTGTGGCTGTCATCAATTGTCGTGTTGGCATACTTATTTGAATGCAGTTTTCGTGCTGCAAAGCAGAGTGAGGAGAAGTAGATTCAAAGGTGGAGGAAGGGGAGTAATCAAGAAAGGTGAAGGGTCACTTGTGATGACATCAGTAGCTTCTGCTAAGGAGTAGGGTGTTGCTTGTCAGGCTCCAACAGCAGTACCTCATCAGAAGCGACAAGACAAAGGATAAAGATCTCTGTGCCCCAAGGACAAAGAGGCATGTGCATCGCTGTGGGCCTTCTGCAGTTCAGTGAGCGGGTGCTGGAACAGATCAATGATTTGATGGAGTGGCAAGGCTTGCTCGTCTTGGTCGCCGTTGAAGTAGTCGTGTCCCATCATCGGCCTTTGGGAAGGTGATTATTAGACGCACAAGCTCACAACATGCCGCACACTATGCGGGCACAGACACGACAGGGTGCTTCTTTCCCCGTTCTAGCTGAGAGGGTGGCAACCATTTACCACCAGCCAACGACCCTTTCACCATTGTCAACCTACACTTCTGTGTGAAGCTGATGAAGCCAACCCGGCTGCATGTATGCTGTAACTGCCAGGTGCATGTATTACTGTTTTTTTGTTTTGTTTATTATGACCACCACACCGCTTACAACGCAGCTGTTCCACCCTCCAATCTAGCGCATGTTGGGTTGGTAGTATATCCCTGTGCAGCGTTCTTGCAACATGCGTGATCTACAAGAGCAATGCCCTGTCTAACTTAAAACGAAAATTGTTTGACTGAGACTAATTGTCTGCCGCGGGCATAATCTCAATGTCTTTCAATCTTAATGTTTCTCGCTCCTCTTGATGAGGTTAATCTTCAATATATACTTTCACACAATCACTATTTTTCTCTCTTGGTGGCTGTCTTATCATAGATCCTCTCTCTCTTGGACCTTTTCCTCTCTGGCAAATGCTGCTGACACGCACTCCAAAACCCCAGAGAAGGAAATCCCTTCAACCTGAAAACTACAAATTGTCAAACTACCATTTGAGTGCGAAACAGAGTTCTTTTTCTCCATCCTATTGACAACTAGGATCGTGATATTGCTCTGGTTTTCCGTGGCTTGAGCAGTTCCAAGGCTTGTTCTGCCTGTCTGAGGGTACAAATTGATGATACAATTTCTTGGGTTCTGGCTCCTAAGGTCCATCACATTTAGAAACTAAGTTTGTAATCAAACGAATTGTCACTTTTTCAAGAAACCTAGAGCCTTCTGAATTCTGTTTCACAACCGAATACTGAATCTTAGTCTTGTTCTGATCCAGATTCCAAACGTAAAATGCAAACAGAGCCAACATGGCAGTTTTGCCTTTTGTCTGAGCAAATTTTAAACACAAACACACAAATCGGTACATAGAAGCATATTCTCTGTCTCAGTCACAATTTCAGTTTTTCTAAATTTTAATTCAAAATAAAGACGTGTGTGAGTTCACAAACTTGGAAGTGTGACCATTTTCGATAGTCATGGATGTCAAAAAATGATTAGAAATTTGGTTTGAACGTACCAATTTTGGTTTTGCGTGAGACAAGGTTTATTAAAGAGTAAACCTCATCAAGAGATGTATGAAACATTCAAATCGAAAGCCATCGAAATCACAGCTCCAGAACTTCCGGGCGCGCGGCAGCGGAACACTTTAGCTGCCGTGCACCCACTGGATCAGACCATTGTCTTGATGTCCCCACCAGGTAGTGTAATGTCCTCAAAAATAGGAAAATAGACTACCCTATTTTAGGACCTCAGGACAGAACTGCTACTAGAGGGGGAGTAAGGGGAAATTACACTACGGTTGACAGCCAATTTTGGGGCCTCCTCAACGTCGTCGACGAGCATGTGTGTGTTGCTTTGTTTTATTAAACTGATATTGGGGAATCGTTATGGTCCCGGGAAATCCTCGAGAGCAAGTCGAGGGGGATGCACCCACGATTGAGAAATTGCCGACATCCCTCCTCACCCTGCCCCCCCTGGGCGCGTAGCAAGCGGAGGGGCTTTAGCCCTGGAGCTACTGCGCGCCACTCGGGCTGCCAAAATTAAAAATTTTCTTCCGAAAACACGCGCCGACAAGGAATACGCCGACTGTATGTCGGCGCACTTTTGGAGACAAAAAAAAATCTGTTGGCGCACTTGTTTGCATTGTGACCAAAAGTGCGCCGGGCGCAAAAGGTAACCCGAATGGCGCGCAGCTGGCTTTGGGGGCTAAAGCCCATCCGCTTGCCGTGCACCCGATAACCTGGAAATCCAATAAGCTGGGGAATCCTCACTCTCCACCTAAACTACGTGGCTGGTTATACCTGTCCCCTCCATGTCACGGCCATTACATTGAAAATCAGTGATGTCATCAGACACTTCGGCCGCACTCTCCCACTCAAGCATCTGGATGTATAAGGCAAACCCATCAGCAGGGCCGGTCTCTGAGATTCCATCACGTTTGACTGCCGCAAAACCGCCAACCGCCATCGTCACCCTCGACGGAATCTGCCGTAGCAGCAGCGACAGCACCTTATTGGGCATCTGAACCCAAGGCAGCAGAACCCGCAAAAGCAAAGGCGGCACCTGGAGCCAAGGGGGGGACATCACGCACGGCTTGCAACACCTCACCAAGACGCCCCCAACTGCGGTTGCCACACCGTACCTGAAACCCTGAAACCACCTGAAACCACGGGTGTGGTGTTAACGACCTTGTTGGCTTCAACCCCAAAGACTGCTGCGACGGCGATGGCATTCATGACCAGATTTGAACAACCTCTGTCTACGTTTCATGTTTGCATCCGGATCGAAACGGCCCTTACTCTCCCTGATGTATGTATCATGATAGTAAATTACTGGAATTTGTAACTTGGTGACAATGAGATTTACAGAGCGTGCGCGCTGGTGCGCGCACGAAAGAGGGAGGGAGACACCGAGAAAGAGAGAGAGCGAGACAACAGCATGCTACACACAAATAAAAACACACTCACACGTACACTCACACGCACATTCACACGCACACATGCATTTATACACCCACTAAAATCTTCACACATACTCCTGGAAACACATACACATACAGACACACACATGGACACACCACAACACTGACCCACATTCGCACTCACACTCAATATTTTGTCTCGCATGCGCATACGCTCTCTTGACTCTTTCTGTGTCTGTGCGCGCTTTCTCTTTCGCTTGCTCGTTTCTCTCTTGGACTCTCATGCTTTCGTGCTGGCGCTTGCTCTCGCACTTGCGCTCTCCTGGCTTTCGCACTGTTTCTCTCGCTCGCATGCACACACACATACGCAAATACGCTTTCTCACACACACAGTAGTACAGGTGAGTGTTGTGCCAATCACCTCTTGTCAATTGGCTGACCACTCAAAAATCTGGTTACAACGGCCTGATCACAATGCTTCTTCCGCTGGTGCTTCAGCTTCTTCATCACGATCTGCCACTCCAAGCTGCATGTCCCATATACTGTCAGTCAAGAACCAGTTCCACCATGCCCCGCTCACGTTGGTAGGTGTCGAGGCAGTATTGCAGTCAGTACTGGAGACACTGGCGCCCATCAAGGGGTTCTACCAAGACTGTGATTTAGTTCCTTGTCACCACCGTGCGTGCTTGCTGCATTACAAATGACATCATGAACCAACAACCACCTTTCCACATCCCCGTGCGCCCAGGCACTTTAACAAGGGGCCATGTAACAGGATGAAAGGATCTGTGTAGTAAAGCGCCTGCTGGGTCTAAAAAAACATCCAAAACCCCGAAAACGCCTTATTTCCGCTATGGATGAGCATATTACGACTGTCATAAATTAGTAGCGACCCTGCATGATTCCTGCATGATTTGCGCCTGTGCACTTTGCAAGGAATAAGTTGAAGCGCCTTCAACCAGCATACAACAGCGAGTGCTGACCACTGTGCGCAGCGTTGTCGCAGTGCCCAACAGCACACCAGCAGGCACACACGGACACCACACTGTTACGCACAATCAGCTGAACTCAGGATGCACAGACTCCAACTCCCAGCACCACAGGCTTGCATTTCCGCCGACTGTGATTCAGAGCTCAGCAGCGCCCACACCATTGCAAGCGGCTGCCGCAAGGTCTGTTCGTGTGCACCCCCTTGCATGTCCTGAGAGCATGCTACTGGCCCGTGCGTATGTGTGTCTCACCAATATGTCAGTGGCACTGCTCATTCGCTCGCGCAGATGTGGGTACAGGTGTGGGGCTCTCTGCTAGTCGAGCATGCGTCTCAGAGCTCTGTGTACAGAAGAGAATGAATCTGCAATGTCTGACACTGCGTGTTGACAGATGCCAATTCTGCCGCCCATGGCCTCGGTGCGTTCAAGCCTCTCCACTGGCTTGCCCGTCTGGGACCTGAGCCACACGTTCTCGGGTGAAAAGGACAAACATGCCGATACCGCAGGCACGCCACCCCCGGGCGCAACAGCCGACACCTGCAGCAGTGCCGGAGCGAGCCCATCCAACACTGTGCCTAACACGCCGAGCCTTGGCTTCAAAACTCCCACCGTGCGCACGGTCACGCCGCCTCCCGCCTTGTCGAGGGGAGATGAATCCGACCAGGAATCGTCGGAAACTACGTCTGACACAGACAAACACGTCGATGACGTGGACGATGATGCACACAGCATGCAGGAAGATGACAAGAACTCGCCGGTGTACACGGGCGTCTCGCGCTCCGGCCTCAATGGCCGCTGGCGCGCACAACTCAGCACCCGCGGACGCACTGTGCACCTTGGCACTTTTGCCTCTAGTTTCGAGGCAGCCAGAGCGTGGGACCGTGCTGCGGTGCAGGAGAGGGGCAAGGCGGCGGTGACAAACTTTGCCTTGTCCGACTACATCAACTCAGACGGCAGCGTCAAGTCCGACGCAGGTGCCTCGTCACAGGGCGGCAAGGGGCAGCGTGATGACGAAAACACCACGAACCCGCGCGGGCACAAGTCGTTCCGCGGCGTGTACCATTCCGGCACCTATGGGCGCTGGAAGGCGCGCATCGTGGTCAAGGGCCACAAGATCCATCTGGGCACCTTTGCCTCAGCCGAGGACGCAGCGCGCGCCTGGGATCTCAAGGCACTGGAGTACCGCGGCGCTGGCACCGTCACGAACTTCGACTCGTGCCTCTACTCCGCCAGCAAAGCAGCCGCGCCGCGCGGGCTCGAGGATCACGACTCGGACGACTTCTCCACAGGCAAGCGCAACCGCTCCAACGGCGCCACCTCCCCCTGCCCCTCAGAACTCTCCGACCTCAGCACCCCCCGCTATGCTGATACGCGGGTGCCCTCCGACTCAAGGGCCAAATCCTCGTCGTCAAAAAGGAGGAAGCACGCCTCCCCAAAGGCGCATGCCGCCGCCGCCAGCAAGAGCGGTTACAGCGCTTCCAAAGGCGGGAGGCATATGTGGGAGTTTCTGGGGGAGAAAGAGGAGGAGGAGGATTCGGAATCGGAAGCGGAGGGGCAGTTGACGAATAGGGCGAACGGTATGGCGCTGTCGTCGTTGCTGTCGCTGTGTGCTGCGGCCGAGGCTATGTCGTGACGCGGCACTTGCTTTATGTATGACACGACTCATTCATGTTGGGTGTGCTGTCACACATCTAGACCCATAATATATATATATATATGTATATGTATATATTTATACATATATATATATATATATATATATACATATATACACACATACATCTATGTGCACCACTATACACACACGCCTATGTAGTGAGTTTCCCTGTACACGACGCTGTTGATAAATGACATATATGAGGAGGAGGGAAGAGGCCAACGTTGTGCATTGAGTGTGCCAACTCGATGCCCAGCGAGTGCAGCGGATCATCCATTTTTGCTGCAAGTTTAAACGTGTACATTAAGTCGGTTCGTGACTTGTACCATACTCTTGTATTCACAGGCGTGTGTCTCTGTCTTTTTTGGGGGGGGTTACTGATAAAAGAATCATCAACACACGGTGATTTCTTTGTTGGCTCCCGCGAGGATTTCTCGTGCGTGTACTATTGCGCAAGTGTGTACTATTGCGCAAGTGTACATACCTTGGGAGTCTCGTATGAGTCTTTTGTTTGGGGGGTTTACTCATAAAAGAATCACCAACACAAGGTCATTTCTCGTTTGGCTCCGACGAGGATTTCTTTTGCATCTACCGTTGCGCAACACACATAACACACATCAATCTATATAAACAAAAGTTCGGTGAACCCTAAGTCTACCTCAAACCAGTCGAGCAAACCCTGTACAGTGCTACAGTACCCATCAAGAAAAGGATTTCGTTTGCATCTACCGTTGCGCAAGTCTACATACCTCGAGGGTACAAAGTACATACCTCAAGTGCACCATAAGTGTACCTCAAATGTACCTGAAATGTACCTCAACTGTACCTCAACTGTACATACCTCGGAGTCTCGAAGAAATGTCTTTGTTTTTGGGAGAAGCAAAAAATCATCATGGTTTCTCCTTCTTTTACACAGACGAAAAATTCTCGTATGTTGATCATTGTACATTGATCATTGCACAAGTGCAAACCTTGGAGTCTCATACACTCAGGCTAAGGTTGTCTCTTAATTAGAATAATCATGATTGTCGATTTCGGGCGCGCAGCGGTTTGATTCAAGATGAGTCATGGGTTGAATGAGCTTGCCCGAATCCGTTTGAAAAACAGTCCCAAAAAAAACCTGAACATTGACAGCGAATAGTTGAAGCGTGATCAAGTGACCATGACGCTTGACCTACGGGGTGGCAACGACTCGGAGGCTCCCTGAAGATTTAGGTCTCTTTTGCAAAAGAGTCCTACCAAAACAGGGCTCTTTCCCAAAACAGGTATATTAGTTGGTTTATTCTGTTGCACAATGAGTATTCTGAAAACAGGGCTCTTCATGAGAAAAATCGAAAGAGACTGGGCCATTTAGGAACACTCGATGATCAGACGTCGATTCTCAGCGCATTTCCGAGACACTCAGATGTTGTACACGTATAGCTCACAGCGACTTGACGCACAGACTGGACATAGACCTGACATATGATATATACATATACGATGATGCGACGAACCATGTTGTAGAATCGAGGTACGAGTGCCACGGGCGCAAGGTATCCATTTCCGAAACACCCGCATGTCGTACAAGAGCATCACGCAGTGATTTGACGTACAGATGACATGAAATGACATGGAATCCGTCAACATGACATGGACTTGACATCCATGATGATGCGACGAGTCACGCTGTAGAATCGAGGTACGAGCACCGCGGTCACGTGGTGTGCTTGTCTGACACAATGAGATGTCGTACACGTACATCTCCCAGTGACTACGTGTACATAGTTCGTGACTCATGTGTATATGGTATATCTATAGTTCGTGACTCATTTGTATATGGTATATCACCCAGTGACTTGACGTAGACTTGACACACAGACTGGACATAGCCGCCCGCCCCTATGAATCATGTACAATATTTAAGGGCCGGCCCCGCCGAAATGCCTTTTCAAAACTGGTACACCGCCAATACAAATCATTTCCGCCTGACAGATTTCGGTCAGGCGGAAATCAAAAACACAAGTGTGTTGAGTAATAAACCCAGTACCGCATAATCTTGTGCGGAGGATCAGATTCTAGAGAATAAAATCCTCGGAACAGGATTTTAAATATTTGTACTGAACGATAAGTAAAATAATTTTCTGAAATCTATTTACCTGTAAACAAACATAAATCATTGATTGGGTCGGGCAGACTTGACGGATATATATGATATGTATGATGATGCAGATATATATGATATATATGATGATGCGGATATATATGATTTATATGATGATGCGGATATATATGATATATATGATGATGTGGATATATATGATGATGCAGATATATATGATATATATGATGATGCGGATATATATGATGTATATGATGATGCGGATATATATGATATATATGATGATGTGGATATATATGATGATGCGGATATACATGATATATATGATGATGCGGATATATATGATGTATATGATGATGCAGATATATATGATATATATGATGATGTGGATATATATGATGATGCAGATATATATGATATATATGATGATGCGGATATATATGATGTATATGATGATGTGAATATATATGATGATGCGGATATATATGATATATATGATGATGCGGATATATATGATGTATACGATGATGCGGATGTTTATGATATATATGATGATGTGGATATATATGATGATGCAGATATATATGATATTTATGATGATGCGGATATATATGATGATGCGGATATATATGATTTATATGATGATGTGGATATATATGATGATGCGGATATATATGATATATATGATGATGCGGATATATATGATGTATATGATGATGCGGATATATATGATATATATGATGATGTGGATATATATGATGATGCTGATATATATGATATATATGATGATGCAGATATACATGATTTATATGATGATGAGGATATATATGAGGACGCGGATATATAGGATATATATGATAATGCGGATGTATATGATATATATGATGATGCTGATATATATGATGATGCGACGAATCTCGCAGTAGAATCCAAGTATGGGGTGGCTACGGTTAGTAGGCTCGATTAAATTATAGGTCTCTTTTGCAGAATATAGTCTCTTTTATAGGGTTCTTTTGCAAAAGAGACCTGTAATTTTATGGATCCTACTCACAGTAGCCACCCCATAGGAGTGCCACATGGTGCGCATTTCCGAGACACTCAGATGTCGTATCTCTAAATCATTTGACGTATACTTGACATGTATGTGATATATATGTATGTATAGATTGTGACTCATATTCATAAATCGTGACTCATGTACATAGTTCGTGACTCATGTACACAGTTCATGACTCATTTACATATTTCGTGACTCATGTACATAGTCTGTGACTTATTTGTATATGGATCGTGACTCATTTACATATTTCGTGACTCATGTACATAGTCTGTGACTTATTTGTATATGGATCGTGACTCATGTACATATTTCGTGACTCATGTACATAGTTCGTGACTCATGTACACAGTTCATGACTCATTTACATATTTCGTGACTCATTTGCATAGTTCGTGACTCATTTGTATATGGATCGTGACTCATGTACATATTTCGTGACTCATGTAAATAGTTCGTGACTCATTTGTATATGGATCGTGACTCCTCTTCGTTGTTGGTGGATCCCCTGTGCATATCCAAGACACTCAGATGTCGTACCAATACCATTGTCAAAAAAATAATTAAAAACATACACATCAATGCCATTGTCAACAGTAATAATTAATGTGCGATCATTATAAAAATACACGCCAATTCCATTGTCAACAAAAACAAGAGACCTGTCTTGTTTAAGGACCAGATTCAAGAGAAAACAAGAGACCTGTTTTGTTTAAGGACCAGATTCTGGGTTTTTTTTTAAGGACCAGATTCTGGGCTGAAATCCCCACAAGTGTATCACATCAGATCTGAGGCACATATATGCCGTGTACGTATCACACAGTGACTCGACATATACATGTGATGTTTCACATATATGCCGTGTATGTATCACACAGTGACTCGACATACACATTTTGGTGTGAATGAATACATATATATATATATATGTCGTATAGGTGTATATATGAATATATATATATATATGTGTCGTACAGGTGCATCACAGAGTGACTTGACATACATATGAAATACGTATACATATATCAGTCACGAACTATACATATGTATGA
>Ga0105053_10011744_pt1 | contig 10678 bp, 12 predicted proteins | sample BON01_FD_78093 | JGI IMG/M metagenome (GOLD analysis project Ga0105053, IMG submission 78093) | Freshwater microbial communities from Lake Bonney liftoff mats and glacier meltwater in Antarctica - BON-01 | ecosystem: Environmental > Aquatic > Freshwater > Ice > Glacier meltwater | place: Lake...
GTTTAGAACCCTTGATTGAGGGTCTATGTGCTCAAATCCATGTGAATCTGAGGTGACGTGTTTTCGGCCGGAATCGAACCGGGGACCTTACGGATTACTAAATTTTTTATGTGCCGCGCTCTCCACCACTGAGCTATGGTGACGGATAAATCACCGAAAATCCTTTAGGACCCTCCTCAAGTCTCTGCTACGACTGCACCTCTGACACTCGGAGAAGAAATTGGCGCGCCCATTGTTCCTTCCGCAACGGGTGGCCAGGGTAAGGACAATATGGAGACTGACGATGTCAACGCAGTCCATTGCGTGGGGCAACCAGCATAGTTCTCATTGAAATGGGTTCACCCAGGGTTGGGAAGAGTTCGACTGCGGGCAGCCATAGTCACGAAGGGGCGCTACTGACCTCGGGAACCACCAAGAAGAAGGGACGTAGCGGGTCGGCCAAACACTCTTTAGATTATGAGGGGGGTAACCATCAGGCGTCTCGCCATCAAAGCCATCTACCGTATCTGTCCACGCCGTGGGACAGGTCCCTTAATAGTTTGTAGTAGGTTTGGCGGGAGGGTCTTATGAAAATTCTGGTTTTTTACGAGTTTCGATACTTTTCTTCAGATTGCGACTTTTTGTGGTTTTGAGAAATTATATTGATTCGGGATTTTTTCAGTTTTATTCGTGCGTGCCTGCGTGCATGTGTGTGTGTGTGCATGCGATTCTGTACGTGGGCACATTGGTGCGTGCGTGTGTGTGTACATATGCGTCGAGGGATAAGCGACTTGGGTCCCTCAATAATATGTTTTTTCTCACACGACTCTTCTTCAACCAATTCTCTGTCAAAGTTGAGCCGAAACATCCGAATTACTCTGACGAATCAGCTCCTCCGAGTTTGATCCACAACCTTGGCACATTACAAATAATACAATTAGTTTTCCTTTTCATCATAACAGCCTTTGTTGCAACCTGTACCCTCCTTCAACACCCAACTTCATACGCAAATCCCACCTCCCCCACCCCTTGCCAAAGAAAGCTCGTCTGTTAGGCGTGCATTGGCACCGCACAGGTTGGCGCCTCGTTGGTTGCACCCTTAAGTTCTCTCTTCAAACAGATTAGTTTGCGTCCTCCCCGTGACATCATCCTTGTATTTGTGACATGGAGAAATATGATGACTGTATGCACGTGGAAGGTGTACATCGCCCACTGGCAGGTACACCCCCATACCCGTCGTGTCCATGTCTGTGCTGTGCCTGTTTTCCATAAAATATGCTGCCACACCCATCTTGTTCTGTGTGCATGCTGTGTCTGTTTGGCTAAAAATATGATTACAACACGTCCACAATTTTCCCGACTCTGGTACGTCAGTCCATATGGTCTAGCTTTAGTTTTGCTTTGTTGTCGGGAGGCCGCTTTTTCTAACTACCAAATCGTTTATGGGTTGCCCCCTCCCTCTTTCTCTCACCCTGATTCCCTTGAGCGTTGGTATTTGAGGCACGAGACTGCCTTGAATGTTAGCGCTTGGGGGGATCAGGTGGAGGATCTCGGGATGCTATTCAGTGGCTGAGGATGCGACTTGTATAGGGCTTGCATAAATCCAGAGATGCGAGCCAACCCGTCAACTTGTCGAGTGTTAACCTCAGTTAGCACGTAGAGTGCTTGTGATCGGTGGTGTACCTTTGATAGGATTGCAGGAAGAGCTACGCAGCCCGAGTGGATATACTCCAAGGGGTTTTACTTCGAGCCCAGAGCGGGAGGCGAAGTAAGGATTTTTGGGTTGTATAACAGCAAACAAACAAACTAACAAAGCTGCCACACAGCTAGCACGCCAATTATAGCAGGAATGCACACAAGTGGTGTATGGTAATAAGCAAGCCCGAAAACGCCTGACTGATTCGAATGGTATTCCTGCAATAGATCTTGTACTCTGATCCGATCATGTTCGTATGTTAGTTTGTTTGTGTGTGTTTTTTTTTTGGGTTTATGCCACCACACAGTCAGCCCTTTTAGTACAGCAGGAACGCACACATGTGTGTTCGGTAATAAGGAAGCCCAGAAACGCCTGACTGATCCGAACAGCACTCTCTCAATGGACCTTGGACTTGGAACCAATCATGTTCGTAGGTATCATAGTATGTGCGTGTAGTCGACACGCACTTGGTTTTGGAATGTTATTATTTAGATCTGTCGTGACATGAAAGGGCAACTTCGTGACTATTTCATGAGGAGCAAGTCAAAACTACCGCGTGACTATTTGACATGTGAGAGAAGACGGGACTTGGTTTTTCGAAAGGGCAACTGCGTGACTATTTCACGTAGGAGCAATTCAAAAATCCTGCGTGACTATTTCAGGTGTGAAAGAAGACGGGATTTGGTTTGTGTGTTTTGGTTTTTGGTTTTTAATGCTGCTACTGTGGCACACAGCTAGCACTCCAATTACCTCAGGACCGCCGGACCGCATACAAGTGGTGCGCAGTAATAAGGTGGTCCACGGACTCCCTGACTCCCGACCGAATCGAACGGGACTCCCGCAATGGACCTTGGAAACATGAATGTTGTGTTGAAGTGATGTATTTGTCTGTTGGTAGTGGAATGATGATTATTATTATTATTATGATTACTAGTTTTTTTTGTTTTGTTCTTCTTTTTTTTTGGTTGTTATGCCACCACATAGCTAGCCCTCCAAGTACAGCAGGAACGGTCACAGGTGGTGTGCAGATTTTTCCCGGGAAGCCCAGAAAGCCCGGAAGCGCCCGAGGGCACTACCGCAATGGACCTTGGACTTGAAGGCATACGCATACACCTGTAGACACAAAAAATAAAAAATAGGAAAAAAGACACATCTATAAACATGCAACAAGAATGAACAAGACCCACCCGAAATAGCAATTAAAATTTGTATTTAATCTTATTTATTTAATTGTTTTTTGATTTTTATATGTTTATTCATATTTTTGTTGATATGTTTATTTGATATTTTTTGAGTTTTTTTTTGTGTGTGTTTTGCTGCCACACAGTTAGCGCGCCAATTACATCAGGAACGCACACAGGTGGTGTGCAGTAGTAAGAAAGCCCGGAAGCGCCTGGCTCGAAGGCACTCCCGCAATGAACCATGGACTTAATGGCAAACACAGGCACATTTAGTCAAATAAAAGCGAAACAAAACAAAACACACATCAAGAAACACGCAACATGGATGAAGAACACACACCTGAAACAATAATTAATTTTAACAGGTATTCGTATTTATTTAATTATTTCTTTATATATTTCAGTGTCTATGTAATGTATTCAAGTTATTATGATTTTATTTATTAATTTAAGTTTCTCGTGTATCTGGGGCATTGAATTTTTAATTTCCTTTTACCTTCATTATGTAATTGGAGTGTCATTGTTTTAGTTGTGTATTCATTTTATATTTTGGGTTGGATGCAAGCACATGAATACATGGCGTGTAGGTTATGGGAGTATACACAAAAATGCATAGATTTTTTAAAGATATTGATGGAACAGATAGAGTCATATAAACAATGTTATGTGTACAACCACAGTCATATAGATGTATGTTTTGAAATTAAAAAAGGTGAAATGAATGTGGAGCAGAACACTAAACACGCAGCGCGCAAAAGATAGATAGTCAGACTGGTAGAGAAGAAAAAATACACACACGACACAGACTCATGAAGATAGGCAAACAGACAAGGAACGTGCGTGAGTGAGACCGAGGCTATTATTGGTAATGCGCCCAGGTTAGAGATTCACACTCGGCACTCCAACTAGGCTTGATCCCTGCTGGTGGCTTTGAGAGGAATATTTCGGGAACATATTTTCGCTGACGTGCAAAATTCGCTGACATGCCGTGTGGAGGGTGTGGTTGTGGGGTGGAGGGTCCGAGAGGTAGGTGCGGGGATGAGTAGGTAGGGTGTGGTTCGGTGAGGAGGGGGAGTTTAGTGTGATGATGTGAGAGGGTGAACTATGGGAGGTTGTATGTGTGTGGGCGAAGTGAAGTGTCTTTGGCGCGTAAGTTTGGCCATAAATTTATTTCCCACCAAATCTGCAAAAGGACACTAAAAAAATGGTGGGAAAAAAGAAGAGGGAAAGACAAAAACACGTTATTTCCAAAATTTCTGCAAACCACACTTTTCTTTGAAAAAACATGCAATCAAAAATTTCAACAGAACAAAACCGAGGAAGCTGCTGTGGCCTAGACCCAGGCTGAACCACCCAAATTTTTGCCCAAACAGAAATCTGACATCAAATCGGACATCGAAAATCGGACCTCACATCTGATTTGTTTTGAAAATAAAAATTTGTTCAAAAAAATTCCGTATTGACTCTGACTGACTGTGAGTGGCGCGCGGCAAGCGGAGGGGCTTTAGTCCCCCCAGTTCTGCCGCCGCGCGCCCAAGAATGGATTAAGAATGTAGCACATGGTGGTTGTGTGGCGCGGCAGGGGTGTGAGCAAATCCTGGCTATCATGTTGAGATGTGGTTGCAAATGCCTTTGCGCGACCATTGGACACAAGGAGATGTTGACTTGTATGAGATTGGTTTAACATTGTGCGTAGCCTACGGCAGGCAATTCATACACAGACTTCAAACAACAAGTTGGAGGAGGAAGGAGGGTGCCACCGGGGGTGAGAGCAAATCCGGTGGCCATCATTTTTTGCGAATGGCAAACGCGTACACATGTATTCAAATAAACAGGACAGAGAACATCATACACATCAAGAAACACGGAGTAGAGAAGAATCACACACATGTAAAGCAATAATTATGCTTATTTTCATTTATTTTATTTTGTTTTGATATTTTTCTATTTAATCTTTTGTTTATTTTGATTTTCTTTTTCTTTTTCAGGTAGTCGTATGTATTGATTTGTTTGTTTATATATTTTATTATATATTGAATACACGCAAGTTGTATTTATTTGATGTATGGAATATCGTTTATATATTTCTTTTTGTATTTCGTGGTGTATACAAATCACTCTAATTGTATTGCCGCGCATGGTGTAGGCGTCCACACGTGAGCACGGGAACAGTCTGTACCAGCAGGTACACAGAGACGCATTATAATTGGAGTATATAGGTTATAAGGGAACATTACAGAATAGTCGAAACATTTATACATATACATATGGCGATAAATGTGCTTGAGAATGGAAGAGGAGGGAAGTGCGTACACAAATGGATGCACGCGTACGTATGAATCACAAAAATGGAAATGCGGCAGGAAGCGGAGGATAAGGATATGAGCAACGTTAGGAGTACATCAATTGGCACCGTTTCATGGGTGTCTATTAGGTTTATATCAAAAGTAGAAATCAAACTAGGAGACAAAAAAATTCACAGACCATTACACAAACCATACACATGCACATATCCATAAATGTGTACAGATATGGAAGAGGAGGGAAAATATCCATAAATGTTGGGATACATATACGCAGGAGTTAGAGAAATGAAGATACAGATGGAAAAGGAGTCTAGGTATACGAGTAGGGTCGTGCATACATCGGTAGGCACCGTGACATAGGTGTCAAATAGATTTGTGGAACCAGAAAGAGAAAACAAAAAGGTGGTTGTGAATACAGAACAGAACACAAAACATATATATGAATGTGGCGATAAGTGTGTATGGATATGCAAGAGGAGGCAAATGCGTATACATATTTATATACACGTACGTAGGAATTAGACAAATGAAGATGTAGATGGAAAAAGATTTTAGGCATATTCGCAGGTTTATGCGTACACTGGCATCAATAGGCACCGTGACATAGGTGTCTATTAAATTTGTAGAAAAAGGAGAAACAAAACAAAAAGGCGGTTAGGAATATAGGATGAGCATTCGGTTTTTGGTCTGTTATACCGCCACACAATTAGCGAATCAATTACATCAGACACGCATACAAGTGGTGCGCAGTAATAAGGTAGCCCGGAAGCGCCTGACCGAATCGAACGGCACTCCCGCGATGGACCTCGGACACATGAATGTTGTTTTGAAGTAGACATTCGCATTCGCACATATTCAAAAAAAACGAGAAAGAGAACAGAAACCAAATGCATGGTTAGGAATGTAGATTTTTTTTCGGTTTTTGGTTTGTTATGCCGCCACAGCAACTCAATTACGACAGAGATGCATAAAGGTGGTGCGCAGTAATAAGGATTGGTTTTTGGTTTTTGGTTTTTGGTTTGTTATGCCGCCACACAGCTAGCAACTCAATTACCTCAGAGACGCATACAAGTGGGAAGCCCGGAAGGGATGAGCATAACATTTTTTTGGTAACCCACGAACTTCCTCCTCCGAATCCACGAATAAAATCTTATTGACTCGGATGAGTAATAATATCAGAGTATGGAATTTTCGTATTTTTGTGTCAACTTTTCCTCTTCCACACCGACCGCGACCATGGCGGGGAACACCGTCGCACTGTATCAGCCGAGCGGACCGAGCAAAGAAATGCTCATGTATCCGCCGCCTGTGGTGGTGAGAACGGGAATTCATTACTGGGAATGTTGTGTTAATCTACAGTATTCAGCGGTCTATAGAGCTTTCCCCGCTGCCGGTGGTCACCATACCCATCACTGAAGCAACTCCTCTCTTTGCATCGCAGATGCCGCAGAACGAGACCAAGATGGATGACGAGGAGCTGAGGAAGGCTCTACGCCAGAAACAGGATTTCCGTCCCGAGGCATCTTTTCCTGGCGATTGGAGCACTGGTCTTTTCGACTGTTATGCACCTCCGGGCGGCTGCGAGACGTGCCTTATGGGTAAGACCATTTGGCTGTCTATGGTCCGCTGCCTGTAAGCCGTACAAGCCAGCAGTGTATTGTTTGTGCATGAGCAGCAACAACTGTACATACATGTACACAAGTAAGAAATTTTCTCACGTCCTCTGCTTACGAGCAGCCATCATGGTATTTGTCTAACACTCTTTTGAACGACAGCAACCTCAATTCTGCGTATAAACACGTGTTTTGACCACTTTGATTCGTGTTTTGACCACTTTGATTCTTCTTATGATCTTGTTCAATGTGTTTCAGGCTGCTTTTGCCCCTGTGCGCTCTTAGGGCAGAACGCTGATCGCCTACCACCTGGACATTATTGTGCCAATGGCTCATGCTTATGTAAGACTTGCCCTTGTTCCCATGCACACGATATGATTGAAATAACTCACAGAGATGCGCACACGCCCACACAAATAAACTCACACACATGTATACACACACACGTACACATGCACACACACGCACACACATTCACACAAAGACACTAATAAGCATCTTGTTGTCATTATGGATTTATATCACGATCTCCTGCAGTGTCTTGTGTAAAGCTCATTTTCCAGTGGTCTCTCCTACTCTCCCGTGCACCTTTCCCCTTTTCCTCCTAATCTGCCCCCCCCCTCTCCTTTACATCCTCTGTACGCAGACGCGGGGTTTGTTTACATCGGATGCTGTCTTTTGCCGTGCATCGGCGGTGGTCTCTGGGCTTGCCTCCACCATTGCAGAGTGCGCGCATCAATCCGACGAACTTACGGACTCGCCCCCGAACCCTGCCCAGACTGCTGCGTTGTCGCATTTTGCCCTTGCTTTGCGCTCATACAGGAGCACAATGAGCTTGACAGGCGTGGAGCCACACAGTTTAACGCCCCGGATGCAGATTCTAAGCCTATATATCACAACGGTTGTAATCTGTGTGTGTGTGGGTGTAGCATGAATGTGGGTGTGAGAGACAGAGTGTGGGTGTGGGTGTATCAGTGTAGGTGCGTTATTGTGTGTGAGAGTGTGAGAGGAAGAGAGAAACTCTCGAAATTACGGAATGGGATGTGTGCAGGTGGAGCTACGCACGTGTGTGTGTTTGTGTGCGTGCGTGGGTTTGTGCGTGTATGTGAGTAAATGCGTGCGTATGTGTGTGTCTGTGTGCGTGAATGTTTATGAGTGGTTCGAACTTTCAGTTTTCTTATTCAATGCCACATGCATTCCGATGGGTGTGTGGGTTAGAGCATTGGCAAACAAACCATTGTCAATTAATACACATTCTCACACCGTGTATTTTTACACATATTCACCTGTATCACACTTGTTTTAATGCATCTCACATTCGTACACATCCACACATGTTAGTTCAACATGCCAATCACGAACCCCATGATCTAAGAATCACGAACCCCATGATCTAGAACCCTATCAACGCATTTTATTGTGAGTCTTGCTGATAAAACGCACATTCGTACACATCCGTACATGTTGCCCTGCCACATACAAACATATGAATCACTAACCCTATCATCAAAAAATCATGAACCCTATCCACGCATTCTATTGTGAGTCTTGCTGGAAAAATGCTCATTCGTACACATCCACGCATGTTAGTTAAAGACATCAATCACGAACCCAATCATCTAAAAATCACGAACTCTATCAACGCATTTTATTGTGAGTCTTGCTGACAAAACACACATTCGTACACATCCACACATATTGCCATTTCCATATACAAACACCCCCCACACATACACACCCCATTTGGCAGAAATGCACCTGGAAGAAACTCAGATGCCCATGTATTTAATGCCACAACAGCAGGCGCCAATGGGTGTGTCTCGAAAGAGCAATATATCTTATATGAAAGAGCAATATATATATGAAACATTGTGGATTATGTCATCATCAAAAGAGTCCAATGTTGTGTAAAGGCAAATATGGGGTGGCTACAATTAGTAGGCTCCTTAAATTTATAGGTCTCTTTTGCAAAAGAGCCCTATAAAAGAGACTATATTCTGCCAAAGAAACCTATAATTTTAAGGAGCCTACTTGTCGTAGCCACCCAATAGCCACGTGTCAATATATGTAGATCGTGCTGCGAGAGTGTGAGAGTGTGAGAGTTTGAGATTGTGAGAGTGTGAGAGTGTGAGGGAGGAAAATGGGAACAATAGAGAGAGCGAGAGACAGCGAGCGAGCGAGCGAGCGGGCGATCGAGAGGGCCAGTTAGAGAGCCAGTAAGTAAGCGGGAGAAGTCGTTACTCTATGCAGATAGAGAAACAATAGAGCATGAGTGCGAGAGTGTGAGAGAGCGAGAAAGCGAGCAAGAGAGAGAGCGAGAGAGCAAGCGAGCGAGAGCCCCAGCGAGCGAGCAAGAGAGCCAGTGAGAGAGCCAGCAAGCGAGTGGGAGAATGTATGTAAATAGAGTAGCAAGAGAGCGAGAGTTCGTGAGAGCGAGAGAGCGAGCGAGAGAGAGTGCGAGAGAGTGAGAGAGCGAGAGAGCAAGAGAGCAAGCGATCGAGAAAGCCATTGAGAGAGCCAGCCAGCGAGCGAGAGAACACGAGAGAGCGAGCGAGCGCGAGAGCGAGCGAGCAACAGAGCGAGCGAGCCAAAGTGCGAGAGAGCGAGAGAGTGAGCGAGAGAGCCAGAGAGTGAGAGAGCAAGAGAGAGAGAGAGAGAGAGTTGAATTCCATCTGATTTCTGCGTCAGTCCTCACAGTTACATGTTTTGACGAGTGTGTATGTGTGTGAACTCAAACACACTTACACCAGAACACACCAACACACACCGAAGTGTATTTACATGTATATATATCATGGCAGCAGTCTGGTTATACTATATATTCACATCTATATTTTTGTGTGTGTGTGTATACATGTATACATGTATCTACAAACAAGCAAACCTTAATGTGCATTTGCATGCGTGTGCGTGCGTGTGCGTGAGTGTTTATGTGCATTTGAGTGTTGATGTGTGTTTGTGTGTGTGTGTGTTTGTGTACGTGTTTGTGTGTGTGTGTGTGTGTACAGCAGCACCAGTGCTGCTGGTCTCATAGGCTCAATAGAAATCATACGTATTCTAAGCACACTCTAGAAATGGCACACTGCAACACACTGCAAAACACTGCATAACATTGCACAACACTGCAACACACTGTAGCACATTGCAACACGCTGCACAACACCGACATTTCCAGAGCCATGCAATGAAGAACTAGATTGACAAACATTCTGTTTGACTACAGTACACTGCAACACACTGCAACGCACCGCAACACACTGCAACAAACCACAACACACTGCAACATACTGCAACACTTTGCAGATTCACGCACTGCATAGCCCTGAACCACATTGCACTACACTGCTCTACACTGCAACACACTGCAACACACTACAACATACTGCACTGCCCTGCACCACACTGCACCACACTGCACTCCAGCGCACCATGGTAGATGAACACACCGCACCACACCACATCACACCGCATCACACCGCACCACACCGCAACACACCGTACCATGCCGCACCACGCCGCACCACGCTACACCACATCAACACACTGTTCTATTTGCACACACATATACACACAACACACACACACGCACACGCAAACCAACACACACATACACACATACACACACACTGCATCACACTGCAACACACCGACACACTGTTCTATTTGCCATCTCAGGTGCCTGATTGTAGTGCATATTCCATCTTGCATGCTCTCTCTCTCTCTCACACACACACACAAGCATACACACACACACACACACACACGCACATACACATACACACACACACACACACACACACACTGATAGTTGTGCATATTCCATCTCGAACACTCACACGCACACACACACATAAACACAAACATACACACATACATACACACACACACACACACACACTCACA
>Ga0105053_10011745_pt1 | contig 10678 bp, 10 predicted proteins | sample BON01_FD_78093 | JGI IMG/M metagenome (GOLD analysis project Ga0105053, IMG submission 78093) | Freshwater microbial communities from Lake Bonney liftoff mats and glacier meltwater in Antarctica - BON-01 | ecosystem: Environmental > Aquatic > Freshwater > Ice > Glacier meltwater | place: Lake...
ATATATATCTATATCTATCTATCTATCTATATATCTATCTATCTATCTATCTATCTATCTACATATATATATATATATATACATATATCGATCTATCTATCTATCTATCTATCTATTAATATGTATACACACACGCATATACATATATATATATATATATATATATATGGATATATGGATATATGGATATATGGATATATGGATATATATATATATATATATATATAGAGAGAGAGATAGATAGATAGAGTATGTAGTAAATCTATAGTATATATCACATCGTGGGCCGTGGTGTCGACTGTGAGGTGAAAGACGCCGACCAGTGTGGAGAGGACCAGCACGTCGGTGAACGACCACTTGCCGAAGACGGCGAGCCAGTAGTTGCCGTTGCGGCGTGAACGCGAGGCCATGGGCAAGTAGAAGAAGAGGTGGAGCAGGCAGAGCTTGACGTGGGGCCAGACGAAAGAGAAGCCGAAGAGCACGGCGGCGGCGGACTGACCATAGTACTTGGTCACGTTGGCGGTGCCGATCGAGTCGGCGGGCATTCCCGGCAGCGGTTCGATCGTCTCCATCTCCCAGAGGTCCCAGATCGAGTACATGTAGCTCATCTGGACCGCCTGCTTGCTCATCTGCCAGCGCTGGCACTTGATGATTGTGCAGAGCGAGTCGTCGGCGGCGACTTTGCAGTCGATCTCTGGGTAGAAAGGCGTGTGCTGGCAGAGGTTGTCGTAGGCGTAGGCGCGCAACTCATGCGCATCGGCCGAAGTGGTGTTGAAATTAATGTCTGCGTAGAAGACCGCCTTGAAGAGGCCCGCGTCAGGGTCCCAATAGCGCGAGTCGAGCGCGGCGTCGTGGCCGCCCGCGACCATGTCGGCGCCTGCTAGCTGCGAGTAGCCGAAGATGAGATGGTTCACCAGGATCGAGCCCGAGACCAGCAGGCAGGTAGTCAGCGAGTAGGAGCAGCCCAGCGAGTGCTTGGACTTGTAGAAGGCTTGCGAGCCGGCGCGGTGCAGCGGCCGGTCTGCCCGTGCCGGCGCCGGCATGCCAAAGTCCCTCGCGGCACGCCTGGCCTCTCGCGACACTTTGGCCTTCGAGCCAGCAGGCTCGGGCCAGGGCTCAGCAGTCGTGTCGTCCTTGGTCTCCGCGGCTGGGTGCGCCTCGTTTTTTTTCGCGCCAAACCCCGCGATGCGGCGGTACGTGTACCAGCCGCTGGAGCCGGCGCCCTTCGGCTCCGAGCCGGCGTTCTCTGCCATCGATTCCGCGTCGATGCGAAGCAAGTCCTCTGTGTCAATTCGCGCGGATTGGGTCGCGGTGGCCTGTGAATGAACCGTCTGTGAATGGTTTCGATTACCGGAAAACCATGGTGGAGGCGACAACCTCGCGGCTGATCGCCCTCTCGGGCGGTGTGCTGGTCGCGCACACGCTGGTCACCATCCTCGAGGAGTACCTCTTCGCCTCGCCAGTCTTTCGCGCGGCTGGGTCGTCCTTCATGACGTTGGTGAGTTTCCTATCAAAGGAATGCTTCAAATTTGCGTGCCGCCCGCAACGTAGGCCGGTGCCCGGCTGACTGCCTCAAATTGCTCGCAGATCATGTACTTGCTGACCGTGGCCATCTACCTGCCGTCCGTAGTGCGGAGCGGCGGCGGGTGGCTTGCGATGCGGAGATGGCTGTTGGCGGGCCAGTCAAAGCGCGGCAGGCCTTCGGTCGCCACGCTTCTCGCAGTCTCGCTGGTCTACGTGGGCACCTCGAGCCTCACCAAGGCGGCGCTTTCGTTCATTGATGTGCCCACGCAGACCATCCTCAAATCGGCCAAGCTCATCCCGGTGCGGCGCCAAGCGGGCTCAGGGTTAGGGTTAGCCCTGCGGGTTAAGGGGTTAACCCAAGTTAACCTGAGGCACACCCTCAGCACCCGCCCGGTGCAGCTCGGCCTCACACTCCGGTGCCCTATCAGGTGATGTTCGGCTCCATGCTCATCCTCCGCCGCCGCTTCACACCCTCCGAGTGGCTCGCTGCCTCGATGCTCGTCTCCGGCATCGCGCTCTTCTCCGTCGCCAACCGCGCGGCCGCACCGCCGCGGCCAGCCGCCGCCGACCGCGACCCGCATGCAGACTTCGACAGTCTGATGGGCGGCAGCTGCGTCCTCGTGGCGCTGCTCTGCGACGCGCTGCTTGGCAATCTGCAGCAGCGCGTGCTCCAGGGCGGGACGAGCGTTGAGGCGCTGATGCTTTTTCAGTCCGCGTTCGGGTCGGTCGCGATGTTCGCCGTCTCCGGTGCGCGGGACGCCTCCACAAGTGTAGGCTATATATACTACTGATTTGAGGCACCTACACCCCCGCAGCCGCGAGCGGCACCCTGCGGCTGGGCCTCGCCCTGCTGGCGCGCGAGCGGCGCCTCACCGCCGCACTGCTCCTAATATACACATACCTATATATACCCCCACCCCTTTTATGCATTTGATACTTATTTGTGGCACATACACAAGGGGTTATATAAACTACTGCGTTAACCCCTTGACATACACCCCCGCAGCCGCGAGCGGCACCCTGCGGCTGGGCCTCGCCCTGCTGGCGCGCGAACGGCGCCTCACAGCCGCACTGCTCCTTATATATATATACCGTATATATACGCCCACCCTTTTATACATTTGATACACCCTCGCAGCCGCGAGCGGCACCTTGCAGTTGGGTCTCGCCCTGCTGGCGCGCGAACTGCGCCTCACCGCCGCACTGCTCCTTATATATACATACCGTATATATACCCCCACCCCTTGTATACACTTGATACTGATGTGTGGCATATCCACCCCCGCAGCTGCGAGCGGCACCCTACAGTTGGGCCTCGCCCTGCTAGCACGCGAGCGGCGCAGCACAGCCGCACTGCTCCTTATATATCTATACCGTATATATATCCCCATCCCTTGTACACATTTGATACTGTTTTATGGCACATACACCCCCGCAGCCGCGCCGACCCCACTCAAACGGCGCTCGACCCTGGGCGCGTTATATATATATACCTTATATATACGCCCACCCCTTTTATGCATTTGATTACACCCCTGCAGCCGCGAGCGGCACTCTGCGACTGGGCCTCGCCCTACTAGCACGCGAACGGCGCCTCACAGCCGCGTTCCTCCTCTGGGCGGTGGCCATCACCGGCGGCACCACGCTCATCATGCAGCTGGTCTCCGACTACTCCGCCGTCACCGCCGTGAGCGTGACGAGCGTGCGCAAGGCGGCGACGCTCGTGGCCTCCTTCGTCCTCTTCCCAAAGCCGCTGGGCTGGGGACACGTCGCCGGCGCTCTCTGTGTGTTTAGGTGCGGGCGCCCATGAGCAGGCCCTAGTTTGCCTTTCTAATAAGTAAACATCGACGCGAGCAGACGTTGACCATTTGTTAGCAAAATGGCGAATAGCCGTTTTTTTCTCTACCTGTTTTGGCCTAGTTTATTTAGCCATTTAGCCGCCTTCAATTATAACGGTCATAGATTGACGTCCCTCCACGTTAGCCGTTGAGTTATTTTGCAGTGTAACTAGGGCCTGCTCTTCGCCTCCCAAGAATGACTAACCTTCAACGTTTATTTCTGAAGTTCCTCATATTTTGGCCTCACAACACACTCGCTGAGCACACAGCGGAACGTTACAGCGCTAGCCGCTGGGCTGGGGACACGTCGCCGGCGCTCTCTGTGTGTTTAGGTGCGAGGATGATTGTATACCCCCGAGAGACACCTCCCCACACCAGGACAGCACGAGCACAGCCCCCAGCGGCACACCGCCGCCGGCACAACCGCCCCCACCGTCGAATCTCTCTTCTTCTTCTGTGAGTGTGATTGTTCCCTGTTCTTTCTTTTTTTGGCATGAATGCTCGTCGCACTCACACTATACAAGCTGAGCGTTTTGGCCTATACAAGATATTCTTTCACTTGTTTTTGTATATGCAAGAATCAATCCTTCCGTTATCACCCCCGCCCATTCGCAGTACCCACACTACTGCAATACGATCGCGCGACGTCTGCGCCATATTTATCCTTCTCCCGACCCTCCTTTTATATGTCATACACCATACAATATTGGTAATGACAATATCGTGTAAAGGCTCAACTATACCAGCTGAGCGCGACGACGTTTCCACCTCTCTCTTTCAGCGCCGTCGAATCTCTCTTCTTATGTGTGTGTGATTGTTCCCTTTTCTTTCTTTTTGTGGCATGAATGCTCGTCATACTCACACAGATACCCCCCTCCTCTCTCGACATCCTCACACTCCCGTTCTCATCTCTGCCGCCGCTGCACACAGCTGCTGCTGCCCGGCGCGCGCGTCTACTGGGGACTGGGGTATACTGGTTGAGATGGACTGTGCGTGCTACTCACACTATACCAAGCTGAGCGCGACGATGTTTCCATCTTTTTCTTTCAGCGCCGCGTTCGCCAAGCAGGCCGCCGACTGGCTGTTTGTGTCATGAATACTCACCACACTCACACTATACCAGCTGAGCGCAACAATGTTTCCATTTTTCCCCCCCCCCCCCTTTTTTCTCTTTCAGCGCCGCCTTCGCCAAGCAGGCCGCCGACTGGCTGACCGTCGAATTTCTCGTCTTCTTCTGTGTGCGTTGTTCTTTCTTTTGTGTCATGAATGCTCATCACACACACTATCCCAAGCTGAGCGCGACGACGTTTTTTTTTTTTTTTTTTTTCTTTCTTTCCCCCCCGCCTTCGCCAAGCAGGCCGCCGACTGGCTTGGCGCGGCCGATGTGCGGCGCGAGGGCCTGCTCCGCTTGCGGCTCTGGGCAGGCGGTGCTGGGCGGCGGAAAGGAGGCACCCGCCAAGCCAATGGGGGGCGGTCTCGCCATCGGAAGTCCGGCGCGGATTCGGACGATGGCGATGGCGACGTCCGTGCCGTGTGATGCATGGCGTGTATATTGAGCAAGGAAGGAAGGAAGGAGGCCTCGGCGCCGCCCAGCGATACTGGGAATCGTATATCATTTTGTATTTTGTGAAGCGCGCGCTCGATTATTTGTTGTGTTGTGGCTTGAACGCGCACAATAGCAATACAACACAGACACAGCAGCAAAAGGAGGAAACCCCTTCCGATTCCTTCCGCCACATTTCATCAACAATCTATTTAAATATATTAAAAAAAAAGATGAATGCTGCACGTTTATTATTAAAAAAATATGATTATGATTATCATTGTTGAATATGAAAAGGAGAAAGCTAATCAAATAAATAACAAAATGCGTAAGTGACGCGTGACGCTGGCCCACTGAGACACACGGGGCTCAACGCTCAACACCCATACTGCAGCTCGCGCGCCTCTCCATCTCTGTATCTACGCAACTCTATCTCTACTAAGCCGGCTTCCGCCACTACCACCGTCGTCACTCCTCCGTGTCCATATCTAGCGCGCTCGCCCCCCCTCCGCCCTCGTCCAGCGCGCCACCGACCCCGCCGCCGCCCTCCTCCCCGCCCGACTCAGAGTCGTCGTCATCCTCGTCGTCCTCCTCCTCGACGGGCCCCCCCACGACGCCGTCGCTGACCGCCATGTCCCAGTAGTGCTCGCAGTTGCGCTCCTTGAGCAGCTTTCGCGCCGCCTCGCTGCTGCGCGCCGCCTCGACGCGGAACGCCTTGAAGTGCGGCTTGACCACGAAGCCCTCCCAGACCACCTTGCATGCCTCCGACTGCGTCCGCCGCTTGGTCTCTTCATCCTCCTCGTCCTCTTCCTCCTCCTCCTCGTCCTCGTCGTCGCCGCCGCCATTGTCCGTCCAGTCGATGCGGTGGAGCAGCAGCTTGCGGTAGCGGCGCTGCGCCTTGGGCCCGCCCTCGACCACCACCAGGTTGCACTCATCCGAGAGCAGCATGACCCCCGTCAGGTGGTTCTGCTGCGCGTTGATGTCGATCTTGTAGAGCTTCTGCTTGTTGGGCATCTGGTGGATCCGGTAGAGCGTCACGGGCGCGCCGCCGCCCGTGGGGTCGTTGAGCATCTTGCGCCGCTTCTTCTCGCGCCGCTGCTGCGGCGTCAGCTTACGCGCCAGGTTGCGCTCCTCGTGGTTACGGAGCCGCTGCGCTACCTCGGAGCGCACTTTCGCCTCTAGCGCGGACGGGTCGGCCACAGCCTCGTCCTTCATCGCCTGCATCAGGTTGGAGATCTTCACCTTTGGCGGCGGCGCGGCCATCAGCCCGCACCGGATCTGGTCCTGCTTCTCCTTCTCTGCCGCGAGCCGCCGCTGCGTCCGCAGCTTCTTGCGCTCCTTCTTGGTGAGCGGCAGCGGCTGTGGCGGCGGCGGCGCCGGCTCGGCCGGCGGCTCGATCGGAACCGGGTGCTCGACATAGTGCGTGATGTGCTCGACCGCAATGGCATCCTCCGAGTAGCCCGTCGCGGCACCGCCCCGGATCAGCGCCGCGTCCCACCACTCCACCTTGGGCACCTTGGCCAGCTCGGCGGCTACGGTCGCCTCCGACATGGCCGGCGGTGGCCCCTTCTCCTTCTCCGCCACCTGGCTGATGAGCGTCGCCGGCGCGCGCTTGGCCGGCTGCTTGGACCGGTTCTCGCGCAGCATCTGCTCCACCGCCGCCTTGGCGCGCAGCTCGTCCGCCCGCTTGGTGAAGTGGCCCTCCGACACGAAGCTGAAGGCGCGCTTCTTGCGCCCGTCCCGCAGCGCGCCGGGCATCGACATCCGAGGGTCGTAGTACTTGTTCGCAGTGATGTCCGGCGCATCCACCGCGGCCGCCGCGAGCAGCGGGTTGTTTCGCGCCATCTGGTTCATCTTGATCGTGGCGTGCGAGCCGCCCGCGCGGATCTCCTTGCCTCGCTCGTCCAGCAGCCGGCCGGAGGCGTCCAGCGTCACCACCGACGGAGCCTTGGCCGCCGGCTGGAATGACGCCCCAGCCAGACCCGCGAGCCCCTGCTGCATCGACTGCTGTAGCTGCGCCGCGCGCTTCGTCAGCGCCTCCTGCGCGGCCAGCTTGACACTCTGCAGGTCACTGCTCAGCGATGTCTGCGCAGCGCCGCCCAGCAGCGCCGCCGCGGCCGCCGTCGCCGTGCTCGCCCGCCCGTTGGCAGACACAGCCTGCTCGTCGCCGCCGCTGTCCCAGCGGCTACGCTTCCGTGGCGGCTCTGAGTCCGGCATCGGCGCTTGTGTGCGATGCAGCACTCTTCAGCTCTTCAGTACTGGGCGCGAACTTAGCTGTGAATAAGGTTCATAATTCACACCCGGTTTTAATCTAAAAGCAGCATAATAGCACATAATACGAGTAGGACCTACTCTAGAGAGAGCTAACACGCACACACGCACATGGAGCATGGAGCTGATCCGACCAGCGGAGGTTAGCCCAGGCGGCTCAAAGGTGCCCTGCAACTACTAATTAACCGCTATAGGTATAACCCTTACCCTTAACCCGACGAGCACGCACGGTGTGGATGGTATTGTGGTATTGGTATTGGTATAATATATATATATATATATATATGATATGCCGTATGCCGTATAAGTATTTTAAGTATGTGCCGTATCCGTATGCCATACAGTCACTGTCGTTGTCGGGCATTAAGAAATGTGACCCCACAGAGCCCAACGCGCCATTTCTTAGGCGTGTAAGAAGTAGCCGCTCCGCGGAGGCAACGCGCCACTTTCTTAATCTGCGGCCGTGCCCGCGTACACTTCTCACTCATTTTGTATAGTACCGTATAGCTCTATAACTATAAGACAGCAACGAAAAAAAAAAAAAAAGTCTTCACAAAAAAAGTGTTGCTTGCAAGCTGCTTGCTATGCGTGATGTTGCGCCCTGTGCGGACGGAGAGTGTGTGTGAGTGTTCTTACTCCCAACCAAATGAAGCAAGCAGGGCACCATCATGCGACATACGACGTATATAATATATATAATATACATACTTTATAACACATATTATGACATATTCATATTACTATATATATATATATGCATGGCAATTTCTTGAACGCCTCCCGGCTCAGGCACGCAAAGTTTACCCCCGGCTGAGCTCCAACCAACGCACCATTTCTTAGCAAAAAATCCCTGGAAACCCAACGCATCATTTCTTAATGGTAGGTTTCTTTATCTCTAATGCCCGACAATCACTGTATAGAGCCCTCCCCTGGAGCCAGCCTGGAGCCTGAAGTGTGTTTTGTGGGCATATCCCGTTTTCGAGGCGGTGGGATACGGTGAGATACAGCGGGATACAGCTGGATACAGCTAGATACGAACGGATACAGCTGGATACAGTGAGATAAGCGGGAAACCGTCGGGTAACCCGGAATACAGGTTGAATACAGGCGGGACACCCCAAAAATACACGCCAGGGGAGGGCTATTATATAGTATGAGTATGCCGAGAGGACTGTAACAATATAAAACCAAAGGCTCGCACTCGCACACAAACCTTCCTTCACAACAGCAAGAAGGGAAACGAGAAACCCGCTGCGGCTGAGCACCGCCCAGTCCTGCCGCATATACCAAACGCCACATGTAGCCACTGCGCACTGCTCTACGGCTCGCCTTCTCGAAAGTAGAACCTAACTAAGCAACAGAGCAGATACTAATACTAGTAGGAGGGAGCAGACGGCCTAAATGTCGACTCCCCCCCTCGCCTCCAACAACATCCACTCCCCCTCGCCGACCCTCCCCGTCTTGCGTTAGCCCAGCTACTACTGTACAATGATGATGATGGGTTTATCCCCCGGAACACCCCCCCCCCCCTAACACAACACACAGCAGCGAAACGCCCCGCAGCGCCGACACACGAGTGTACCGGGCCGGCCAGTACCGGCCCGAGATGCATCGCTACAGAAGAAAAGGGTAGGGTAAGTAGAACCGCGACGGGCCAACCAAAGCCGGTATGAATAGAGCTCGCCCCGATTGGAGTTAGAGGTCAGTTCCGGTAGTTGACCCTAGACACGTAGACCATCTATGCACATCTGCGGGTTAACCCTAGAAACAACAAATAATCGCACGGTCACCATCAACGAACCCTATCCTGTAGCCCTGCGCCTAGGACACACGCCCGCCCTGGTCGCCGTGCGCGGAGCGGGCGCGTGTCGTACCCAGCTACTACTGTACAACGAAGCCTATCCTGTAGCCCTGCGCCTAGGACACGCGCCCGCCCTGGTCACCGTGCGCGGAGCGGGCGCGTGTCGTACCCAGCTACTACTGTACAACGAAGCCTATCCTGTAGCCCTGCGCCTAGGACACGCGCCCGCCCTGGTCACCTTGCGCGGAGCGGGCGCGTGTCGTACCCAGCTACTACTGTACAACGAAGCCTATCCCTGCGCCTACGACCTACGACACGCGCCCGCCCTGGTCACCGGGCGGCGAAGGGGGCGGCGGAGATGGTTACCTTGCGCGGAGCGGCTTGGCACCACCACCGGGCCCTTGTGCGTGCGCCCCGTCTGTGGCTCGAACTCAAACTGGCGCGCGCCAGCCTCGTCCGCATGCAGGCCCGTCGACGCGTGGTGCGCCACGCCGCGGTGAGGCGTCTCTTTCTCTTCCCCTTTTGCCGCTAGACGTTCGATTTCGGACTCTGTCTCGGTCTCGAGATGGAGGATGGGGCTCCTCTTCCAGTCGTGGTCGAAGGAAAGGCTAGAGACGAGGAACCGGTCGACGGTGGGCCCCTCCACAAAGTTTCCCGGCGCGCCATCGCGCAGCCGCCGCGCCGCGACCAGCTCGGCCACGCCGTACACCTGTATTACAAGGAGGAGGATACAGTAGGGTGTAAACAGCCCGAACTCTAGAATACAGCTATTATACACTGTTCATACATCTATAAACACATACGTATCCATCGCGCAGCCGCCGCGCCCCGACCAGCTCGGCCAAGCCGTACACCTGTATTACAAGGAGGGTCAAAAGATCAACAGGTCACACGCACACGCACACGACAGAACAAACCACTCACACGAACACAGAGACAGAGCGAGCAACGGCGCAACGACGCTTCATAGTCGAAGTCGTCGTCGCCACTCCCAAGCTGCCGCCCACAAGGAGGAGGATACCGTAGTATGCAAACAACCCGAAATCTAGAAAACGGCTATCATAGACTTTGCATACATCTATAAAAACCTACATATCCCTCGCCCTCGAGCGGCCGCCGCGCCGCGACCAGCTCGGCCACGCCGTACACCTATAGTACAAGGAGAATGATGATAAGGTTACCCCTACGAAACACCTAACACCCCCTCCCCACCACAGCAGCCGGCCCGCAGCGGCTCACACCGACACGGAGACACCACTACAATAAAAAGAAGGGTAGGGCCCGGAGATACAGTAGGATGCAAACAACCCGAACTCTAGAATTCAGCTATCATACACTTTTCATACATCTACACACATACGTACCCCCCGCGAATTATGGGCGATCATGCACTGACTTACTCCACCGCTACTAGACCTGTATCTCTTATAATGTATAGTACATCATTCTATTATAAAAATTTAGTATACATGCATATATATTTTATTTCATTTAGTGCCTCAACTCGTACACTCACACCCAAAAAAAAGCTGAGCACAGAGCGGACAAACGATGCGCGCCGAAGCGCCGGGTGGCCAATAGACCAAAACAAAAATCTAATTAGAACAAAAAACGGCCGCCGCCGGTATCAGGAGGTGCGTTTATATATATATATATATATATATATATATATATATATATATATATATATATATATATATA
>Ga0105053_10011746_pt1 | contig 10677 bp, 5 predicted proteins | sample BON01_FD_78093 | JGI IMG/M metagenome (GOLD analysis project Ga0105053, IMG submission 78093) | Freshwater microbial communities from Lake Bonney liftoff mats and glacier meltwater in Antarctica - BON-01 | ecosystem: Environmental > Aquatic > Freshwater > Ice > Glacier meltwater | place: Lake...
AATCTACGAGGGTCTACCTGTGGCGGTTCCTAAAGTTTTTTTTTTGTCTGAGCCAAGTGTGGGCTTACGTTCGGATCAGGTAAGCTGATTTTGATGAACTAGGGCGTACCCAGTTTCAAATGTCTTATAGTTTAAATAAGTTCCTGTAGTCGGACTTGGAAAATGATGCTCGAACTACCCTGTAATAGTAAACAGCAAAAAAAAAAAAGAAAAAGAGTCAGTTTAGCATAGTACCTGATGGCCTTAATCTTGTTTTCCTCTTTAAGGACGTGTCGGATGGGTGGCCTTAAAGTTTTTTTTTCGAAACGTGGCAGAAAAGGATCGTGTCGGATCCAGTTCTATGTTCTTTAGCTATTTGTCCAGTGTCAAAATAAAAGTATCTTTAAATACCATTCGACTAAGCATTATAACATAACATTTAATTAATTAAGCAGCAGGCTCAGACGTATACATAATCCAGCACGTGCGATCGTGCCAGAGTTGTTTGTGTCAATAAACCACATAGCACAGTTGAAGCAGCTATGCCAAAGGCAAACAAGGCCTGGGGGCACATGTGATCCGATCTCAATCATGACCAACCTCACCTGACCATAGCTGTCATAACCACAGCTCAGTCACAATGCCCAGATTCGCGCCTTCAATCGAGGAGCCGGCTTCAGGCATAATGAAACTGCAGACTATGGTGTCTGCTGCCGCCGCTGAGCGGCACCGCGTTGTGCGGGCTTTGTTTTTCTTATCCTTCTGTGAATGGGCTATTCTTGCATGCACTGCTTGTGCTATGGCCGTGGGACACCCCCCGACTGAGGCAGCAGTCTATACTGGCTTTCCTTGGACTACTGGCGCTGTAGATGTGAAGGATCTTGAGCCCTCTCCATCCATATTTGCCCGGCACTACCCGCACGTGCCCACGCATCTTCGCCCACCATGTGATCACTGGCCCTGGGGCGACTCAGGAAATTTTTGTCTCTGCGCAAGGATGGTTACCTCTCGATTCCGGGATGCATTCTCCGTTATTTTTTGGTTGTCTGCCGGTGCTGAGCTCGTGGCCCCTGGTGCCTTGGAAAGAGCATGGACAGCTGTGGGAAGTCTCGATACCCCTCCACTTGCGTAAGTGCCTGGGTGCACTCTTGCCCCTGTGCGGCAGATGGGTTTTCCAAAGCTGTATTTTGATCCACGTTAGCTGTGATCACACTCACTTCGCCTATCGTTGCACTGCCGCACCAGGTTCATTGGCCAGCTGTGCTCACACCCATTTCCCCAATCGCAGTGCAGCAGCGGTTACCTTGGCTGGGTTTGCATTGCATGGTATCAGCTCCAAGGTGGAGAAAACTTTCTTGCCTTGCGGCCACTGGCAACTGCACGCGATGATATCGCAACCCTACCCATCTGTCGCTTGCACAGATGACAGCTGCAAAAAGAAAGAACGCATGCAATACTCATCAGCTGCCTCAGTTGAAAATGAACTGAATGTGCGCAAAAGCACCGACGCGATGGGTGTCCTTCCACCCGGCTGGACTGTTGATGACTTCCTTGAGGAGCTACCACAGGTACTGAACACCATTTTAGGCAAGAGCGATAATATCAATGACCCTGACAGCACGCGAACAGAGCCTCAAGCACCCCCCACCGTTGACCAAGGTGGGCATGAATCCCCTCCCGATGCCGATTGTACAAGTTACTGTCCTTGGAAACATTGCCGTGCTGCCACTCTCGCTGGCTTCATCGCATTGCCGCACGCATCGGAAGGGCCATTGCATGAGTCAATTTTTTTGGCTGTGTCTATTTCGGTATTTGTTAGGGTTATTCACAGGCAATGACTGTTCCTCTGGTAGGCGTTACCTTTTGCTGGAGTGTCTGTGCTTCTGTCGGAAATTGCGGTGCAGAGCCGGAAAGGGTGCCCGCCGCGTCGCATGTCATTGACTTGCCACACATCATTGCGCGACTGCTGACCGACTTCCCTGCATTACGTCCACAGCAGCAGCAGGCGCGCAGCTACCCAATCCACAGGCATTTTCTGCAGCAGACGCAGTCTGGTACCGTGCTCCGTGCGGTACCGTCCAGGCAGCAGAAGTCTTGCTTGTCAGCCCTCCGCAACCAGGTGTGTCATATTGTGACACTATTGATATGCTATTGATCGGCGGTAGCGCATGCTACTCCCAACACTTGCACGACGTATTTTCAATGACGTGCATGAAAATTGGTACTGCGGCGCAGTTGTAAGTGCTGTGCTGTCCACAGCCACCGCAACGCCAAACTCATCACGTCTTTTGACTCCATCCCGCCCATACACTAACTCACATCAATTGTTCACGCGCCTAAACACCGCCGTCGTCTATACCATTCCCGCAGGGGAGGATCTGTACTATGAAATCAGGCTTTTAACTTGCGGCACTGAGCGAGGGACAACCGCAGACAGACTCATCCCTAGGAAGCCCGAACTACAGCCCCAATCGTTGGTGCCCGCCATTTCAATCGGAACCAAGGTCTCTGTGATGAGCGAGACCGGTAATGAACTTGCTCGTATTATACAGCAGCTTCCTGACGAAGCAGGTACGCCTTGTCCTCCAACTGTTAAGCTGCCTGTTCCCCATTTCGTTTGGGGCTGAAGTGGTGTGTGCGTTCACAGTCCCTCACCGGATCTACTTGTTACTTGCATGTTTGTTGCTGCGACTTGCAACCCGCAGCCTCTTGCAATCTGCTGCTCATATTCATTGTGAATTCTCACTGTCTGTCCCCGTAATTCTGTTGTCAGGAGATCATGTCTACATCACAAGCTCTTCTAATGGTAGTCGGCGGTACACACGCCACACCGAGCTGGCCATGTACCTTGACATTGAGGCACCTATTGGAAAGCGGCGCACGATACAGCACCTCGTTCCCATTGACGCTACTGTTGGTATGTGCAAGCAATTGGCAGCTATCGTGGGAGGTGTACAGGGCCACGAGTCGCGCCTTTATATCGCTGTCGGGGCAAAGAGACTTCTCGACGACAGCCGTCTAGTTCGTGATAATGGCGTCACCAACGGAAGCACAATCAAGTCGGGCTTTATCGGCGGATTGAAAGGTGGAAAGGTATTCACAACTGCGGCATCTAAGTCCTTCACACTTTTTATAGTCAACGCAATCGTTGATCACCTGACGGCCAGATTACCGGACCCTGAATGTCCTCTTCAACCTCTAAACCTCGAGGCCGATTTTCCACTCCCTCCCGCTAAGGTCCAGGTGCTTATAGACGCATGGTGTATTTCTTGGAGTCATGATCACCCCCAGCTGAAGATAACCGTGATGCAGGCTACATCATTCTTTTACCGCAAAAAGGCCGCCATTCTACATCACTTCAACACCAAGGTGCAAGCACCCATAAGTAAGCCAGTATTTACTGCCAAACCGGCTAAGATAACCCCTGAAGGTCGAGAAAAACGGATGCAGAACTGGAATAGCGTTGGCTTGGGATCCAAACAGCACAAGCGCAATAAGGCCGGGAATCCCCCCTTGGTTCACGTCTCTGACGAGATAATCGATGATGGGAACGTTACCGACTACTATGTGCGTACTGTCATCGACCATTTGAAATCTGAAGTCCGCAAAAATGGCTGTATTTCGAGGGAGCACCGATCGCTTTGGATCAACCCACCAGATCCTGTCTTTGCCGAAGCAGGGGTTCAAGCTGAGTATATCTTACCCCGGATTTTTATCGCTGCGTATCACTACTGGGGTGTCACAGACTCCACTGGCGCGACGATCAAGGCTCACTGCCCCCAATGTGGAACAAATCGATCTGTGCGACCGTCCAAGTGGCATGCAACGAAGGTTATGGCCGAAGATGGGTGGTATGTCTCGGTTGGGATGTATTTTCACTGTAGGAGTATAGCTTGCACGTCTGACAGCAAGGATGGCCACCATTTCCATCAGTGCGAGCCCGACTCATTGGTACACCAGCAAGTCACTGTACAGTCGGCTGTTGCGTACGAGCACAAGAAAGGGACAGTTGGCGTCGACAAAGGCCTCATATTCGCCGCCAGCAGCCTAGTAGGCTCCGGAAAAATTACTAGGCATGGATATGTTGGATTTCTTCGCGAAAGGTATGAAGCTCGCGCTTTGAATCTGCAGCACCGGTACTATTCTGCGGCCACGCCGCCAGTCACCAACAAAATTCAAGCACAACTTCGGCCATGGGATCATGTTGTCAAAACTCCAATCAAGGACCGCATTGCTGAGGCGACAATGAATCCCTTGAGACGGCGGCACTGTACGTCTGTGAGACTAATGCAGTCCCTCACACCTGGCGAAGCCGGTGTCATAGCGGCAGACGCAAGCTACAAGGTTGCAAAACTTTGCCGTGTACGGGTCGGTCAAGCAAGGGCGATGTCAAACATTTATACAGTGATGTCTGGCGATGGAGTACTGTTGGCACAGTTTCTTCTCCAAACGGAGAGCAAGGATGAACTGCGCCCGCACTTGGAACGTATGGCTACGCGTTTCCGGTCTCATGGATGCGAAGTGCTCGCTGTGTATACCGATTCATGCTGTGAAGAGCGAGCAATGTGGGAGAGCATTTTCGTCGAGCTAAGAGAAATTGGGGTGACGACGGTCGCAATGAACCCTTTGCAGCTGTGCGACGTCGGGGTCGACGGGGGCTCCACGAGTGTGCAGGTGTTGCAACACTCCTCAAATGTCAACAAGCTATTGGGAGACTTACTACATGCCGGCGTCACAGTTGTTGGGCTGGACATGGAGGAAGCGCCATCATTCACCCTGGATCCTGGCCAGGATGCCAAAACTTCTTGTGTGCAGGTTGCAGCTGATGTTGGTGGCACTCGCCGCGTGTACATTATATGGCTGGCCAAGCTCGGTGGACGTCTTCCAAGGGCTCTACTGGAGCTTCTTCACAGCGACACGATTAAACTCGTTGGGCACAATATTCAAGGCGACATCACCCGCCTCAGCAATAGCTTTCCTGGTCAAATTAACAGCATCAATGTCAGGCAGACTGCCATCGATACCGCAGATTTGGCCTTTCGTTCGTTGACATGGAGGACCTACAACTCCAGCCTCTCCGGTCTCTGTGAAGAAGTGTACTCACGATCCTTGGACAAATCACTTCGCCTATCGGACTGGAACCGTCGACTGACAAGCAAAGATACTGCCCATATTATCTACGCCGCCCTCGATGCAGCAGTCGTTCTGGATTTGTTCCACAGGTTGTCCCCTGTTGCAAATAGGCTCGATCCTAGCAATGTTGCCGTCGACGATGCTGTGGTGCTGTTGGATAACACGGGGCGTAAGATTGTTGCGGCTGGCACCTTTATCCGCAACGCGTCGCCTACCTCGCGAGTAGTGTCCGTGACGCATATCCTCGTCCCCGCCCACACTGCCGTCCCTGTAGACAGCACTCTCACCCCGAAGACACCGACTGGACGACCCGCCAAACGTATGGGGCTGCAAGATGCAACCCTTCCCTGCGAGTTTCTCTGGCCATCAGCCAACATGATGGTGGCAACGGACAAGATTCTCACCTGCCTGACGAGCGACAACAAAAGAATAGAAAGTGAAGGGGATGAGCTAGACCTTGGAGATGGTAGCGACGTGGGCATGAAGCCAGGTGATGTTGCAGCGGTGATGGGCCGCGTCAAGCTGGACTGTGTGCATGCCATGTTTCGGATAAACAGGCACGTCTCCAAAAAGCACGGCGCCTTTGCTAAATTTACAGCTGCCATGCGCGATGCAATGTTCGTTGTCGACCCTGGCGAGGTTGCCGAGCTGCGACGGGAGAAGCGCGCAAGAGAGGGATGGACAGAAGAAGAGGAGGTAGCTTTTTACAAATACTCCTACGCCTGGTACATGCGGCGGTGTAGGAGAACTGTTCCGCCCCCAGATGTTCTGCGCCATCGCCTGGAGGAAGTATGGGCGACCTTCGGTGACAGAAAAGATGCTACGACTGGCAAGCCGCTGTTCTCCTCCGATACATGGGCACAAGTGAAAAAGTTAATGGCCCACTGTCAAAACGGTTGCCTGAGCGATCCCACAGGCATTGATTTGTACTTTTACGTAAACTCTGCAGGTGCACTCAAGTTGCGGTGTGCGCGCGGGACCTCGGCGCTCGAGGGGTACCACAGGCATCTTCGGGGACTTCTTGATTGTGCGTACATGACCCCCCAGTCATTACAGTTGGTGCTGGCAGAGTTCAATCGGCGATGGAACCTGAAGGCTATAGTGCGAAGTAGAGGAGCAGGATCCTTCCACCATGCCGAGCTAGAGATTATGGCGTTGATTCAAGAGCTGGCTGAACAGCACGGCATTGATGCATTTCCAGGTTTCCCGTGGCCCGCTCATTATGCCGATACAAAAGAGGCATTTGGCTGGCCAGGTACTACTGGAAGCATTGGGGACAGCCGGACCAACGGGGAAGATGATGGCTGGTCAACGGACGGATCACTCGGCTCAGACGGGGCCCAGGACGATTTGATTGTCGAGCAGCTGATGGACTGCGGCTTGAACGGAGACTTGCAGGCAGCTTTCAATCCACGTAATGCCTCGACCGCAGAAATTGCACTGTTTTCCGAGTTGTACCATCAGCACGGCACCGACGCCAATCGCATCTTTGCGTCGTGGCAGCTGCAGGCGGCAGATCGACCTCGAGAAATACGCGGAGCAATCCGGTCCACGATCCAGCATTTTCATAAGAAATGGGAGGAGGGCGTTGAAAGAAGCCGGACCAACCGACCTCACAAAGTTATAGATGATGCCCTTCGAAACCGACATAGATTGACACCACAGCCTACCCGTTCCCCGACTCCGAGGCTTCCAGACCTATTCCTTACCAAGTCCAGAGGTGACACGACTGTCAGAATGCAACGATTTGTGGGGCGCAGCGCCATCCCCACAGCCTCGACGGAACAGTTGGCCATGATGCCCCAGAAGCAAGTAGTGGCACCACAGCAGTCTGTTCCCCGTGGCGAGCGATGGTGCAAGAAGTGTGGCCACCGTCGTAATCATGAGCAAACGCAGCAGTTCCATTTGACGAGGGAGTGCCTCACCCCCCCCGATGTCGTTCGTCGGTACTATAGGACGAGGCAACGAAACGGGGGCAAGCCACCAAACCAGATGTGCTTGTCATGTCTGAGAAACACTGATCACGTTGACCTCCCCTTCATCATTATGCCAAAGCAGACATCATGGAATATGTCCGCATCATATCCTTCGCAACCGCCACGACGGCTCACGCCCATTCCCTCAGTGTTCCGCTCCCCGCCCCCTGGACCATCTAATTTGAACAGCAGTGACGAGGAGTGCGTGCAAGGTGCAACTAGTTGGCATGGAGAGATGGGCGTGGCATACGATGAGCACCGTCACGTTGGGTTGATGGCGGATAAAATGATCCGTATCTCCATCTTGGGCCGCCTGAAGTTTAAGGGGGTGTATGGGACGGATTTAGTCATCGGATTTCCAGCTGGAGAAACGCACTACTCGTTCGAGAAGACATTTCTCTCCTACAAAGATGAGGTGCAACCAATGGCCTGCGGTATGGCCAATCCGGGTACTTTGTGTTACGCCTCGGTGTGTGTCACTGCCTTAACGTCTATCGAACATATAGCATGGTCCCTGTTGACGACCCCTGCACCCGCAGGGACGATATTGCAGCACTTGGGTGATTGTATGGATATGAGGGTGCCAGGTCACGTGCACATGTTCACACCGGTGCCCTTGGTTGAGGCAATGCAACAACAGTCGCACTGGTCTGGGAAGGGTATCATCCAAGACGCTTCTGAGTTCTTATTCGCGTTGGGGTCTGCTGTCCGGAGTGACGTCAAGACCGCCGACACTGCTTTCGCACGTGCGCTGCCGGAGTTGGAAATGACAACGATACTAGCTTGCCCTGCTGGCTGTGTGCAGCATAACAGCAACCCTGGCGATGCCATGGCTGTATTGTTCCTGGAGGTGCAGGGAGATGCAAGTGCTACATTACAACTTGCCATCAGTGATGCGTTGACGTGTTGCGATGGCCGTCGGTGTGTCAACTGCCAAGGTCCCGTGGAGCAAAGATCCCAATTTGTATACATGCCGCGTGTGCTGCATGTCCAACTGGCGTCAGGAGCCACTGTACTCCCCGCAGAATCGTTGTCACTTGCGGCGCATATGTCTTTACTAGTAGACGATAAGCAGCGACAACGCCCGTACCAATTGCGAGCAGTTGTTGTCCACGTAGATGAAGGTCACTTCGTTGCGGTAGCACGGTGCCCTATCACAGGCAGATGGTTTCATCACGATGATGGACAAGTGACCATGGCACCAGCGCCATGGACGATAAACTTCAGACAAGACGAGCCCTGGAGCCGTCGGTCGGCAGCTGTGCAGTACTGCTTATATGAGCTGATTGATGGAGTCGAACCAGGGCCTGATATGCGCCTATTGTTCCCCATGGCAACTATGTCGCCAACCTGGGCCAGCACAGAGGAGATTGTGCCGCCTCGTGGGATGACAAACACAAGCGACATTCGGGTGCGTTTTATGACCTCCCCTCCTCCTCCTCCTTCTTCCCCTTTACACACATACACACACACAATACAATATCCATATCCTTCTAAGATTTCCTTATGTGCATCTTGAAATGTTATCTCGCCCTGCTGTTGTTTTCTCTCGTTGGTTGCATTGTCATCAACAACATGCATGCAACCAACTCGCATTCTCATTTTAAAACCCACATCTGATCTCAAACTTGAACATTCACATGTTGGTGCAGGTTCACGACATGCTAACTTTGCACGATGGCAAGTGGCTCAACGATCAAGTGATCAGCAAGTTTTTACAACTAGCCGGAAGCGCGGCAACTAGCCAGAATGGTCGCCGGTAAGTTACCACTGCAGACAACATGCCTGCTACTGTGCCTACCGCCTTAATGCTTCTGTGTACCCACATAGGGTCTTTGAGCCCCAATTTTACGCGGGGATATGCAACGACGTGCGTTCCGGCAAGCTGAATGACGACTGCCTATCTGCGCGAACATTTTGCGGATCGTCGTGCAAACACGGATGGAAGGGGTTCCGTGACCTCACGGTGCTCGTTATACCTTGTGGCGTGAACAGCTCTCATTGGGTAGCCATGGAGGTGCATTTGCAGGCCGGTCGATTTGAGTGCGTTGTTCCCCTTCCAATGGCACCATGGCCGTACACACTCACGCATGCATACTGGAACCACATAGGGAGTTTGCAACTTGGTGTCACTAACACTGACTGCTTCAGGATGTATGACTCGCTTGATGCAGAGGGCAATTGTTATCGGTTTGTGTCCCCAGTTCGGTATGTGCGATTCCTTGTTGACTGAACCGTCAATTGATTCATGCTTCTCCTCCAAGAATAATGTGCCCGCTCATGTCTCTCGTTAGGGCCTTCTTGCAATATTTGTTCGAAAAGGGCCATCTGCAGTCCTCGACGCCCCCCGCTACATGGGAAACTGTGATCCACTGCAATCTTGGCGCAGGGACTGGACATTGGAAGAATAACGTCACTGTTGGAGTTCCCATGCCTCAGCAGGTTCGTCCTCATCTCTCTTGTCTGCGCACATCATTGTTGCCATATGTACTTTCTAACCGATTTGGTGTTCGGATGCCAGTGTAATTCATTCGACTGCGGTATGTTCACTATCGTCCTCATTGCCGCCATCATTGCCGGTGATCGTGACCGCTTCCTGAAGCAATTTTGTCAGGTACTTACAAATGCTCGGCTCACCCTTGCTGTTCGTGCATGTAGTTGAATGGGGGGAGGGCGTATTAACTCACATGTGACTTCGCGTGTTCAACCATAGGCCTGGGTTCCCTCTGCTCGTCGGCAAGTCTGCCGAGATGTGCTTGCGGGCAGTCATGAACACAGCTCATGGATGTATCTGCGTGCCAACGCCACCTCCTACACGCAGCACATCACAGTACCTGCCCTGCGGGACCCTCCTGCCACAACCGCCAACTGCCGTCCTGAATACCCACAGCCTTGACAATTCCAGTCTTGCATGCAACCACAGGCACTTCATGACCTGGCAAATGGCTAGGTCTGAAATAAATTCACTTCTTATCTCCCGTTTTCGTGACGTGGCGCGCTGCTGAAAGTGCAACCACAGGCACTTCATGACCTGGCAAATGGCTAGGTCTGAAATAAATTCACTTCTTATCTCCCGTTTTCGTGACGTGGCGCGCTGCTGAAAGTATATTTCCAAATCGTAAACGTACGTGTGTTGGGTGGCTGCCGCGCCATGCTCCTGGCCTCCCATGCAACTCTCCGACAATAAAGCCACCCCAGACCCCCATCGCTTCTCAGGGTGGGGTTGGAGGGGCGGGGGTCCGTTATTGCCGCCACCACCCCTTCTGAGCGCGAGCGCGAGCGCGAGCGCGGGCGTCTCTCCCCCTCCTTCTCTTTTCCTCCTTCTCTTCTCTTCTTCCTCTATTCCTCCTGTTCACTTTCCTTTCCCTTTCCTGTTCCCCTTCCTTTTCCCCTTCCCTTTTTTCCCTTTTCCTTTTTCCTTTTCCTTTTTCTTTTTCCTTTTCCTTTTTCCTTTTTCCTTTTTTCCTCCTTTTTCCTTTTTCCTTTTTCCTTTTTCCTTTTTCCTTTTTCCTTTTTCCTTTTTCCTTTTTCCTTTTTCCTTTTTCCTTTTTCTTTTCTTTTCTTTTTTCCTTCTTTTTTTTTTTTTTTG
>Ga0105053_10011754_pt1 | contig 10670 bp, 9 predicted proteins | sample BON01_FD_78093 | JGI IMG/M metagenome (GOLD analysis project Ga0105053, IMG submission 78093) | Freshwater microbial communities from Lake Bonney liftoff mats and glacier meltwater in Antarctica - BON-01 | ecosystem: Environmental > Aquatic > Freshwater > Ice > Glacier meltwater | place: Lake...
GCGACTGCTGCTCCCCCCGCGCCCCTCCTCGTCCTCCTCCTCCTCCTCCTCCTCCTCCTCCCCCTCCTCCCCCTCCTTGACCTTAACACTCTTCAAGCGCTGCCTCTCCTCGCGCCTCTCCTTCACAGCCTCCGGCAAATTCAACCCCCAGCATCGCTCCATATACGCACACGTCAACGGACACGGTTTGTCCCCCAAGCCCAAACAAGTCAAATCAACAATCTATAATGCTTTCACATACCACGCCCTCAACTTCCACATCGGTCCATCCCCAATTTTATCCAACCCAGGACGATAAGGCGCCCCCCGACCAGGAGGCACGCCAAACCTCTTCTTCCACTCCACCACCCCCTCCTCCTCCGCGTCCACCTTCCTAACACACCCTGTGTGGGCGTATCCCTTGCTAATCCACGGTCGGTGGGCTCGGAGGAGCTTACCAATAGTAACGTCGATAAAAGCCTCTTCGTGTCCAGGGACGACGCGATAACTCTTGGTGGTCGCCTTAAGCATACGGAGCATGTGACCCTCGGGCGCGCGACGGGGGCGCTCCGCCGTGGCCATCATGCTGCTGGTGCTGATGCTGCTGCTGCTACGGCTGCTGCGGCTGCGGCTCGTGATGGTGGTGGTGGAGCTGCTGCTGAAGGTGTTGGGTAGTGGGCATTTCGTGCGATTACGCTTGCTGCTGCTGCTGCTGCTGCTGCTGCTGCTATTGCTGCCAGGAAGGGGAGGAGGCATGTCGGTTTTGATGTCTTCTGCTTCTGCTTCTGCCGGCGTTACTGCTGGCGCTCTGTTCCTCTGCCGTGCGGGCGCAGGCTCACCGTCCCCTCCTCCTCCTCCTCCCCCTCCTCCTGCTCCTGCTCCTGCTCCTGCTCCTGCTCCTGCTCTTACTTCTTCTTCTTCTTCTTCTTCTTCTTCTTCTTCTTCTTCTTGTTTGACCTCTAATGGCACTTCTTGTTTGACCTCTAATGGCACTGCTGTGGCGGTCGCCGCTAATGCTACTGCTGCTGGTGCTACTGCTGCCACTACCGCCGCTACTGCTGCTGCTGCTGCTGCTGCTGCTTTTGCTTCTTCTTCTACTGGTGCTGCCACTACATCAGTCACTCCATCCTCCTTCACCTCCGGCTTCACCCTCCTCACCCTCTTTCTCGGCTTAACCTCCAATCCCCCTCCCTTTCCTCCTCCTCCTTCTTCCTTTTTCATTTCTATCTCCTCCGCTGGCATAGTTACTTCCCCCCACCACAAATTCCTCCGTCCAATGAACCCCCAAAACCCCGCATCGATATGCCTGTGCGCGTAATTCGCCTCCCCCTTCCCACACGGTGCTGTGTTATACATCTTCCCATTTAGGTGATAATACGCCCCCTCCTTATTACTCATCCTCGTGTCCACATCCCAAAACGTCCAGTGAATATGAGGGGCCGCTCGGGGGACACGAAACCGCCTTCGTAACACCTGCCTCACCTTCTCATCACTCAACTCATCATGACAATCCAGGCAAATAAAACGAGTAATTGAAGGATCATCAAGAATCAACGGCCGGATGCTCGCAACAAGATAATCACGATGAGGCCCCCTCCGCAAGTGCTGCAACCACCTCACCTCCACCTTGTAAGTCTCCATCAAATACCGCATAAACTCCGCAGGGACGCTCGAATCAACATACAACCTCGTCAACCACCCCTCCTTCTCCGGCAGAAACTCAGCAATATACTTCAAATTCTCCTCCAGCTTCCTTGCGTACCAAACAAAGGTCCCCCACCCTCCATCCGGCTTGTCGTCTTGCCGAAAAATACTCATCACCACCCGGCTTTTCTCACGCTCGGCAACACAATTCATGGCTAATCTTTCCTCGATCGCCTTCCAATCTAAAGAAACGTGGAATTGCCCCTTATGCGGTGGCGGCGGCGGGGGCACGGCGAGAGAGGAAGAGGAGGAGGAGGAGGAAGAGGCGGAGGAGGAGGAGGCTGTGGTGGTGGTGGAACGGCGGCGGTCCCGACGACGGCCGGCTGCGGGCCCCGGTTCTGCTTTGGGGAGGAGGAGAAGGGGAAGTAGGGCCGGTAGTGCCTCCATTTCTGCTGCGGTGTTGCCTTGTTCGGCCGGTGGTTGTCGTGCCTGGGAGAGGTGGGGTAAGGAAGCGGATAGGAGTGGTTCTTCGAGTGCTGCACGTGCTGCGGCTGTTCGGGCAGGGAAGACTCAATGAGGGTGCGCGATTGCGAGAGACTCCATTTCCATGGCTGCTGCTTGAGTGCGCCCAGCTCGGGTTGGTCGTGCTGGGGAGGGAAGGAGCGAGGACGCGGCTGAAAGTAGCATTGCTTCTGTGGCCGCTTCGCTGCGCCGTGCGGCAGCTGCGCGGGTCGGGGAGTAATGACGGGCTGCGCCGCTGCGCATTCCTTCGGCTAAACGTGCCGGGGAAGCAGAGGCGGGTGGGGGTGGGGGTGTCTCCTTGACTGCTCCTGGGGCGGCCGGTGGCTCCATTTCCTTCGCTGCTGCTGCTGCTGCTGCCTGGCCCCGTCGTCCTTCGACCCTGCTGGATTTCCTGGCCGACGTGGGCGTGGGTAATGGTGCCGGCGGTGGGGCTGGCGGAAGCTCCATGGTCGCGAGCCCTGCCTGTGGTGTGGTTGTGATGGGATGGGGTCAATCGGGTGGGGTTGAGAGTGAGAGAAATGAATCGCGGAATCGCCCGCAAAAAGCCAACGTCCAAGCAAACCAGGCAGAGATTCCGTGTTTGTGTTTGCATACGACTCGCCTCTCCAGCCCGTGTTTACAAGACAGAGCACTTTCTCTCTATCACAAGCGACCAACCAAGCTTTGTTGACAGACACCGTGACCCAATGCAATGCGATCTTGGCTGCCGAGCTGCCGAGTTTTAGTAGGGCATGGGCTTGCTTGCCCCGTCGCACTCCACCAATCACAACTCGCCAAGAAGAAGGGGGAAGAACAGAATCGAATCCCCTTCCGCACGCACCCACACTCCACTCCAGGCCATGCATGAATGCAGGACAGGCACCTTTACAAGCGGACGGACAAGATGCACTTGCGGGGGGCCTGTGTCTTTAGTGCTCACGCGCCCTGACCTGCGCCGCCACACCACCAACGACCTCTCGCCGCAGCAGCGCAGCAGCATCACTTCCTTTCCTTCTTTGCGAATTCAAATTCTGGCACGCGCTGGGCCTCACCCACACACTCACAACCACGCAACCGCACCCACACACAACTACAGAGCGTCACCATGCGTCGCATCACCAAGCTGGGCCTCACGCTGGGCGTGTTGGCCGTGGCCTCCTTTCTGGCACCTGGTAAGTCAAAGTGTCTCTCTCCCTCAGAAGCGAAGCGTCGTGTGGGGAAAGCTTCCGTCTTCTCTGCTCCTCCCTTCCTCCCTGTGTATGTGCGCTCTTGGACATGCACCTCGGCCTTGTACACACCTACAAGCAGCCGGTGGGCACCATCTAGCATGCTGCCCTCGGTTTGTGTGGGTGTGTGAGCGTGGGCCTGTGAGTTTGAATTTGCCCTCCTTGCCGTCGGCAAGACCCATGATGATGATGAACCAACACATCACCATGAGCACTAACTCCTCCTCATTCAGCGCAGGCACACAAGCCCGCACTGCGTTTACATTTCGTTCGCATCTACCCTTCTCCCCTGCCTCCGCTAACACTTACTCACCACCCCACCCCCCCTTCATTCAAACCACCCACACACACACAGTGCCGGTTCACGGCTCGGACGTGCGAGTCAACGACGAGGGCATGACCGAAGTCGCGGAGGGCGTGACGGAGGACAATGTCATGGAGGACATGGCCAAGGCCAACGGCATCGACCCCGAGAACTTCGACTACGACAAGTGGCTGGAGGAGCAGAAGCTGGAGATCGAGGGCGAGGACAAGGCGTAAGTACTAGCTAGTGGCAGATTTTGGGAGGGTGGGGATTTGCTATGAGTGTGTGTGCATGAGCATCTTTCTTCTCTCCTCTCCAAAACCTAAGCTACCACCGCTTTCACTCACTCACTCACCACGCCCTCCCTCCCGTCCCCTCCCTCCCCTCCCTCCCTCCCCCACAGCCTCGAACCCTCCGAGGTCGACGTGGCCCTGGAGGCGGAAGGCGAGAAATTCGAATTCCAAGCCGAGGTCTCCCGCCTCATGGACATCATCATCAACTCCCTCTACAAGACCAAGGAAATCTTCCTGCGTGAACTCATCTCTAACGCCTCCGATGCCCTGGACAAAATTCGCTTCCTCTCCATTGGTGACCCTGCTGCCCTCGGCGACCAGCCCGATTTGGAGCTGCGCATCAAGGGGAACAAGGATAAGCGCACCCTGACGATTCGTGATAATGGTGTGGGTATGGATAAGAAGGACCTGGTCAACAACCTGGGGACGGTCGCTAAGTCTGGCACGGCCAACTTCATCGATGCTCTCTCTGAGGGGCAGGACTTGTCTTTGATTGGTCAGTTTGGGGTGGGGTTTTACTCTATCTACCTCGTGGCGGATAAGGTGCAGGTGGTGTCGAAGAAGAATGGCGAGGCGCAGTACGTGTGGGAGTCGACCGCTGATGGTGTTTTCACGATTGTCAAGGACCCGCGTGGGGATACCTTGAGGCGAGGGACGGAGATTACGCTGTTTTTGAAGGATGATGCCAAGGAGTTTGCTAAGTCCGAGGTGCTTGAGGAGCTGGTGAAGCGTTATTCGGAGTTCATTTCCTTCCCTATTTTCTTGGAGAAGACCGTGCAGGAGGAGATTGAGGTGCCGGTGGAGGAGGAGGAGGAGGAGAGCAGCAGCAGCAGCAGCACTAACTTGGATGGTGACGAGGAGGGAGATGAGTACGAGGAGGTGGAGGTTGCTAATGACGTGAAGACGAAGAAGGAGACCATCACCAAGACGATCTGGGAGCGCGTGAACACCAACGTGGCCATCTGGTCCCGAGCGGCCTCTGATATCACCGAGGCGGAATACACGAAGTTCTACAAGGCTTTTACCAAGGAGCCGACCGCGCCGCAGACCTGGATTCATTTCAAGGCGGAGGGCGAGATTGAGTTTAAGAGCATTTTGTACGTCCCGGGGGAGGCGGCGCCTGATCTGTATGATAATTACTATACGAAGTCGGCTCAGTTGAGGTTGTATGTGAAGAAGGTGTTGATTTCCGATGAGTTTGAAGAGTTGTTGCCTCGGTACATGAACTTTATTCGCGGGGTGGTGGATAGTGATGATTTGCCTTTGAATGTTTCGAGGGAGACGTTGCAGCAGCACAAGTTGTTGCGTGTGATGGCCAAGAAGCTGACCAGGAAGGTGCTTGAGATGTTGAGGCGGCTTTCGACCAAGGGACGGGTGGACGAGGAGGAGGGCGAAGAGGAGGAGGAGGAGGAGGAGGGCGAGAAGAAGGCGGTGGTTGATAATGAGAAGTATATTAAGTTTTGGGAGACGTTTGGGAAGAGCATTAAGCTGGGTGTGGTTGAGGATGTGTCGAACCGCGCGAAGCTTGTTAAGCTCTTGCGTTTTAAGAGCAGCTTGGATGGTGGGAAGTGGACGAGTTTGGAGGGGTATTTGTCTCGGGCTAAGGACTGGCAGAAGTCGATTTACTACTTGGCGGGTGAGTCGATGGAGGCCGTGCAGAGCAGCCCTTTCCTCGAGAAATTTAAGACGAAGGGGTTGGAGGTGTTATTTTTGGTGGACTCCGTTGATGAGTACTGCATTCAGCAGGTGCCTGAGTTTGAGGGGAAGAAGCTGCAGGCTATCTCGAAGGAGGGACTCAAGTTCGGCGATGAGGACGAGAAGACGGTCAAGAGCCGCGAGAAGCACTACAAGGAGGCCTTTGCTCCTCTGGTCACTTTCCTCAAGACTTTGTTTTCGGGGAAGATCAAGGAGGTGGTTATCTCTCACCGTGTCGAGTCGGCGCCTTCTGTGATTGTCACGGGCCGTTATGGGCACTCGGCGAACATGGAGCGAATCATGCGCAGCCAGGCCATGAACGACCCGGCCAAGTACCAGGCTTTGCTCTCGCAGAAGACGATGGAGATCAACCCCCGTCATCCTATTGTCGTGGAGCTCAACAAGCGCCTGCAGGAGGATGGGGATGATGCCGAGGGTGTGATGGACACGGCCTGGCTGCTGTACGATACGGCGCTGCTCGAGTCGGGATTCGCGCACGATGACGTGCCCAACTTCACACGGCGTGTGCTGAACGCCCTTCGTTCCGGCCTGCATCTGCCCAACCTTGACTTGGTGGACGAGGCTGACATGCAGGTGGACGAGGATGATGATGATGAGGATGGGGAGGTGATCCCTGCGGGCACTATGCCTGACCTGTCCTCGTTTGCCATGCCCGCTTCGGACGAGCTCTAAGTAGTGAGTGAGTAGCGGAAGGAGGAGGAGTGATTGAGTGAAAGCGAAAGAGGAGGAAAAGTAGGTGGAAAGGAGTAGAAGCAAGGTTAGGAAAGCGGCGGCGAATGAATTTAGGGTGAGATAAAACGAAGCGGAGCCTCACGGCCTCCTCTTTGACGTAAGGAAAACGTTTTTTTCATGTGTCTTGTCTTATTCCTTTTCCCCTCTCAGCGCCAAGACCCTCACCATTTTGGGAAAGGAAAGGCAAGGGAAAGGGAGGATCAAGCAGGATATAAGGGGAAAGAAAGGAAGGGTGGAATGTAGCTGTAGTGGACATGTGAGAGGAGATGCTAGAGAAACAAAAGGCGACAATCCAAAGGTAGAGAAAGAATACATACCGTGAGAAACCCCCACGCCATACACAGACAAAAAGGAAAAGCCCCGCCCCTACCCAACAACAACAAGAACAATCCAAGCAGAAAGAACACAGGAAAGAGAAAACAAAAGAAAAAAAGCATCAAAACAATATAAAAGTAAGTCAAATTATTTATCGGCCAGATTTTTGCTTTTTCCTTTACCTTTTCATTGGTATGACAGAAGTGCATTTATTTTACGGCCGAAATTTCCCTCAATCAACCATTTTCCTTAACCCCATCAATTTACATTCTCTAATTAGAACTAAGACTGACTCTTACTTGATTTTGCTCAATAATAATATACAGTTTTCTTCTCTTTAACCTGCTATTATCCATAGCAATTTTAGCAAGACCTTTCCTCAATCAACCATTTTCCTTAACCCCATCAATTTACATTCTCTAATTAGAACTAAGGCTGACTCTTACTTGATTTTGCTCAATAATAATATACAGTTTTCTTCTCTTTAACCTGCTATTATCCATAGCAATTTTAGCAAGACCCTTCCACGCATTTACGCCCGCCAACATACGGCTCGTTGTCCTTCTCGCAATGCCCTTCCTTGCCGCCGAAGCAGCCCTTGTCCTCCCGCCATTGCCAGGTCAGGCACGCCTCGTGGTCACAGCACCACTGCTGACACTCAGCCAAGGAAAGGCGGCCTTTGCTCGGCGAGTCTTTCTTCGTCTCGTCCACGCGCTCTGTACCCAAACCAAAGCATTGAAAGGGAAGCTCCTCCGTCGACCAGGCGCATGTCGCTGCTCCTGCTGCTGCTGCTACGACTGCTGCTGCCTTATCGGCCTCGTCGTTGGGCGACGATGCTGCTGTACGGGTCGTCAAGCGCCGGCCTTGCCACACCTGCTGCGGAGAAGTCTCCTCACACCACGGCGAGGGCGCCGCCAACTCCAAACCTAGGCGCACACCGCCCCCTACCACACAACCACGGACACTTTGATATTGCCACGTGATGCACCCCTTCTTCGCTTCGCAACAATGATCCCGACACGCCTCCCAGGACGTCGAGGCCTCGGGCACAGGCGCCGGCTCCAACCCAAAACACTTGCCCACAAGCTCATCAGGCCGCCATTTGATGCCTGCGCACGCATCGACCACAGCGACGGCAGCAGCGGCAGGGGGGGCGGCAGCAGCAGCAGGAGCAGCAGCAGCAGCAGGGGCAGCGGCGCCAGCTTTCTCCGCCGTTGGGTGCTCGGCGGCTGGAGACAAGACCGCAGGAGCCGGTACCACTGCTGGCTCTGGGGCTTGCGCTTGTTCGACAGCAGGAGCTGGCTCTACCATCGCCTGAGAATTCAAGAAGTAGTGGATCCATTTGGGGAGGGGGTGGCCTTGTGCGGTGCCTGCGGCAGCGACGGAGGACGGAGGCGAGGGCAAGCAAGAGATGAACATCAAGTACAGGCAGACCATAGTTATACTCACGCCCGCGTAGTGTGCAAAGCTTCCTGGCCGGTGCTTGTGCTGGCTGTCGTGCAGTGCAACGCCTTGGTAGTGTGTGGTGAGGCCTGCCTCGGTGTCTTGGATAGGACTGCCGGCGTTTGTGACGGGATTTGGTAGCTTGTTGGTGTCCTCCTGCGACAGCGCCACCGTCTCGCCCTCGGAACGAAAGCGCCTCCACATGGTCGAGGACGAGGGTCTGTGCGAGGTGTAGGAGGAGGGCAGGGGGTGGCACGTGAGTGTTGTCAATGTCAAGTGGCTTGAAAGTGGGTCGTAGCTATGGGCCGTAACGGAAGCAGAATCATCATCATGCTTGAGTTCTTTCCACGCACGCCGTCCTTCGTGTTCTAACCCACAACCCACACAACCTCGACCAAATAGATGACGGCCAGCCTGCAGGGACGGTCGCGCCAAGCCCTCGTCCCGCTGGTGCTGCAGCTAGCTCTGGTCCTGCACATCACGCAAACAAGCCACGCCTTCCTCAGCCGACCTCCCCATCATCCCAATCATCATCCGCGTCGTCAGCAGCAGCATGCACCCGCCTCCGCTACTACCACGTCCTTGGCGCTTTTCAAAGGCGTACGCGACTTCATTGCCCGGCGGCGGCAAAAGAAGGGCAAGAGCCCAGACACCCCACCCGAGGAGGAGAACATGACAAAATACGAACGCTTCCGTCAGGTCACCCCCATCCCACCCGTGGGCGAGCGCCGTCGCTACCCGCTTGGCGTGGGCTCGTCAAGCTTGCCCGGCATGGAAGACTTGTGGGGTGAGGCCTGGCCAACGACCGCTTGCGGCGATGCCATGGAGCGACGGGACGCTTTGAATGAAGGAACGGGGCCTCCAGACGCCGAGGCGTTGGTGCGACGCTTTGGGCAAGTGAATGCGACGATTCAGACGGTGTTCTACAAAGACGCCGCTTCTTGGTGTCCGTACTGTGCCTCGGTGTGGACGATGCTGGAGGAGAAGCAGATGCCTTACACCATGAAGCGTATTAATTTGTTGTCCTACGGCGAGAAGCCCGAGTGGCTTTATGATATCAGTGGGACGGGCTTGATGCCTGTGCTCGAAGTGGGTGGACGCATGCTGCGAGAGTCGGTCGATATTTGCAAGTTTATCGACTGGTGGCGCGGCAATGACGTGAGCCCCGCCGGGCAAAACACAAGGAGACTCTGGCCAAACAAGGGGGATGACTTGTATGAGGAAGCAGAGGCGTTGCTTGGACTGGAACGAGATTTGTTTCGAGATTGGTTCATTTACCTATTCGAAGGGCCCGAGGAAAGAGGACACAAGGAGTTTTGGGCGGTCCTCCTACAAGTAGAGGCTGCGTTGGCGAAGCATAAAGATGGTCCTTGGTTCTTGCCTGGGGAGGAGCCGTCATTAGTCGATATTGTCTTCGCGCCAAAAGTTGAGAGGATGGTGGCGTCGTGTTTGTATTGGAAAGGAATGACTTTGCGGGGGCATGCCGAGCTGCCCGCTCTGGCTAAATGGTTGGATGCCCTGGACCGGCGGCCGAGTTATGCTGCTTTCAAGGCTGATTTCTTTACGCTTGTTAATAGTTTGGAGCCTTTGTTTGGGCGGGCTTATAGTGTGGGCACGCCGGAAGTGCAAGAAATACAACGCAAAGTCGACGGTTTCCATTATACTTCTTGGCGTCTCCCTGTCTCAACCGAAGAAAGCACTCGAGAGTATCTCCCACCTGACACACAACCCTCCGAGAGCTACGCTAGACAAAGTGCGGCGGTCCGTATAATCCTAAACAATAAACGCTTGCCTCGTTACATGGCGCGTGCAGTAAGAACGCCCGGGCCCGAATATCGATCTCCTTTGGCGGACCCCCAAAATGCAATTGATGAGTGGGTCTTGCCAGAAGTGGAGGCGGCGTATCGATACCTGGTTTTGGCGCTGCTCCGAGGGAAAGAGGTGGTTGCGCCGTTGGTGGCTGCTGATAAGGCAGCAGCGGATAGGGCGTATGGAGGGACTGCGGAGGAGGCAAGGGCGGCGAGGGGGAGGATGGTAGCGTGTTTGAATTATTTGAAGTTCAGGGTGGGCGTGCCAAGGGATATGACGTTGGCGGAGGCGAGGCAGGTGAGGGGGGCGCTGACTTGGTTGGTGGAGGCGTTGAAGTAAGGAGGGGGAGGGTGGGGGGGAAGGAGGAGGGGAGGATTGTGGGATATTGTGTTAATAGATAGCTAGAGAAAGGAAGTCTATATGTAGCGTGCATGTGTTAGTATGTAAAACAACAACAACAACAACAACAACAACAGCTAGAACGGTCAAGCGAACGTGGACAGTAAAAAAGAAAGAGTAAGACCCAAAGTCCTTAATCGAAGATCTGACGACGCGTAATAACATTAAATTACATAAATTCTTTTTCTACTGCATCTAGTTCTTGCTCCTTTCCCTTTCTAGCTCTCCCTCCACCACAAGTTCTCCCTTTTCTTTCAACACTATCTAAAGCAACTTAAATTTCCCATCTGCCCCGCGATATGCCACATA
>Ga0105053_10011763_pt1 | contig 10666 bp, 5 predicted proteins | sample BON01_FD_78093 | JGI IMG/M metagenome (GOLD analysis project Ga0105053, IMG submission 78093) | Freshwater microbial communities from Lake Bonney liftoff mats and glacier meltwater in Antarctica - BON-01 | ecosystem: Environmental > Aquatic > Freshwater > Ice > Glacier meltwater | place: Lake...
ATTACTTCTTCGGCAAGATCGCGCTCGGCGTGGCGATGCTCGACGACTATGGCCGCCTGCTCGATCCGAATCAGGGCGCAGCTGCTGCGGTACGCAGCGGCGCCGACCAGATCGGCGGCGCCGGCCTGACCGTGGTGCCGACCCAGACCGTCGCGCTCTTCTCCGGCCCCGTCGCCGTGCGCGACGGCAAGGCCAGCGTGGCGCTGCAGTTGCCCGACTTCAATGGCGAACTGCGGCTGATGGCCGTGGCCTGGTCCGAGGATGCGCTCGGCCAGGCGTCGACGCCGCTCAGGGTGCGGGACGTCGCCATTGCGGAACTGATCCTGCCGCGCTTCCTCGCGCCGGGGGATGCGGCGCAGGGCACGCTCAGCGTCGACAACGTGGAAGCCGGCGCCGGCGACTTCAGCGTCAGCCTGGAAGGCTCGGCGGCAGCAGCGCTGTCGGCACAGTTCGACTTCACCCTCGACGCGGGCGAGCGGCGCGAGGAGCGGGTCGCCGTGCGCGGCGGCGACGTCGGAATCGGCAGCCTGTCCCTCGCCGCGACCGGGCCCAACGGATTCGACGTGGCGCGAACCTATCCCATCGAGACGCGCAGCGCCTGGTTGCCTGCCAGCGCCAGCGAGCGCCACCGCCTCGACCCGGGCGCATCCTTCAGCGTCCGCCCGGATCTGCTCGACGGCTACCTGCCCGGCTCGGTGACCGCCGAGCTGAGCGTGTCGCCCAGCCCCATCGACGTCGCCCCGCTGCTCGCATCGCTGCGCGCCTATCCCTACGAGTGCAGCGAGCAATTGGCCAGCCGCGCGCTGCCCCTTCTGTACGGCGCACAACTGCAGAACCCTGCGGCCAACGGTGCGGGTGCAGCAGGCACTGGCAGCCGATCTGAGACGGACGTCTTGGCGCGCACCACGGCGCAGGACGCCATCGCAACGCTGCTGTCGCGGCAGGCCTGGGACGGCAGCATCGGTCTGTGGCGGGTCGGCGATCGCGGCGCGACACCCTGGCTCGGCGCCTACTTCGTGGACTACCTGACGCGCGCGCGCAGCGCCGGCCTGCCCGTGCCGGAAGCCGCCGTCGAACGCGCCCTGCAGGCGCTCGAGCCCATCGCCCAAGGCACGCGCTACCGCATCGAGGGCTACGACACCTCCGAGCCCGACTGGAGCGACGGCACCGACAGCCGTGACGAAGCGCTGGAACGGGCCGCCGCCTATGCGCTGTACGTGCGCGCGCGGGAGGGTCATCCCGATCGCTCTCGCCTGCGTTACATGCACGACGAGCGCATGGCCGAGATGCCGAACCCCCTCGCACGCGCGCACATCGGCGCCGGCCTCGCGTTGATCGGCGATCGGGCTCGCGCCACGAGCGCCTTCGACGCCGCAGAGTCCACGCTCGGTCTTGAGCAGCGCTGGGACTGGTACCAGAGCCCTCTGCGCGACCTCGCCGGCGTGCTGGCACTGGCGGCGGAAGCGGGGCAGACGGACCGGGCCGAGCGCCTCCTCGGCCGCCTCGAACAGGATCTGCCGGACGCCGAACGCATGACTATCCAGGAGAAGGCTTTCACCTTGCTGGCCGCAGGCAGTCTCTCCGGGGCCGGTGCTGGCGCCGCCGCGACGCTGGAGATCGATACGACTGGCGCGCTGACGGCACGCACGGCGCGCAGCTTCTCGATCGCGCCGGATGCAGCCGGCGGCACGCTCACCAATACGGGCAACACCGCAGTCTGGGTCACCCAGCGCGTGCGCGGCGAGACGCGCGAAGCGCCGGCCGCCGCGCAGAACGGCGCGCGGATCGACAAGCGCCTCTATGGGCTCGATGGCAAGGAGATCGGCGCCGTCGATGGCGTCCTGCGCGTCGCCCAGGGGGATCGCCTGATCGTGCGCCTGGAGCTGAGTGCCGAGGGCCATCGCACCATGCCCGCCGTGGTCATCGATCTGCTGCCGCCGGGCTTCGAGATCGAGGCCGTACTGCAGCCCGAGGAGACGCGAGAAGGCGCCCTCTACACTTGGCTGGGCCCGCTCGCCGAAACCAAGGCGGTGCAGGCTCGCGATGATCGCTTCGTCGCCGCCGTCGACCTGTATGGCGGCTCGCACTATCAGGTCGCCTACCTCGTGCGCGCCGTGACCCCGGGGACCTTCACCCTGCCCGGCGCCGTCGTCGAGGACATGTACCGCAGCGACCTGTTCGCGCGCACGCCCGTGACCGCGCTGCGCGTCGACGCGGCTGATTGACGCGATCATGGCGCCCGCGGCCAGCACATGGTGCAAGCGCAGCGCCTTCGGCGTTGTCGGGCTGCTGTGTCTGATCGTCGCCCTCGATCGAATGCTGCCGCCACCGATCAAAGGCCTTCAGACCGGTTCGCTGGTGCGCGATCGTCATGGCGCACCCCTGCGCGCCTTCCCCATCGTCGGCGGACGCTGGCGTCTACCGGCGCACCTCGATGACATCGATCCCGACTACATCGCCGCGCTGCTCGCCTACGAGGACAAGCGCTACGACACGCATCCGGGCGTCGATCCGCTCGCGGTCTTGCGCGCGACGGCCGATGCGCTCACGAGCGGGCGCATCGTGTCCGGCGCCTCCACGCTCACGATGCAGACGGCCCGCCTGCTGGAACCCGCCCCCCGAACCCTGCCCAACAAGCTCTGGCAGATGGCCCGCGCGCTGCAGCTGGAATGGCACCTGAGTAAGCCGCAGATTCTCGAGCTGTACCTGACGCTCGCGCCCTATGGCGGCAATCTCGAGGGCGTTCGCGCCGCCAGCTGGGCCTACTTCGGCCAGGAGCCCGTGGGGCTCACCCGCGAGCAGATCGCCCTGCTCGTCGCCCTGCCGCAGTCGCCGGAGACGCGCCGGCCGGACCTACACCCCGACAGGGCCGTCGAGGCGCGCGGCCGGGTGCTCGCCAGGCTCGAGGCGTATGGCCTGCTTGCGCCCGGCAGCGCGGCCGACGCCGCAAAAGATCCCGCACCCACCCGACGCGCCTTCCCTGCTCTCGCCTGGCACGCCAGCGAGGAGGTGCGGCGCCGCAGCGGCGGCATCGATGCCGCCTCGACGCTGGACGCGTCGCTGCAGCAGCGGCTGGAGGCGCTGATCAGCGCGGTCCTGCCCCGCGAGGATCAGGACGTGCAGATGGCGCTGATCGTGGTCGACAACGGCAGCAGCGCCGTGCGCGCGCTCGTCGGCTCCGCCGAGCGTGGGCGCGGGGGCGGCTGGCTGGATCTGACCGATCGGCGCCGCTCACCGGGCTCGACTCTCAAGCCGTTCATCTACGGTCTGGCCCTCGACGATGGCCTCGCGACGCCGGGCACCCGCATCGCGGATCTGCCCCGGCGTTTCCACGGCTACCGGCCCGACAACTTCGACCGAACCTTCCGCGGCGACGTCACCATTACCGAGGCCCTACAGCACTCCCTGAACGTGCCGGCCGTGCTCGCCCTCGATCAGGTGGGTGCCCATCGCTTCCGTGCGGCTCTCGACTACGCCGGCGCCCACACGGTGACCGGCCAGTCCGGGCTCGCCGATGCGGGTCTTGCGATCGCCCTCGGCGGCGCCGGTCTGACGCTGCGTGACGTGGCGACGCTGTACGCCGCGCTCGGCAACGGCGGCCGCGCGCGCCCTCTGCGCTGGCTCGACGCAGAACCACTGCCCGGCGCCGGTGCCGCGCTGCTCAGCGAGCAGGGCGCACGGGACATTCTCGACATCCTGCGTGAGGGGCCCCATCCCGCCGGCCGCATGCCCGCTACGCTGGCGGCGAACGCCCCGGACGTCGCCTTCAAGACCGGCACGTCGTATGGCTTCCGCGACGCCTGGGCAGCGGGCGTGGCCGGCGGGCATACGATCATCGTCTGGGTAGGGCGGGCGGACGGTGCACCGCGCCCCGGCGCGACAGGGCGCGAGGCGGCGCTGCCGATTCTGTTCGAGGCCTTCGATGTGCTCGCACAGCACCGTCGGGGGAGCTGGCAGGCGCGCACCGCGCAACGCCTCGATCCGCCGACCCCGGCGTCGCTGCAGTCCTTCGAGCAGGACGTCGCCCCACACATCCTGTTCCCGCCGGACGGCAGCGAAGTGATCGCCCCGCGGCAAGGCGCCGGCCTGATGCTGGCCGCGCGCGGTGGGCCGCAGATCCGCTGGTACGTCGACGGCGCCGCCCTGCCGCGCGACATGCTCGGGGAGACGCGCTGGTCACCGGAAGGGCCCGGCTTCTATCGGCTCGTGGCGATAGACGCGATGGGGCAGCAGAGTGCTTCGAAGGTGCGGATCGTTGGGCTGCACGGGGATGGAAGGCCGACTGACGGTCCCTTAGCTGCCCGTCCCTCGGGGAAACGCTGATGAACGTGCCTTTCATTACAAGCGAAGCGCGAGCGAAGCGCGAGCGAAGCGCGAGCGAAGCGCGGCAATCCACGCCGCGCTAATAAAATAAAAGCCTTATGGATCGCCGCGTCGCTTTGCCACGGCCTTCGGCCTCGCAATGACGGCTCCTCGCGATGACGGTTTAATCAGCGTGTCCTTAGCTGCCAGCGAGTGACGCTGCGGTGTCCGGACTTTCCCCGCGTCCGGATCGATGACGGTTCGCAGCAGCGTCTCGACCCATCCACGACGCAGCCTCAGTCCTCGGGCTTTGCGACACCCCGCTCCAGCGTCGGATGCGGCGGCCGCGAAGCCATGAACCAAACGGGAATCAGGCACAGCGCGAAGCCAACCGCGATCAACAGGAACGAGTCCTGGTAGCCCAGAACACTGCCCTGCAGATACACAGCGCGTCCGAGCATCTGCAACGCGAAGGGCTCGAAGGGAAGATCCAGGTGGTCGACGAGGTTGCCCTCCACCAGGGTCGGCTGGAGCAGCCGGAACCACTCCCCCAGGCCCGGACTCGTCTGGCTCACTTCCTGTGCCAGGGCGCCGACGTGAAACGCGCTCCGGCGCTCGAGGAAGATCACGAGGGCGTTCACCCCGAAGGCACCACCGAGCTGCCGCAGAAAATTGACGATGCCCGAGCCCTGCGCCAGTTGATGTAGGGGCAACGAGCGCAGAGCCGCCGCGTTCAGGCAGGGGAAAATGAACGACAGACCGATGCGACCCAGCATGGTCCACAGAGCCAGCGTCAGGAAGGGGGTATGCAGGGTGACCTGCGCCGTCAGCAGTGACGAGATACCGAAGACGATGACGCCGAACATGATCAATCGACGCGGAGACATCTGGTCTGAGAGGCGCCCGGCGATGGGGAAGAAAATCGCCATCATCAGGCCAGCGGGTACCATCAGCATGCCCGCGTCCGTCGGCTTGTAGCCCTGGACGATCTGCATGAACAGGGGCAGCAGGTAGGTGGAGCCGAAAAGCCCGGCGCCGATGACCAGGGTGACGATCGCAGCCGCCAGGAAGCGACTGTTCGCAAACAGCGACAGGTCGATCATGGGATCGCGTGCGCGCAGTTCCCAGGCGATGAATGCCATGCCGCTCGTCGCGGCGCAGAAGAACAGCACGGCGACGTCATCGCCACCGAAGTCGTCCTTCGGCCCCTCCGAGAGTGCCGTCATGAACGTCACCAGAAACAACGACAGCAGCATCACGCCGGACCAGTCGAAGCGCGGCGCCGTGGCGTCGGGTTCGCGTTTGGGCATGAACACCATCGCCAGGGGAATGGAGAAGAGCGCGAAGGGCACGGCGGCGAGGAACACATAGCGCCAGCTGAGCGTGTCGATGAGCCAGCCGCCGAGGACGGGGCCGAGGGCCGGCGCCAGCACTACGCCCACGGAGTAGATTCCCATGGCTGTCCCCCGCCGCTGCAGCGGGAACACCTGGAAGATGATAAGCATGGACACGGGCGTCATCAGGCCGGAGCCAGCGCCCTGGATCACGCGCGAAAGAATCAACACTTCGCCCGTGCCCGCAAGGCCGCCGAGCACGGCCCCGCCGAGGAAAACGAGCATCGAGAAGTTGAAGGTGCGACTCATGCCGAAGCGTTCGACGCTCCAGGCGGCGAGCAGCATGGTGACGGTCGTGGAGGCGAGGAACCCTGTGGACAGCCACTGCGCCTGCTCCGGCGTCATGCCGAGGGCACCCATCACGTCGGGAATCGCGACGTTGATGATCGTCCCCGACAAGAGCGTGGAGAAGGTGCCGAGCATGGCAGTGAAGGTGACAAACCAGCGGTAGCCGGGCCCGTAGATGGAGAACAGTTCGCGTACGCGCATACGCGCGTCGATGTCCGGGGGAATGGGGTGGCGGCCGTCCAGGACCGCGTCAGACATCGATCTTGACCTCGACCATCATGCCTGGACGCAGAGCAATGTCCGTCGGCTCGATGTCGAGGCGGACTTCCACCCGCTGGGTGATCTTCGTGAAGTTGCCGCTGGGGTTGGGGTTCGGCAGCAGCGCGAACTGGCTCGTCGTGACCGTGCCGATGCGGCTCAGGGTGGCCTTCAGCTCGCGGTCCGGATAGGCGTCGACGGTGATCAAGGCCCGGGTGCCGACGGTCAGGTTGCGCAAGTCCGTCTCCTTCACGTTTGCTGACACCCAAAGGTGGGAGGGATCGTGCAGCATCAGCAGGCGCTGTCCGGGCCCGACGTACTCGCCGACGTCGACGAACACCTCGTCGACGACTCCGGTGACGGGGGCGACTGCAGCGTGGTCCTTGAGCACCACCTCCTGGCGATCGCGCCGCAGCCGCGCCTCATCGACCCGGTGCTCGAGGGCGATGAGCTCGTCGTCGATCATGCGCAATTCCTCGCGGCCCGCCTGGATCTCGATGACGGCGGCGCGCGCGGTTTCGACGTCGGCCTCGGCAGCGGCGGCCTCGCTGCGCGACTCCAGCCAGTTGGCGTGCAGACGGTCGGACTCCTGCCTGGAAATCGCCTCGCGTTCGAGCAGCGGCGAGGCACGCTCCCAGTCTGCCTGGGCGCGCGCCAGCACTGCCGTGCGCGCGTCCAGCAGAGCGCGGGCAGCTTGCAGGCGCGACGTCTGAGCGGCTAGGCGCGAATGGCTCTGCGTGTCGATCATGCCGCGCCGCACGCGCAGGCCCTCGGCCCCGGCCTCCAGGGCGCGAATGTGCGCAGCCATTTCGTCGAGCGCAAGGCTGGCTTTGCGATCGTCGAGGCGCACGAGCACCGCACCCGCTGCCACCGTGGCACCCTCCTCCGCCGGCACCTCCGTGATCCAGCCTGCGGCCCGGGACGACAGTGAGATCATGGTCGCGGCGACGCGTGCATCGGAGACGTAGATGTGGGTGAGCCGGTCGTGCACCCATAGGCCCAGGCCGAAAAGCGTCGCCAGGCCGAAGGCGGCGGCTGCGAGGTTGGTCAGGCGCCGCTGGCGGGCACGACGTTCGACTGCCGCGTGATGTGCCAGGGGCTCCTCCGACGGGGCGGCGACGGGCGTATTCATGACGAAGCGATCTCGGCAGCGACGGTCACTTCGGCCTGCTGCTCGGACTGAATGCCCGCCGCATTGCGGTCGATGCGGTCGAGCACCGTCAGACAGGTCTCGAGTTCGGTCTCGCTGATGCCGTCCAGCAATGTCGCACGCACCTCGTGAGCCACCTCGTTGAACTGGGCCAGCTCAGGAGCCGCATTGGCCGTCAGGTGCACGGCCTTGGCACGACGATCAGCCGGGTGCGGGCGTCGCTCCACCAGACCCTCCGCCTCGAGGCCGTCGAGCAGACGCACGAGCGTCGGCGCTTCGATGCCCATGTAGCCGGCGAGATCCTTCTGATTGATGCCCTCGCCGAGGCGCGTGAGGTAGGCGAGTACCACCCAGCGGGAATAGCTGACACCACGTGCCAGCAGGCGCGCGTCCAGTTGCTGGCGCCAGATTCGCCCGAGGCGGCCGAGCGTGAAGCCGAAGCGCTCGCGGAGGGTCGCGGTCTCGAATGCCATGCGAATAATGAGCCTGCTAACCAAGATGGGTAAATGCTGCGCCGGGCGGGGTGAATGGGTCAAGCCGTCAGCGGAGGCCCGGGGCGGGCAAGGAGCGGAGGCAACGGCGGCGGGTTACTTCACCGGCTTGGCGGCAGCACTGCGGGCGTCTACGCAGGCATTTCAGGGAGGAGCTTCGGGGAGTAGCTTCAGGAGGGGAATCTCAGGACACCCAGGAATCTCAGGACACCCGGGGAGTCTCCGGACACCCAGGAATCTCAGGACGCCCATGAAGATCCCCCATGAAGATCTTTAGAATCGATGAAGAGCTTCCATCGCCTCGGAAGATGGCTGTCCAGACATCCCAAACCTCCGCAGACTGATCGCGCACTGCAAGCCGCGCTCGGCTGGGGCAGCAACAGGAAGCGGGCGCCGACCAGGCCCGGCTCAGTCCGCCGGGCTGACCCGCCAGATGACGTTGCCCACGTCGTCTGCAACCAGCAGCGCGCCATCCGCGGCGATGGCGACACCCACGGGGCGGCCCCGAGCCTCATCATCCACCAGGAACCCCGTCAAAACGTCCTCGGGTGCCCCGCTCGGCTGGCCTTCCTCGAAGGGCACGAAGATCACCTTGTAGCCACTGCGCGGCGACCGGTTCCAGGAGCCGTGCTGGCCCACGAACATGCCCTCGGCGAAGCGCGCCGGCAGCTGGTTGCCCAGCGCCGCCGCCAGGCCGAGGGAGGCCGTGTGGGCACCCAGGGCGTAGTCCGGCATGCGCGCCGTCGCGACCAGGGTCGGGTCCTGCGGTTGCACCCGGGTGTCGACGTTCTGGCCGAAGTAGCTGTAGGGCCAGCCGTAGAAGGCGCCGTCATGCACGGCGGTCATGTAATCCGGCACGAGGTTGTCGCCGAGTTCGTCGCGCTCGTTGACCGCAACCCACAGCTCGCCCGTGACCGGTTGCCAGGCCATGCCGACGGGGTTGCGCAGCCCGGATGCGAAGATGCGGTGGGCGCCTGTCTTCCGATCGATCGCCCAGATCGCGGCCCGGCCCACTTCGATGTCCATGCCGTTCTCGCCGATGTTGCTGTTGGAGCCGATCGCGGCGTAGAGCGTCGTGCCGTCCGGCGACGCGATCAGGTTCTTGGTCCAGTGCTGATTCAGGGGCCCGCCCGGGAGCTCCACCAGGGTGTCGCCGGCGACGGTGATGCGGGTTTGACCGGCCTCGTAGGGGAAGCGCAGGACCGCGTCGGTGTTGGCGACGTACAGCTGATCCTCGATGAGGGCCATGCCAAAGGGCGAATGCAGTCCTTCGAGGAGCGTCGAGCGCTCGTCGGCCACACCGTCTCCGTCCGTGTCCCGCAGCAGCGTGATGCGATCGGCGCTCTTTGTGACGGCGCCGGCGCGACTCATGATGAGGTTCGTGATCCAGCCCATCAGGCTGAAGCCCTCGTCGGGCCGCTCGGGCGCGTTGCTCTCGGCGGCCAGCACGTCGCCGTTCGGCAACACGTGCAGCCAGCGCGGATGATCCAGGCCGCGGGCGAAGGCGGCGACCTGCGTCCCCGCTGCCGGCACCGGCCGGGCGCCCTCCGGCCAGCCTACCGCTTTGGCGACGTTGATCGTCGGCAGCAGTGACTCATCGGGCGGCGGGAGCACGGGATCGGGTCCGAAACCGCTGGCGGCGTCAGGATCGGCGGCGCCAGCACACGCGGCGAGCAGCATGCAGGCGACGATCGAGAGCGTGGCGTTGCGCATGGAACGGGCATCCTCGAACAGGCGGTGGACTGGCACGCTGGCCTAGGCGCGAAAAGGCTCACGCGTATGTTGAGAACTTACACGAAACCGGCGCTATTTTGGCGCCAAAAGGACCGACGCCGATTTCGCTGGCGCTCCGCCAACCAGGAGCGCAGGTCCAAGGTTGAATCGAACGCGGAAAACCGGCGGGCCACTTTCACCATGCCGCCAGCGGCGAAGTGGTTGGCTCGAGTCAGATGTACGCGTCGGCCGGAGCGATGGAGACTGGCATGGCCCGTGTGAAACACAATGGTCCGACTGGAATCGCCCAAGACTACGCATGCCCATACCTTCGCGTGACGGAAAGCGACGTCACATACTGACAAACTCGGCAATATGAGCCTCAGGACTGACTGGCTCTGCCTCCTCGACATCGATAGCAGGTGGCTCGACACCGACAGCCTTTTGCTTGGCGTGATCGCCTGACGACGGTGTTCTCTCGTCAGGGACATGGGGCGCACGATGCATGCAGGGGGCGACGCGTGGATGAAATGACGCAGCAGGACGGTCGGGGCGGGCTCGCCTTCTGCGAGTTCTTGCATGGCGACAATACCGGCAAGATGCTGGTGCATCTGGACTGATCGCGACCCGAGGAGACACCACCGTGACCATCGACCTGCAGACGCTTAGTGATCGCGCTGAACTGTCCGAGCTGATTCACCGCTATGCCTTCGGCATCGACACCCGGGACTGGAAGCTGTTCCGTTCGATCTTCGCCGACGAACTGCACATGGACTTCTCGTCCTACAGCGGCTCGCCGGGAGCGGACATGACCGGTGACGAATGGGTGGCTGGGTGCAGGCGCATGCTGCCCGGCTTCGACGCCACCCAGCACCTTCTGTCGAATGTCATGTATGACATCAATGGCGATGAAGCCACCGTGAAGGTGTACATGCAGGCCGAGCATTTCATCGCCAACCGCGATGGTGACGGCAGCCACACTTTGGGCGGCTACTACGTCCATCAGTGCAAACGTGGGGCCGACGGCTGGAAGATTCACGCCACCACCCTCACCGTGACCTGGTCCCGGG
>Ga0105053_10011764_pt1 | contig 10665 bp, 7 predicted proteins | sample BON01_FD_78093 | JGI IMG/M metagenome (GOLD analysis project Ga0105053, IMG submission 78093) | Freshwater microbial communities from Lake Bonney liftoff mats and glacier meltwater in Antarctica - BON-01 | ecosystem: Environmental > Aquatic > Freshwater > Ice > Glacier meltwater | place: Lake...
GGGGAGGAGGAGGGGCGTGAGGCATGCTCATACGGGAGGATGAGGAGGAGGAGGAGGAAGCGACAGGAGGAGCAGCAGCAACGGGCGGGCCGGCGATTCCCATAAACTGACGGTAGTGCTGGGAGAACTGCCCTCGGGATTGCTGCTGCTGCTGCTGCTGCTGCTGCTGCTGCTGCTGCTGCTGCTGCTGCTGCTGCTGCTGCTGCTGCTGCTGCTGATGGAAAGCGTGGGGAGGCATGGGGGGAGGTGCGTGTGCGGGGCCGAGGGGGAAGTGGGAGGAGGTAGGGAGGGGAGGAGGGGGGGGAGGAGGGCCGCCGTGTGCTGCATACAAAGACCCAGGCATTGGTTGCGGTGGCGGTGGCTGGGAGGAATAACCATAAAAGGCCTGCTGCTGCTGCGGCGGCTGCTGCTGTCGTTGCTGCTGCTGGTGTTGCTGGCCGTGGGGCTGCTGCGTGGGCGTGGGCTGTGGGTAAGGGTAGGCGGGCGCGGGGGCGGGGGTGGGGGCAGGGTAGAAGGGGAGGGGAGGTTGCCCTTGACCGGCTAGCATGGCGCTTATACCGCTGGGAGGAGAAGGATTGCGGGAGCCTGGGTTGGAGGATGGTGGTTGAGGGTTGTGATGCTGTTGTTGCTGCTGGTGGTGCTGCTGGTGCAGTTGATGTTGCTGGTGGGAGACAAAGCTGACGCCCTGCGCTTGTTGATGGTGTTGCTGAGGGTGTTGCTGTTGCTGCTGCTGCTGCTGCTGCAGGCGTGGTGGTGCTTGCTGCTGGTGCTGTTGGTGCTGAGGGTGCTGAGGGTGCTGCTGTTGGTGGTGCTGCGGTTGCTGCTGCTGCTGCTGCTGCTGCTGCTGGTAGTGCTGGTAATGAGACTGCTGCTGAGCTAGCTGCTGCCGTGCCAACTGCTGCTGCTGCTGCTGCTGCTGTTGCTGGTGTAGCTGCATTGGAGGCGCCTCTCCAACCGGCCCCGGAGGCGAGGGCACCGGCGTGGGCAACTTCTGCTGCTGCTGCTGCTGCTGCTGCTGCTGCTGCTGCTGCTGCTGCTGCTGCTGCTGCTGCTGCTGCTGCTGCTGCTGCTGCTGCTGCTGCTGCTGGCCGCCATTCCCCCCATTCGCATGCCAGGGCCGTTCGACCGACTCGGGGGCAAAGCAATCAACCAAATCCTGCAACTGCTGATACGCCTTCTCATCCCTCTCCACCTTCGCCCTTAAGGTCCGTCGACACGCCTCGACATACCTAGACATCCAACAATAATCTCGCAACACCCTGACTGGCTGCCCCGTATGGGGACACCTATACGCAATCACCACCTGATTATTCAAGGGAATCTTTTTCGCCTCCGCATACTTCATCGTATACCTCATCAACGAATACCGATGCGGGACAAATCGTCCATCCGACAACCTTAAAGCCAACACATTCGCCTCCCTCTTCCCCCCGCTCCCTCCTCCTCCTCCCTCGTCCCCTTCCCCTCCACCACCACTAGCAGCCACCCTTGGTCTCTCCAGCCAATACAAATGCTGCCACCCAATCATATGCACCAACTCCTTCTCCGTATCCTTCGGCAATGTCGCCATCGGCAGCTTCGACCCCGGCCAGATCACCCGATGATTATTAAACGGGCCCGCTTGTATCACACAATTCACAAGCATCCGATCCTCCATCCTCAGATTCCCCGACGCATCCATATCCAGCGGAGGCATCACCGCACTCCTCTCGAGCGCCTTGCCATTAATCCCTAACGGAATCCCGGCATTCAATTCCTCCCTTGTCACCCACCGCATGCGCAACATCACCTCCTGTAGCTCCGGCCCGCCCTCCATAGGTAAATGTTTGCATTCGACTACAAAGAGGGATCCTCCTCCTCCTCCTCCTCCTCCTTCTTTCCCTTTGCTGCTGGTGTCGTGCGTGCCGCTGCTCTTGACGCTGTCCGTCGAGGCGGCGACGGCCAGCTGCTGTGGTTCTTGTTGTTGATGATAGGAGGACGCGTACCGTTGCTGCTGCTGCTGCTGCTGCTGCTGCTGCTGGAGGAGGCGTTGTTGTTGCTGCTGTTGCTGCTGCAACTGGAGCTGCTGTTGCTGCTGAAGCTGCTGCTGCAGCTTGAAATAAGCCACACGCTGCGTTTCTTGCTCGGCCAGGGCCCGTGCTTGCGCCTGGGCAGCAGCTTGAGCTTGGGCCTCTGCGAACGCCGCTGTGTCCGCCTGGTGCTTGGCATACCCTTGCTTGATCTGCTCTTGAAAAGGCTCCGCTGCTGCCTTCAATGCCTGCACCCGCTCCTTCTCAATCGCCTGCAAATGCGCCGCCTCCCTCTCCTTCCTCTCCTGCTCCAGCCTATTCCTCCGATCCTCCTCCCGTTGCCGTGCCAACTCTGCCTTTTTCGCCTCCTCCACCTGCTCGAGCTTCGCAAAGAAATTCCCCTTCTCCGGCAAAAACGTCTCGACATACGGACGAAACTTGCTCAAATACGCATTCCGCCTATCCAACGCCATCTCCCACTCCCGCCGCACCTGCCGATTCTGCTCCATCGTCCTCTCCACCTCCGCCGAATACCTCGACGGCACCACCTGCTGCCCCCCCCTCCGCGAACTCGCCCTCCCTCCCCCCCCTCCTCCCTCCCCTCCTCCCCCACCACCTCCTCCAAGGTTATACAAATCGTGGTAGCTCATCATGGAGTGCGAGGCGTAGTTAGCTGCAGAAGAGGACGAGGAGCCACCACCTTTCATTTGCTGCTGCATTGCTCTTTGTGCCGTCTTGGCTGCTTGCTGATCCCTCTCCATCCTTGCCCTATCCTTCTGCTGCTGCTGCAACATCCGCTGGTACTCCACCTGCTTCTGCCGCTCCCGAAACAGATAAGAAGGGGAGAACTTGAAGGAGGACTTGGTGTTGCGTTGCACGACATCCTCAGCTTCCAGCTTCAAAATCGCCTTCTTCGTCAAGGTATTAAAAGAGGCTTTTTGCTTACTTGCCGCCTCGGCATTGTTCTTACAGATCCACTTCCTAATCGCTACCAGACTAGCTCCATCCTTCCCATGTATCTCCTTCAAGGCCTCAATAATCAAATCAGCATACGTCGCCTTGCTATTCAACCTCAGCCTTGGCAGATTCCGGATCAACGCAGCAGTCGACGTGCTTTGTGACGAGGAAGGGAGGGCCGGGAGGGAGGAGACGGAGGCAGAGGAGGAAGGAGGAGGGGTAGGGCCCTTGCCATAGTAACCACCAGCACCACCGTCGCCGCCGCCGCCGCTGCTGCTGCTGTAGGCGCTGCTGGCGCCCCCACCCATCCCACCGGAAGACCTGGCGGCCTCTCGTTCTCGGGTTAGGCGGCGGGCGGGCGTGTCGAGGAGGAGCCAGGGGTCGTCGAGCTTCTCGTCGTAGATCTGGTGGGTCGGGAGGGAAAGGGGGAGGGATTGGTGAGAATAGGGGCGGGTTTTAAGGGAGAGCATAGCCATGGGGAGTCTAATTTGTGCGGTGAAGGGTGTGGGGGAGGGAAGAATGCTTGGGAAGCACTCCAGCAGGTCCGTATCCACCTAAGGATGCACATCCCTCCCACCCTCGCCCCGTCCATGCGATACAGATAGAGGGGGGTCTCAGGCTTGAACAGTGAGCTTACTGGCCGAGAATGTCAATGGGTGGGTACAAAAGGGCCAGAGGGTCCAACACGCAAGCCGCAACACATATCAAACAAGGACGCCCGTCCCCCTTCTCCTCCTCTGCACCCTTACCTCGACCTCTTGCCCCGGCCCCCGCTGCTGTGTCTCGTCATCGTAAACCACCTGGAACGAGCCTTCCTCTGGTTTGTAGCCCACCACTTCTCCCAGGTAAAATTGCCCGCCTAAAGTGAGGGGGGTCGTGTGGGAGGGGGAGAGGGTGAGCTGAGCTTGCCCGAGATCCTCCCTCTTGCGCTGACCGCGGGCGGGCGCGGGCGGGGCAATGGGACCAGGGCCAGCCCGCCGGCACTGTGCAGGGGTCACAGGCCACTTCCCTGGCCTGTACGCGCATGGGCACGTATTTGGAGCGCACGGGACACACACTGATTCCCTTCCCTCCCGAAAGCCAAGGCCAGAGGCTGATAAACTCACCAGTATCGTCGTTCCACCAGATCTTCAGCTTCTGACCGATCAGATCGGGTGTCCTTTGATGCGGCAAGCCCTCTATCCACGACATGGCGGTGAACCTGTGCGGGTAGCGGTGTGGAAGGCGGGGTTAGGGGATGACCGTGTTGTTGTGTTGGGCAAGGTCATGAGAAGCAACGACCAAAGCACACCAAGGGGAGGGTAACAGGCGTGGACGTGCCGAGGACGTTCGTGGGTACATTCGTGTGTAAACCCTTGGTACGCTCGGGAGGTGTGCAATGCAGGGCTCTTGGCTCGCAAGCGATGCCTACACGATGGGACAAAGGCGGGAAGGAAAGAACAGACCAGCCTTGGTGCTCCTCGCTCCTTGACCCAGGAGGTTGCTTTCTCCAAACCAGGCCCTTTTCTCGAGACAGGGACGCCCAATTTGAAAAGTTTGCACAGCCTTTGAGAGCCTGACATCCAATTTCCCCAAATATACCCTAAGGTCATTCGACTTTTGGTTCGTGGCGTGCACACTACCAGGCCGATAGAGGAGAGTCTCGTGTGATGTTTCGGTGAATGTGGCTGAATCCACCAAGACCAACAAGCCGTTGGCAAGCGCTCCAGATCACCTAAAACACAGAGTGTGCTGGCGTGGTTCTAGCAGGCCAGATGTGTTACTGCACGGACAGTGAACTCGGAGTTGACGTGCTGTTTGCCGTTGTCCTTTGTCCTGATCTAACCCATCCCACCACCCCGCCCTATGCACCACCACAGGGCGAGAAATGCCGGTGCCACCAGCGGAGCATCAGCTGCAGCAGTCTTCCCAGCCTCCTGCCTCCTTGCCCGCATCAACGAGCACCCGCACCACTTCGCGACGAAGCAGAACAAAAAACGCAGCATCGCGCGGCGGCTTAGTCATCCTCTTTCCACTCCTGGTCATGATGGCCTGCCCTTTGCGCCGCGGCACGCCTGGCATGGCTGCTGCCTTCCTGGTGCGGCCACGTCAGACCATCAGCAGCAGCAGCAGTAGAATTTGCAGCAGCACACGGATGGCCATGAGCACCCGCACCACCACCGACACCAAGCCCCCTCCTGCTGCTGCATCCGCCTCTGCCACCCCTACCCTAATCGGTGCTCTTCCCAGCTTTTCCCAATTACTGACCGGTGGGCGAGCGTTGTTGCAAGAATCCTTACGGGTAGCGCAAGAAGTGGGTCCAAGAGCTGGTTTTGTCCGGACCTTGAGTGCTACCAAGGCTTTTAGCGAGACGGCACGCGATTTGCTCGTGGAGCTACGTAACTACCAGCAGCAACAGCAGCAGGGCGGGGATGCGGCAGTGTCGCCGTTTACCCGCGCGGCCTTGGCCAAGTCCCTGCGTCAATTGTTCGAACGGCTTGGCGCGACGTACATCAAGGTTTGTAGAGCGCATTGGGAGGAGGAGGGAGGAAGGGAGGGAGGGAATGAGGGAGAAAGGGTGACTAACGAGTCACCTTGTCGTTATTGGGTGTTAGAAGCTGAAAAGCAAGCAATCAGCGCTCTAAAGCCAAGCTTGGTAAGGAATCAAAGCAAGCACTCTCACTCACCCACCTCCCTCCCTCTCCTCCCCCCCCCCACACCCCATCCACACACAGGTCGGTCAATTCATCGCCTCCAGCCCCACCCTCTTCCCGGAAGAATTCGTCTTGGAATTCCAAAAATGCCTTGATCAAAGCGCGCCCGTCCCTTACAGCGTCGTACGTGAGACCCTCCGCACAGAGCTAGGCGGAGATCAAGCCCTAAACGAGAAATTTGAATTCATTGATCCTATTCCTCTAGCGAGCGCGTCCATCGCACAAGTGCACGTGGCCCGTCTCAGGGGGACAGGGGAGGAGGTAGTTATCAAAGTGCTGAAGCCGGGAGTGACGGAGACGCTGAAAGCGGATTTGGGCTTCATTTATCTTGCCTCGCGATTGCTGGAAACGCTCGCGCCGGACCTGGCACGCACGTCGCTTGGGGATATTGTTGCTGACATTCGAACATCGATTTTGAAGGAGGTGGATTTTAGTAAGGAGCAGGCGAATTTGGAAGAATTTCGCGCGTTTTTGGCCAAGGCGGAGTTGACGGCGGTGGCGACCTGCCCCAGGGTTTACCCAGAAGTGAGCACGAAGAAGGTGTTGACGATGGAGAGGTTGAGGGGGGTGAGTTTGATTGACTTGGATGGGATTAGAGCGTATACGGATGATCCGGAGGGAACGTTGATTGCGGCGCTGAATACTTGGAGTTTGTCTGTGGTGCTGTGTCCGAGTTTTCATGCTGATGTGCATAGTGGGAATCTGTTGGTCTTGGAGGATGGACGAGTGGGGTTCATTGATTTTGGAATTGTCGGGCGGTTGAGCCCAGAGACCTGGAAGGCAGTGACGGAGTTGGGGGAGGGGTTGGTGGGGGGGGATTATCGAGTGATGGCCCAGGGTTTGATCAGGATGGGGGCGACGGCGGCGGCGGTGGATGTGGGGAAACTTGCGGGGGATCTGCAGGCGCTGTTTGAAAGGTTGAGGACGTTGGATCCGCAGGTGGTGGTGGTTGCGGATGTGGAGAGTCAGACGGCGGCGGCTTCTTTGCAGGTGGACGAGGAGCAGGTGACGCGGTTGTTGTTGGAGATTGTGGATGTGGCGAGTAGTAATGGCTTGAAATTGCCGAGGCAGTTTGGTTTGTTGATTAAGCAGAGTTTGTATTTTGATCGGTATACCCGGATTTTGGCCCCGACCTTGGATCCATTGAGGGATGCAAGGGTGAATTTTCCACGGACGGTGGAGGAGGCGGAGGTGGTGGCTTCTGGGGCTGGAGGGGGGGGGAGGATGGGGGCACGAAGGAGGGGGAGGGAGGAGGATTTGGGGGTGGTTATCGATGTGACTCCGAAGAAGTAGGGAGGGTGTGTGTGACCATGTAGAGCTATAGATAAAGAAAAGAACAGAATAGTTACCGAAAAATACCAATTTTTATTTCAGGAAATGGGAACTTTTGAATTCATTTCTTTAAATTTGTGCGTTCATTCTCGTTTCTACAAATTACATCCATCCCTCCGCCAGCTTCCGCCGCGCCTCGCTCGCCTCGGGGTCTTTGTACATGGCCAGCACCTGCCAAAGCTGTTCGTGCAGCCCGACCACAGCCTTCTTACAGCTGCTGCTGCTGCTGCTGTTGCTCTTACTCACGCACACCACCTCCTCCTCCTCTTTCACCTCCCGACACTGAACAAACACCAAGCCATTCGTCACATCCCTCACGCCCGCCGTTTCCAACGCCTCTTTATACCGACCCACCGCCGCATCCCGCACTAACGCCACTGCGGTGTCCTCCAACCGATGATTATGAATCAAAGCCGCATACACAGCCGGGGACCACTTCAGGCCATGAAAAGCCTTGACCTCCAACTGTTGCTGCTGCTGCTGCTCCTGCTGCTCCTGCTGCTCCCCCTGAAATCGCAACCCATCGCCCCACCATTTCAGTACCCGCTCAGGAAGGGTATCGACATTAACCAGGTTCCCAACGAGATACAACCACCCCTCCCCTCCTTTTTCATGCTTCTTGTGCGAGAGCACCTGCGCGGCCAACGCTACTACTCCCTGCGTAATCACTTCCCCTGTCGCCCCTCCATCCCCGTATTGATGCAATTGCCGAGCTCTTCTTTCTGGGTTGGGAATGTAAGGGGGATTGGATAGAACAATATCATATACAGGCAAGGGTAAATCTGCAGGAGTGACGGTTCGTACGTCCGTTTGGAGCACGGTGATTTGGGTTTGGAGGTAATTGAGTGCAGCGTTGAAGGTTGCGAAGCGGACGGCGCGGGGGTTAAGCTCTAGTAAGGTGAGTTCTTCGATAATGGATTCTTGCTGCTGCTGCTGCTGCTGTTGGTGTTGCTGAGCCCGCAATGCTGCCACTATCCCTTGCACTCCACACCCCGCACACACGTCCAAGATCCGTCGAGGCAGAGACATAGTAATATAAGAAGATTGGCCACTCTCCTTCCCATCACTCTCACCAGCACCTGCAGCAACAGCAGCAGCAGCAGCAGCAGCAGCAGCAGCAGCAGTAGCAGCAGCATACGAAGGCATAGCCCCCACCAAGCCCAACGAATCGGGCCCCACATACATAACAGGATCAAAGCCTCCCCCACCATTCCCAACCTGGGCAAAATCCGTCAGAAATAATCCGCAGCCATAACCACTAGAGCAGCCAGCACTCCGAAAGGGAACAGGAGTGATTTGCACTAAGCTTTTGACACGCGTGATGCTGCTGCTGCTGCTGCTGCTGTTGGTGGTGGTAGGGTCGTCGTTGCTGTCGTCGTCGTCTTGGCCCTCCGCGAATAGCAAGCCCAAGTCCTCCAGCCGCTGTAGTAGATCATGGTCCGGGAACATTTGCAGTAACTCAGCTCGGGGCACAGCCATGCCCATCAAGAAGAACTTGACGAGAAACGCCAACGAAGAAGAGGTGGCAGCAGCAGCGTTTACCCCTGCCGTCGAGGAGGAGGAGAAAAAGGAAGAGGAAGCGAAGGACGACGTAGTGGTACTCGTAGCTGTCTCCAATTGCTTGACAAACCCAGCACGCAATCGCGGCTCGCTGATATCCCACACCGGCAGAAGACCCCCGCACGTCGCCTCCAACCCCAACAGAGCATTAATCCGTCCAACATCACAATAACCCTCCCTCTCCAAAAACAGCCCAAGCTGATGCGCCGTGTCAATCATCTCTTCCTCCTCATTCTCCTCTTCCTCTCCTTCCTCAGTACTACTAGCAGCAGCATTCACCCCCTCCAGCACTTGTAATCGAGCCAGACGCGCTGCTTGGCCATGAAATAAGTTATCACACGTCGCAATTTCCCCCTCCGCCACCGCTCGTTTCGGCCAAAACGCCGTAAACGCCTCGTTGGTTACTGGGTGAAAGACCAAGGCGCATCGAAACCCCGCGCCTTTGCTTTCCTTTACCAACTCTTCATCTTTTGCGTGGTCGTCCTCCTCCTCTTCCTTGTTTTTGTCTAGCTTGAGTCCAAGAGACCGTCGAGGAAAGACCTCGCAAAATCGCGAGCCCACTTCATCCATGATATACATGACATCTGTCGCCTGCCCCTCCCGATTCAAGTAGCTATATTTTCCTACTAGTGGCCACATCCTTGCTGCAATGCTTTTGGCGTCGCTCGCTTCCTCCTCCCCTCCCTCCCCCATTTCCAGCAGATCCCGCAGACGCGCTTGGAGTGTTTCTCCCTCCTCGAGCATGGCCTGGGCTTCCGCAGGCGTCGTCGTGCCGGGAAAGCTCCAAAGATGATCGCACAGAAACACATCGCTTTCCATGTCGAGGGCACGCTGGGTGACGAGGCATGCGCGGTGGCTGGGGGGAGAGTCCTCATCGTTGTCCAGGGCAAAGGTGCTGCCCGCGTCGAAGATCTAAAGGAGGAGGAGAGAGGGAGGAAGAGTTGGTGACTTGCGGCGGGCACTCGAGGAGAGGACGCTGTGGATGAAGGGCAGACGGGATGGTCCTTAAAGCGCCTTGAGAAGTGGCACTAAAACCCACAGCCACACCGAAACGAGTGCTCTCGGAAGCCCTCTCATATATATATATAGCAGCTAAAGCCGGAAGAAAAGGAGGGGGTGGGTGTGTAGGAGGAGGGGTCAAGGGAGGGAGGGTCACTAAAACTTACCTGGTTCCGAAGCTTTTCTTGCAAAACCGGCAGCAGCGCCGGGGGCACCTCCGAGGCCATCTCCTTCTCGCCTGCCTGTTGTCATGGCTTGGTTGTGAATGGGTAGATGTGGTGCGTGTGATGATGGTGCGTGCCGCGCGAATGACACCTCAAATTCAACGGCTTTCGGCACGACGCCATCGTTCATAACCCAGCCACTCAAATGTCTCCACCAATCAAGCGTGCCCAGCCGTGCGGCAGCCAGTTCGTCCCGTTGGCAATTTGCAATTCACCTTCGTGCTTGTCCAAAACCCCACCATTGCCTGCCTTGGCAAAGCAAAAGGCAAAGCGAAGCACGCCACCCTTCCACAGAACAAATTGGAGCCTCGACCTTGACTCGCTGCTCACACCCATCCCTCATTGCACTCGTCCACATAATACAGGAGGAAAGGCCCTTGACGTCCAGCATGGCGGCCTCGGCGTCCTCGCCCTTCATCCTGGTCCTGCTGACCTTTCTCCTCGCCTTGGCCTGCAGCCTAATCTCCCCGACAGATGGCGTGGAGCTCGTGCCCGACCAATGGCATGAGTTTGAGGTGCCCGTCGTGCCGGAGGACAAGGTAAGGGTTCGGGATAATTGCGTAGGAGTGAGCGGAGTGGCAAGGTGGGGAGCGTGGGGCAAGGGTGGAGGTCTGAGAGCTCGAAGGGGAGGATGATTGCGCAGGTGGTTCGGTGGGCCCCGGCAGCAGGTGGATGGAAGCGCGTGCCCACTGCCACGCCCACCTGCTCCTTTTCTTCTATCTTTCCCTCCTTCTCCCTCCTGTGTCCTCCTCTTCGTCCTCCCTTTTCCATTCCCACCTACCCTGCACTCACTCCCCTCTCATTCCTTCCCTTCCCTCCCACCCCATCCAACCCAAAGGACTACACCCAAATTAAGCTCAACCGATTGCGGGATGGCTACGTGGCCGTCAA
>Ga0105053_10011766_pt1 | contig 10662 bp, 9 predicted proteins | sample BON01_FD_78093 | JGI IMG/M metagenome (GOLD analysis project Ga0105053, IMG submission 78093) | Freshwater microbial communities from Lake Bonney liftoff mats and glacier meltwater in Antarctica - BON-01 | ecosystem: Environmental > Aquatic > Freshwater > Ice > Glacier meltwater | place: Lake...
CCCTGATTGAAATGGCATCCTTTTTATGCTGAACATATTGAAATTCTATACAATTTTTTAAAATAGATTTTGGTTAGAATAAAAACCACTGAAATAAATTCAGCATAAAAAGATAGAATGGAAAGCAGGAAACCTGCCAGCCGGCAGGCAGGTAGCTTCAAAAAAAAAATAGAAAATTTAGATAAAGTTTAATTTTCAACAATCAATTTTAATTTAGTGAAAATTCAAACTTTCATTAATTTTACTTGTTTTATCGCAATATTATCTTTCCTTTTTTTAGTATTTTTGCAAATAAATTAGAATTTTTTTCCTTGCTTGCTTTTAAGATATATTAAGAGCTGGAAATTAAAAATAAAGAAGTATGAAAGTAGCTTTAGTTGGTGCAACTGGAATGGTTGGCACAGTAATGTTAAAAGTATTAGCAGAACGTAATTTTCCAATAACAGAATTAATTCCTGTTGCTTCAGAAAAATCTGCAGGAAAAAAAATTGAGTACAAAGGAACCGAATACACCGTTGTTACTTTAGAAGATGCGGTTAATATGAATGCAGATATTGCATTATTTTCTGCTGGCGGAGAAACCGCTTTAGAATGGGCTCCAAAATTTGCAGAAAAAGGAACTACGGTAATTGATAATTCTTCTGCATGGAGAATGGATCCCTCAAAAAAACTGGTTGTTCCAGAAATTAATGGAGATGTTTTAACCAAAGATGATAAAATTATTGCAAATCCTAAGTGCTCTACTATTCAATTAGTTATGGCTTTAGCGCCTTTGCATAAAAAATATAAAATGAAACGCGTGGTAATTTCTACTTATCAATCTGTTTCTGGAACTGGTGTAAAAGCGGTTCAACAATTAGATAATGAAGAAGCTGGTATTGAAGGCGAAATGGCATATCCTTATAAAATTGGTAGAAATGCGTTGCCTCATTGTGATGTTTTTTTAGAAAACGGTTACACAAAAGAGGAAATGAAATTGGTAAAAGAACCAAAGAAGATTTTAAATGATACTTCTTTTACTGTTACTGCAACTGCGGTTAGAATTCCTACTGCTGGTGGACATTCTGAAGCCGTAAATGTGCAATTTGAAAACGATTTTGAAATAGCAGATGTTCGTCAATTATTGAGCGAAACTTCTGGGGTTGTTGTACAAGATGATTTAGCAAATAATATTTATCCGATGCCAATTACAGCGCACAACAAAGATGAAGTTTTTGTTGGGCGAATTAGACGTGACGAATCTCAACCAAATACCTTAAATTTGTGGATTGTTGCAGACAACTTGCGTAAAGGCGCTGCGACAAATACAATACAAATTGCCGAATATTTAGTAGAACATAATCTCGTATAAAACAAATGTCTGATTTTCATAAACTTACTGTTAAAAATATTATTAAGGAAACCGCAAATGCGGTTTCTGTATTATTTGATATTCCTGAAAACTTAAAATCCGTTTTTAAATTTGAAGCAGGTCAATACATTACACTAAAAGCAAAAATTAATGGCGAAGAAATTCGTAGAGCCTATTCTATTTGTTCAACACCAAAAAGTGGCGATTTAAAAGTTGCGATTAAAGCGGTAGAAAAAGGTGCTTTTTCTCAATACGCAATTACCCAATTAAAAGTTGGTGATGTTTTAGAGGTAATGCCACCAGAAGGGAATTTTAAAATTAAAATAGAAGCAAATAAAAATTATATTGCTTTTGCAGCTGGTTCTGGAATTACGCCAATTATGTCGATAATTAAATCGGTTTTAGAAGAGGATTCATCCACTTTTACGTTGATTTACGGAAACAAATCTGCCGAGGAGACTATTTTTAAAGCTGAACTGGACAAGTTAAATTCAGAAAAAGATAATTTTAATCTACATTATATTTTTAGTAGAGAAAGAACGGACGAAGCTTTATTTGGAAGAATTGATACATCTATCGTAAACTTTCACGTAAAGAATAAATACAAAGATATTTCTTTTGATAGCGCCTATTTATGTGGTCCAGAAGAAATGATTAATCAGGTTTCTGATGCTTTAAAAGCTGGAAGTTTTTCTGAAGAAAATATTTATTTCGAATTATTTACAAGTTCAGCTAAAGAAGAAAATTTAGATAAAATAAAAGAAGGTTTCACAGAAATTACTGTGATGTTGGATGACGAAGAAACTACGTTTGTTATGCAACAAACAGATAATATTCTTGCTGCAAGTTTGCGTAACAATTTAGATGCGCCATATTCTTGCCAAGGCGGGGTTTGTAGTTCTTGTTTAGCAAAAGTTACAGAAGGAAAAGCAGTAATGATAAAAAACTCTATTTTAACGGATGGCGAAGTTGCAGAAGGTTTAATTTTAACCTGCCAAGCGCATCCAACCTCACCAAAAATTACTATTGATTATGATGATGTTTAATCGATTTTAGACAGGTTATCAAAATTTCTATTTTTAAGGATAAAATTAATATCTTTGAATAATGGACTTTTACGATTTTAAAAACGCTTTCCTAATAGGTTTTTTCATGGCATTCATGATAGGACCTGTTTTTTTTATGCTTGTTCAAACCAGTATTTTACGTGGTGCAAGAGCTGCATTAGCGTTAGATCTTGGTGTAATTTTAGGCGATATTGTTTTTATTGTAATTGCGTATTATGGTAGTAGATCTCTATTAGAAAGAATTAAAGATGATCCGAGATTATTTTTTATTGGAGGTCTCGTTTTAATTATTTACGGTCTAGTTACTTACCTTGACAAAAGCAATAAAAAAGAAGCGATACACGCTGCTAATATTGAAATACAAGTCGTTGAAAATAATTACGTAAAACTTTTTTTTAAAGGTTTTTTTTTAAACTTTATTAATATTGGAGTACTTGCTTTTTGGCTGGGTTTAATTGTAGTTATTGGACCAACATTAAATATGAATCAAGCAAGTATTTTTTGGTATTTTGCAACCGTAATATTGGGTTATGCAGTTACCGATGTTGTAAAAATATTATTAGCAAAACAGTTAAAAGACAAAATGACACCTATAGTTGTTTATAAAGTTAAAAGAACAATGGGTGTTCTATTAATGATTTTTGGACTCGTTTTAATGCTCAAAGGGTTTATACCAAACGAAGAAATAAACAGTTATATTTTTAATTAAAATAAAAAAGGCGAGATTTTCATCTCACCTTTTAATCAATCTTTATATTTTAGATATCTACTCTTTATTTACTTCAAAAATATTATTGTCTAAATTAATATCAGCCATTAATTTCTCTGAATCAATTTCTACAGATTGTACTGTTTTTGAAACCTCAAATGTGTATGTTGGATATGCCCAACCCCAATCTTTTAGCACTTTTGCTGTTGTTGGTTTACTTCCTCGCATAATCTCTAACGGAATATTAAAACTTTCTTTTGTTCCATCCGTATACACCACATCAATATCCATAGGCATTGGCATTTGACCAATTCTTTCTAATGTGATTGTTGTTCCATCAACAGATTTAATTCCATAATCAATTGTATGTGTAGTTTGCGTCCATTCATTCAAATACCAATCTAAATTTAATCCAGACACTTTCTCTGCGCTTCTTTTAACGTCGTTTGGTGTTGGATGTTTAAAACTGAAATCTCTAAAATATTTTTTAATCGTTTCCGCAGTATTTTCTTTCCCAATAATATATTCTAGTTGAGATAAGAAAATACTTCCTTTTGTGTAGCTAGCAACTCCATAAGCAGTATTTGTGTGGTATCTATCTGCTTGTGTTGTTAACGGCTCTTCAATTCCGTTAGCAACTACATAATTATAACCTCTGTAAGGACCAGCAATTGGATTCCCTGGTTTATTTAAAATTTCTGCGGATGCTTTTGCCGAAATATAGCTCGTAAATCCCTCATCCATCCAAGGATGTTTAATTTCATTAGTTGCTAATATAAACTGAAACCAAGTGTGTGCCATTTCATGAGCAGTTACGCCAAACAAACTTCCAAAATTACGTTGACCGGTAATTAAAGTAGACATTGCATATTCCATTCCGCCATCACCACCTTGAATTACAGAATATTGTTTGTAAGGATATTCTCCTATATGTTTAGAGAAATAATCCATCAATTCTTCTGTTTTTGGCTGTAACTCTTTCCAATTTGCCAAATATTTTGCGTCTAACGTTTTCTTGTACAAAAAGTGTAGATTTATTCCGTTTGGCATAATTCTAACATCGTGATTGTACTCTGGATCTGCAGCCCAAGTAAAATCATGCACTCTAGGCGCTTTAAAATGCCACGTTAATTTATCGCCTTTTGGTAAATTCAATTTTTTAGTTGTGTCTTCATAATTATGACCAACTTCTTGCGGATTTTGCAAATAACCCGTTCCACCAACTACATAATTTTTTCAATATGAAGCGTCACATCAAAATCTCCCCAAACTCCATGAAATTCTCGAGCTATGTAAGGAGGTGTGTGCCAACCTTCAAAATCATATTCTGCCATTTTTGGATACCATTGCGCCATCGATAATGCAACACCTTCTTCACTATTTCTTCCAGAACGTCTAATCTGTTCAGGAACTTGCGCATCAAAAAGCATATCAAAAGTTACACTTTCGCCAGATTTAATAGGTGTATTTAAAGTAACCTCTAAAATTGTCCCAACAGTTTCATGAGAAACTTCTGTCCCGTTTTGCTTTAAAGAATTTACTTGAATATACCCAATTTCATTTGGTTTCAATTTGCTGATTCTATCCGCAATTTTATCACTAGGATCTTTAATATTCATTGAGCGAGCATCCATTTGTGAACCTGGCTGAAATGCATTAAAATACAAGTGATAAAAAACTTTATTTAACTCGTCTGGAGAATTGTTTGTGTACACAATTTTCTGAACTCCTTTGTATTGATATGTAGTTACGTTCATATCAATATCCATTGTATAATCTACGTGTTGTTGCCAATATCCATCTTTAAAGTTAGATGAATCTTGATTGTATGTTGCTTTTTTTGTTTCGCTACACGATATTAATAAAAGCATCGAAAACGCAAAATAAATTACTTTTTTCATTAAAATATATTTTTTGAATTAATTATTTTCCGTTAACCATAGCATCTGCCATTAACAACGCATTGTAAGCATTTACAACTCTACCAGAAACAGATAAATCTGTAAAAGGCACCATTTCTCCTTCAGGATTTTCTCTGCTTTGAGATCCTGGCTTAATAACATCAATATTAATTAATGTTCCAGAATTCATTAAAATATGCTTTACTTGTTTAGCTGTTAATTTTGGATAATAAGATCTAATTAGTGCAGCAACACCAGCAGTTGATGGAGCAGCCATAGATGTTCCGCTAAATTTTGCATATCCATTTTCTGGAGTTGTAGAATAAATCTGAACTCCTGGTGCAAAAACATCTACATTTAATTTACCGTAGTTAGAAAAATTTGCAGGTAGATTTTCATCATAAGAAGCACCCATTGCACCAATTGAAATTAAATTATCAGAAATTTCTGTAACTAAATCTTTAGAATCATTAGGGAAAGCAAACTCTACATCAATATCTGATCCGTCATTTCCAGAAGCATTCACTATTAAAACATCTTTAGAAGCCGCATATTTAATTGCATCCCAAACCCACTCTTTTTTCGGAGAATATCCTTTTCCGAAACTTGTGTTTAACACTTTTGCTCCATTATCAACCGCGTAACGTATTGCTAAAGCAACATCTTTATCATACTCATCTCCATCTGGAACAGCCCTAACCGCCATAATTTTTACATTATTTGCAACACCATTCATTCCGATATTATTATTTCTAACCGCTCCTATAATTCCAGAAACATGAGAACCATGAGCTTCACCAATAATTGAATGACCAACTTTATTATCACCATAGATTTTAATGTCCATTGTGTTTTCATCATCACCTAAAACAGTTCTGTAGTTTATTTTTAAATCATCTCCGTTTAAAGTATTAGCTGCAGTTTCTGTTAAACCCGTCAATTCTTTTATTGCATCTTGCAGTGAACCTAAACCAAAGCCGTACATTTGATTTGCAACAGCAACACTTTGAGACAAAGCTTCATCTTCTGTTTTAATTGCTAAAACTTCTTCTTTTGTATAGTCTGATTTGCCAAAATGCGCTTGTAATGTTTTGTCTGCATTTGTAACTCCCGCTAAAATTTGATCATAGCGTTCCTTGTTCGTTTTTGCAGTTTCAATAGATTTATCATAAGCTGCTTGAGCTCTTTTTACTGTCTCGGCATCTGCAATAGATGGATTTGCAACAATACGTGTCAATTCCATGTTCTCTTTATAGATAGAACCTAAAAAGTTCCAACCATATACGTCATCAATAAAACCATTTTTATCATCATCAATATTATTATTTGGAATTTCACCTGGATTCATCCATGCATTTCCAGCTAAATCTTCATGCGTTAAGTCTGTTCCAGAATCGATAACACCAACTAAAACCTCAACGCCTTTTTTCCCTGATAAAAATGCGTATGCTTTGTTTACACTCATTCCTGGAATTGAATCTGTCATCAAATCCATGTGTTGCCAATTCTGACTCTCCTCTTCAGTTAAAGGCATTTTTTTTGCCGTTGCAGTAACTGCTATTGTTGTTCCATTAGGAACAGAAATATCTGCAATTGATTTACAACTTGCAAATGCTAAAACTGCAAATGCAGTGTATAAAAATGGTTTCGTTATTCTCATTTTAGTTTAATTAAATATATTAGTAAATTTATGTATTTCTTTTAATCGCACTCCCTTTTCTGTGTGTTCTACGGTACATAATTCATTTTGTGAATCGTGTTCTAAAAACAGGTAATAATTCTTGTCTGCCGCTTCATTCAAAAACACCTCTTTTTCTTTAATCGTCAATAAAGGTCTTGTATCATAACCCATTACGTAGGGCAACGGAATGTGACCAACTGTAGGCAATAAATCTGCCATAAAAACAATGGTTTTGTCTTGGTATTTTAATTTAGGTAACATTTGTTTTTCTGTGTGACCGTCCATAAATAAAACCTCAAAACCAATTTCTTCTTTTGCATTTCTGTGGATAAAATTCAACTGACCACTTTCTTCAATTGGTAAAATATTTTCTTTTAAAAACGATGCTTTTTCCCTCGGATTTGGTTCTGTTGCCCAATCCCAATGTTTTCTGTTGCTCCAGAATTTTGCGTTTTTAAATGCAGGTTCAAATCCTGAATTGTCTTTTTTTCTTTGGATTGCGCCACCACAGTGATCAAAATGCAAATGCGTTAAAAAAACATCTGTAATATCGTCTCTGTGAAAACCATGTTTAGCTAAAGAAGCGTCTAATGAAAAATCACCAAATAAATAATAATATCCAAAAAACTTATCTGTTTGTTTATCACCTAAACCTGTATCAATTAAGATTAATCGATTTCCATCTTCTATAAGCATACTTCTCATACTCATAGAAATTAGGTTTTTGTTATCTGCAGGATTGGTTTTTTGCCAAATAGATTTTGGGACAACACCAAACATTGCGCCACCATCTAATTTAAAATTTCCTGTTTCTATGGGATATATTTTCATAGTTAACAAAGATGCAGAAAAAAGATGAATCTATTTGTTAAGAAAATTAGAAAATGTTTGGAAATAAAAAAATTAAAGACACGGATTACATGGATTTTCACAGATTTTAATAAAACTCAAATTTACTATTTAAAACATCCGTACCAATCCGTGTAATCTGTGTCAAAAAAATTAATCCTCAATCTTTATTCTTTAACTAATCTCATTCCCAAGTTCATCAACCACAATAATGTTATAATTCCCAGAATCTATCAAAACAGGAATTTCATGGAATTGAGTAGTTTTCCCCAAATATGCTGAATTCAAATACCAAAAAATGGTTGCCTTTGGTCGATTCATTTTTTTTAAACTTTCTAACGTTAAATATGTTGATTCACTGTCAAATAACGTTTTTTTTGATTGTTGACCGAAATCGACTTTTTCATTTTCTAAAAAAGCAGGTTCGCTAAATTCTCTTGTATCAATTCTTTGCCTTTTTCGAAATAAGTTCTATCAGGATTTTCTTTTGATAACCGAATTACTTGTTGTGTAATTGTGCTTCCGCCTCTTTTTACACTTACTTTTGTTGAATTTTGCTTTGCCGCTTTGAAATTAAAATCTTAATTACAAACTTGAGAAGCATCAACTGAATCAAAGACTGGTTTTGGAGACACAAAAGGTATGCCCAATTCTAAACCACGTAAAATAAATAATAAGCCAATGCAAACTACGGCAACTGGAATTATTTTCTGAATGTTACGTTTCCATGTGTTATTGGTAAAGTTGCCCAAATAAACAAAAGCAGTCATTAATGGAATAGTTCCTAACCCGAAAAGTGCCATATACAAAACGCCATCAATTGTATTAGAAGTTGCTAGAGCTCCTATAACCGCCATGTAAACTAATCCACAGGGAAGAAATCCATTTAAAAAACCAAGAACGAAAAAAGTATCGTTTCCTTTTTTTTTGAGCTCTTTTCCTAAAGCTGATTTCACTCTCATAATCACCAAACTTATTTTGCTTGATGCATTTATTTTATTAAAATACTTTGGTAACAGAATAATCAAAATCATAAAAACACCAGCAAAAATAGAGAGTTGTTGCTGCATGCCAAATAAAGAAATTCCTTTTCCTAGCAATCCGAAAATAAGACCAATTAAACTGTAGGTAAAAAGGCGACCAAAATGATAGCTTAAAATTTGAAAGAATCTTTTTGTTTTGTTGGTTCTATCAACTGGCAACATAAAAGCAATTGGACCGCACATTCCTATACAGTGAAAACTTCCTAGTAGTCCAAAAATGAAACCAGATAATAACATTAATAAACAATTTCTTTTTTAAATAAATAATCTTTGTCGTTGTAGTTCCATTCTACATAAATATTCCAACGACCACCCAATAAACTATTGTCAGGCACGAGCAAATATGGTGTAGAAATTGAGATTGGAATTTCAAAATCTAACTGTTTATTAGATGGTCTGTAAAGGAATATATTACCGCTAATTTTTTGATAGTCAAAATCTTGCGGAAACAAAATTTGAATTCCTTCCGCAGTTTTTTGAACTTTTATGTTTTCTTTTAATTTTTGTGAATTTTGTTCTGCATCTAATTTACCTTGAAAAACTAATTCTTGTTGATAGTATTTTTCGATCACTAAATCGTATTGATATTTCTTATTTGTAGACATTGAAATCACAAAATAAAGGATGAATCCAATAAATAAAACAAATGCAATTATAATCCCCGTTCCCCAATTAAATTTCATAGTTTCTATTTTTTGAATTGTAATTTTATATCACAAAAGCGACCGCCAAATCATTACTGAATATTGTGCACTTTTTTTATTAATAATTTCTAGGCCCAATAAACGTTGTACTTGTAGTTTCAATGAGATTATCATCTTTATAAACTCCAATTTTTATTTTGATATTATCGTCATCCATCACAGAATTATTAAGCGTAACAAATAATGTACCTTCTGCAATACCTTGTTTCGGAATTGTAAAATTTTTATGATTTACTAGTTCAATAGTCCCTTTATGAGATAAAATTTTAAAACGCACATCTTCAATAGGTTCTGACGTTTTGTTGATTACTTTAAATGTGTAGACATTACGAATATTATTATTTTCTTTAAGCTGATATAATTGCCCAGGAAGTCTTAATACTTTTGCTTCTACAGAGTTTCTTAAAAATAGCATTCCAATTAAAAAACCTGTTAAAATTAGCAATACAGCTACGTATCCTTTAATTCTTGGGGTTATTTTAAATGGCGCTTTTTTCTCAATATTTTCTTCGGATGCATATCTGATTAATCCTTTTGGTAAATTGATGCTTTCCATAATATGGTCACATTCATCAATACAAGCAGTACAATTTACACATTCCATTTGTGTACCGTTTCTAATATCAATACCTGTTGGACAAACAACTACACATTGCTTACAGTCAATACAATCTCCTTTACCTAACGCTTCTCTATCTTCATTTTTCTTAAATTTAGACCTGCCTTCTTCTCGTTCTCCACGTTTATGATCGTAGGCAACGTTAATGGTTTTGTTATCTAATAAAACACCTTGCAATCTCCCATAAGGACAAGCAATAATACATACTTGCTCTCTAAACCATGCAAATACAAAATAGAAAACGCACGTAAAAATGGTTAATGAAATAAGTGTTCTAATATTATCAAAAGGAGAACCTGTAATGTATTCAATCAATACGTCGCCACCAATTAAATATGCAAGAAAAACATTTGCAATTAAGAATGAGATTACAAAGAAAACAAACCATTTTAATACTCGTTTTCTAATTTTTTCTGCATTCCATTCTTGTTTATCTAAACGGATTTGTTTTCCCCTATCGCCATCGATCCAATATTCTATTTTTCTGAAAATCATTTCCATAAAAATAGTTTGTGGACAAATCCATCCGCAGAAAATACGTCCAAAAACTACCGTAAATAAAATGACAAAAACAACACCAATTAGCATTGAAAGAACTAATAAATGAAAATCTTGCGGCCAAAACGGAAAACTAAAAATATTAAATTTACGATCTAAAATATTAAACAATAAAAGCTGATTCCCATTTATTTTGATAAAAGGAGCACTCAAGAAAAAAACTAATAGAAAATAACTTAC
>Ga0105053_10011773_pt1 | contig 10656 bp, 15 predicted proteins | sample BON01_FD_78093 | JGI IMG/M metagenome (GOLD analysis project Ga0105053, IMG submission 78093) | Freshwater microbial communities from Lake Bonney liftoff mats and glacier meltwater in Antarctica - BON-01 | ecosystem: Environmental > Aquatic > Freshwater > Ice > Glacier meltwater | place: Lake...
ATTAATTAATTAAAAGAAGAAGATTCTGAGCTGTGATTTGTGAAATATAAATTACATACTATACCAATAGGACAGAGTACCCATTGGGAATCAGTCAAAATATGTGGCCTGCGGCGCATTTTATTTGATAGGTCTTGCCTGCGGCGCATTTCGTTTCATTAAAAATCTGGTTTGCGGCGCATTTTTTTCATACAAAATTTTCTTAAACCGAGATGCATTTGATTTGAAGTTTCTGATTCTGTTTACCAATTCATTGGTGGTGAAAATGATTCAAACTCCAATACTGAGTGATCACAACGACAAAAATTGTACCAAACAGTAATTAACAAAGTTTCAAATAACAAACCCTTTGTCAAATCAAACCTCTTGAGATACAAATCGCACAACACCATTTCAATTCCAAAACAGTCCATAAAAAACAACGTACAGCAGGGGGAATGCCTCAAATAAAGCCTACAGATTTTGACGTGACCATGCAATCAGATTACCTTGTTTGAAAGGACACGTCAGAGCGTGTGTCTCGACGCCGTGACGACACCGTTGACAAAAAGCGAGTGAATTCTTGTGTATTACAACACTTGTTTTGGAAGGAGTTGAGCAACCAAAAATATCGCCCAAAAACCCCGGAAATACTTTCTCCGACACACTACTAATGTGACTTTTTCGAAATTTCGCGGATGACGATGCAAATACAAAAACAGCGCGAAGCGCGGTTTCAAAGTTTTAATTAATGAATTAGTTTGAATTAATTTGGGGCCAAAGATTCTGAGAAGATGTTTTCTTCACTGATATCGTAAATATCTATATCTACATAGATACATATATATATATAGATATATAGATACATATGTATCTATATACATATATATATATATATATGTATATACAGACGTATATATCTGTCTTGCAGAGAATTGCAGTGCGTGGCAGTGCGTGGCAGTGCGTTACAGTGCATTGCTGTTGGTGGCAGTGAGTTCTGTCACGGTGTGCTAAAGTCGCCCTCCAACTGTTTTCCTAGGCATTGTTCATTTTTGGACTCTAGAAACCAAAAATTCTAGAACTTTAGTGGCACTGTTGCTTTTTGCCCTTTAATTCCTTGGCAACCTTTCGCTCGACTTTTTTCATTCCACCGCCACCACAACTACAGCCTGTTCCTGAGGGGATGAGACTTGAAATGGTTATCACAATGGAATCACAACTACAGCCTGTTCCTGAGGGGATGAGACTTGAAATGGTTATCACAATGGAAATCAGAATCAGGAATGATCGTTCCAGGTTTAATCAAAAGTTTCATTTGACTTCGTTCCCGATTCCGATTTCCATTCCTACAACCATTTCACTCGGTGGGGGGGACTTTGAGATTTAGGTACCAGACCTCGAAATCGTGTACCAAACGGCGAATTCCTGACGTACACAAGTTGAGCTAATTTCCTATGTAAAAATTAGTACCAGTTTTGCCGAAGCATGCCAATCTTGGAAGTTACTGCAGACAGATGATGGCGAGGAGGCATCACCACCATGCTCACCAACAGCAGCTTCGGGATTTCGGAGTTGCGTAGCCTGTGCGGTTGATTGATGATTGATTTTATTACTCAGTGTAACAGTAATTTAGTACCCTTGCTTGACGGTCTATGTAGCTCAAATCCATGTAGATTTGATCTCTCGATTTTTTGAGTTTTTGCTGAAATCGAACCGACGACCTCGGGATTGACAGTCCCGCGCTCTGACCAATTGAGCTAGTTTTATATCGTCCCGGATGATCACTTGCAGTTTATACCACGGGATTGTCCCTTCGCTTCCAACATTGAAGGTCGGGCTGGCCTGCCACGGAAGAAGGCAGCGAGCATGCGGGGAAATACGAAATGAGATTGCTCACAGGTGGAATCTTGTTCGTGGGGATAATCACAAAGTACGCCTCATCAAATACATCTTGAGTCTCATCTTCGCGCAATCGGGCTGTACTACAAAGTATGAAAAAGAACTCGAACTCGTTTCCGACTGAAGAAGTTTGATAAACTCTATTTCTTTTCGGCTAGGATTTCGCACGCCCAACTCTAACTCTGGCAACCTATTCCTGCACACCCTACTCAAATTTCTCATAAATGTCACACTTTGGACCACACAGAGAGGTGACACATGTGACAAATGTGAGGTCAAGGCACCAATTCTGATTGATTGATGTTGCTGTTATTGCTTCGTAAGAAATAGTCTAGTGGCTTTGCTGGAAGCTCTATGTGCTCAAATTTAGATTTGAGTTCTCGATGTTTGGAGATTTTGGCGGAAATCTAGAGAGGGGAAAAAAAGGAAAAACACGAAGCAAAAGAAAATAAGTCTTCATAAAATATATAGAGAGATCCCTCCTTTCAAAGAAATAGGTCACGTTCTACGATTTTCATTCGATCATGACGTGTGTGTGATATGAATCATTCATAAATTTGACACGACGCATTCACATGTTTGACATGCCTCGTGGCACGTATGTCGCAATATGTTGCAGTGTGATGATACGAAGACTTCATGTATTTTAAGCAGTCTTTTACAACAGTACTTCAGTGTCGCCGGGTGCTGTGTGATACAGTGCGATGCAGTGAGATGCAATGTAATGCAATGTGATACAGTGTGGAAATGTGAAGACTTGATGTATGTTGATGTCTCTTTTGCAAAAGTTGTTTTTAATAGGGCTCTTTTACAAGAGAGCCCCATTTTTTGAAGGGCTCTTTTGCAACCGAGCCCGACAATTTACCAGTGGTGCTACCTTACTTACTTTAGGCCGGCCAAAGCCTGCTGTTGCTCCATTCCTACTGAGGAATGAAATCCCATTCCAAATCCTCAAATTCTATAGGAATAGCAACCCCATTCATCAGAGTCTATAGGAATGGAATTTTCCTTTCCCAGGATCACGATTGTCATTGGCTGGAGTTGCAATGAAGACTCATCTCTTTCGCAGTCTCCTATGCTGTAAGCTCACGTTAATTCGAAATTCAGATTTTCCGAGTTGACCTGAATTCTCCATCTGACTTTTTGAGTAGAGAATACGATGACCGTGACCGTGTTCAACTTCAATCTGTCAAAAACGGTGAGTGGCACTGGGAAATGACTATGACGGGATTTCTTTCCTGAATGAGGCGGAAGAGGAGGGGTAGCTAATGCCAAGCTTTGGAGACGAAGGTGCCAATGGAGACAGAGGAGAAGGAGCCAAGTGATAGCAAGTGATAGCAGGGCAACCATCACAACAACAGCTACTCTGAAACAGTATTGCAACAAAAGTTTACTTAATGAGTTTGTGTTTGTTGCCGCCCACAAACAATCCCATCCCCTACACCCAGTTGTTTAAGGCTTGCTCATCACACATTGCACACGGTGCGAAGACGGAGAGTGTCTGTTCAATTGCTGGCATACTTTCAGATCTAGGACAAGATTCTCATCACCTGCAAGTGGAAGTGCGAGTCAACAGTAATCAGGCTGCATACGACCCTGACTGGGAAACAATCTTCAAGAGATACAAATCGATGTTCGGAGCAAGCTTCGAGGATCTCGAAATAGCTGAAGGCGGGCGGTGGGGGCCTCGCACGCACAAACACACGCACAAACGCACGCACATTCATACAAACGTTCTCATTTACACATCCATATACAATGTACACACTATCCTCTTTTTCTTTTTTATTCTTTTAGGCAACACTATAAACACACGGCCGGTGTCGTCGCTACACCAATGTCATGGCGATTTTGGATTTCACGATTTGAGAGAACCTGAGTCTCCATCCCATTGAATGGGAGGGAGGTTTGAAAACAGGTGAATCTCGCAAATCGCTGCAGGTGGCCAATCTAGCTCTGAGATCGCAACCCTGGGTTGTTATTTTCAGTAAGGCGCCACCACCACGGACAAATGAAAAGCTCTTGAACAAACATCGCAAAGAAATGATCAGAGTGGTGGAATGTCTACGGAGTACACATGGATTGGCGTCCGCACAAGAGTGTCAGTGGGCTCTACACCCTCCAGAAAATACAGAGGGGGTTGTCAGTTGTAAAATCTGGCCCATCGCGAGGGTGGGAGATACATTTGATATGACCGAGGTGGCGAAGCGGAGACTCAGAGAGAGAGGAAAAAAGAGAGAAAGAGAGAGAGGTCACCATCAGTGTCAGCGGAGGCAGCGCAACAAAAATATTGTGAGTTGGCTGGTTGGCCGCAGTCGACCTTCTGGAAAAAACCAATGCTACATTAAACAACGGGAGAGGACCGACTAGAGAACAGTGCATCAATGATACTATAGCCTTTTTGGAGAAGGAAGGTGTGGACAAAAAACTAGAGGAAAAATGGTTTACTGCAGCTGCTAATGTGACCCTCGCAGATGGATCCAAAAAGGTGTGTTGTCTGAAACAGACTTGCACCCCCACCAGCGCTGCTCGGAAATACATCACCACGATAACTGATGTATTTCTCTTGAATTACGAAGTCGGTCTAGACGTGGCTCGCGTTGGGACTCAGATCAACACCCAAGGGGAGTGGCCTTGCAAATCACCTCTTGATAGTCTGCCTTTACATCAACTGGCGAAGTCGCCAGATCTCAAGTCTGACCTCCGCCATCACATACTGGTAGGATAGATGATCACGGTACTATTGAAGTTAGTTTCTATGCGATTGATGTCATTTGTTGACCGTGACAACCCTAATAAATACCAAAAAATTAAGTACATGGTAATTGTTGGAGACTTGTAATCAAACTTGGACCTCGTGAACGGTGTGACCGGGAGTCACCTCCGCGCGGAGGTGTCACATGGTAACCTCATGATTGCAAAATGCTGTAGCAGTTTCTTGGGTCCTAAGTGGTTAATTGGGAATAAGCATAGCCTGGGGCATATTGTAAGTGAGAATAACTCCAGATATGTCAGTGTTGCGCACATTGTACGCCTAGAATCACCTGGACCCTGAGTCTGTGTGAATTGGACACTGGCATGATGTTGCACCTAAAGATAAGATCCAACAACACTTGACAACACATACTACTTGGCATGTTTTTTAGTAACCTTGCGACATATATATGTGATTTAGTGCACACCGCAGGCGGACATTTAGGAACCTTGTTGATATGTATACTTCCAGTGTGATTTAGTACACAACATATCAAATATGTTTGAACTTTGAGCTTTTTTTGCATCTGTTACAATCCCACTGCACTAGGGGGCTACAATACCCCGACAGGAGATTAAAAGAGTCAAGGCTGCTGACAAGTTTTAACACTGACCATTGAGATTCTAATTAGATGCCATATTAATTCAAGTTAGTGCTAAACGCATTAAAAATATAGTTTGATTCGTAAAACACACTTATATGTGATTTAGTGACCTCGGCGACATATAAATGTGATTTAGTACACAACATATCACACATGTGATTTTAATTAAATTTCACATATGTTTGATTTAGTGGCAAACACAATAAATATGTATTTTAATTTTTACAACACACATGAGTTTTAATATTTGCACACATGAGATTTACAATCAAAGGTCATATGTATGTACTTTGATTTTTAAATCACATCTAAAAAAGTTTTATTTGTTTAAAGACAAAAAAATGAGATTTCATATTAAATGTCATTTATTTTGAAATCTATTTTTCTGATGTCTCTCTGCTTCACCTTTTTCTTTTTAATTCTTTTTAGTTAATACTGTGAAAACAGCGCAAGTGTGGCTGCTGCACCAATGACAGCAATTTCCACGATTTGAAAGAACCTGAGTCTCTCTCCTCCTTCCCCCCATTCCTCTCTCTCGATTTCCCCTTTTTCTTTTTAATTCTTTTGGCAACACTGTGAAAACAGCGCCGGTGTCGCTACACCAATGTCACGGCGATTTTTGATTTCACGATTTGAAAGAACCCTTGTCCCCCCCCCCCCTATTTCTCCTTCCCCGCATTTTCGCATTTTTTTCTTTTTAATTGTTTTTGACAACATTTTGAAAAGTGGTCCTCTTCTTGACACTCTGACTCGTTGAGTCAATGATGTCAACGATGGCGAGACAGCAAGTTGGATTTGGGTTGGATTTGGAATATTGGAGATCATCATTGATCTTCCCCTTAGTTTTCCAATAAACAACATTATCTCTCTGGATTTGGAATGACCAGAGTCGTTGTGCTGTTATCCATGAATTTTGTGTTTCTGCCACTTGCCCTGAAGGCGCGGTGTCACTCTCTGGTGTGTGTTATGTGATTTTGTTCCTGCTGGCAAAGCTAAATTTAGTGTATGAATTCGTACACTAACATAGTCACACAACACACTTATACCATGTGCTCACTTGACTTCGAGCGGTCTGTGAGACCCATGCATACTGAGCTCGGCCCGAAATGTTCATGTCGCAGGGGTCGTCCAGTCCAGAGTCATCTATTACAGCTGTCGTGTTGGCTGACCACCTGCACAAGTGGGCGGAAGGAGAAAATGCAAGAAGCACCTTCATTTGTTCTCACACTTTAACTATTTTTAAGACACTGATCAATGTTGGCCCGGTCCCTTATTAATAGGGTAGGACAGTAATTGTCACTCTTTCTGTCTTCTTCTGGTTTATTGGGTCAAAAATAACTTAAACAGTCAACCGTGTCGACCAACTTGAGGCTCAAGCGCCTATACACCAGTCTCTGTACAACTTTTAGCCAAGTTCACCACGGCTTTATTTAAGATGACTATTCACAACCCCCATCAGATTTGGTTTGTGCATGACCGTCACAAGACGGTGCTGGAGTTGCTACTGTCACCCGGTTTTATGCGTGACTTGTCAGTCATACACAAGCCGTACCCTAGCTAAGAACCCTTTCCTTGGCCAGCCCCTCCGGGAGTAGACTCATGTTTCCCAAGTCTTTCTGCAACACTCATCCAACCGTCATGCTTTGAGGTGACCTACGCAAGCTGGATTGTACGTATGATACCAGAGCAACTGTCAATGTGTGTAGACACCTTTTGGACCCGTTTTCAAAAAGAAATCAAAAATCCACACAAAAATTGTTGGGACGAATGATGGTATACTCTCGGGCCTTTGGGCTTGACCAATGGGTCGCCAGCATCCTGAGGCACGTAAGTCTTGGCATTGGGGTAAAAAAGGACAATAACCCTCAATCTTGCGACGGACGAATGTGTCCGTGCGTGCTTTTGAGCTTGTCCAATGGGTCGCGAGCATCTGGAGGCATGTTACTTGAGATTTTGCATCTGGAGGCATGATACTTGAGGTCTTGGCGTTGGGGTCAAAAACAACAAAACCCCCCAGTTTTGTGTTGGAAACTTGTCTGTCAGCTGGTGACAATAAACAGTAGTAGAGAGTGTTTATTGATGGGTCAACCTCATCAAGAGGGCAAATGGTAAGTCATCACACACAGATCTCAGGCGGGCTCCTTAAGGCAGGGTTGGGGTTTGTTTGAACGAACCTGCGTACTCACTTTGTGGTAACGAACGGATTGGTCTGTAGTAATTCAAACGTGATCTTGATGCGGCAAACCTGCGGCCAGCACTCGAGCAGGGTTGCGGGCAGCAAACGCCGAGCGCTAGCATTTTATTTTCCCGACGAATTTGTTATGTGTTCTTCATATCGAAATGTAGAGAACACTCGGATCTTGGTCTGTGCATGAGTTCAGTACTTGCAAAGAGAATGCCACTGCGCAGTGCCGACTTCGAATATAGAAACGTGTTTGGCCGCAGAATTCGTCGGAAGCTGGCACTACGCAGCGGCATTCTTTTTGCAAGTATCGAACTTATGCACAGATTGAGATCCGACTGTTCTGTACATTTCGATATTAAAAACACACATCAAATTCGTGCGGGAAAATAAAATTCTAGCGCTCGGCGTTTGCTGCCCGCAACCCTGCTCGAGCGATGGCCGCAGGTTTGCCGCGTCAAGATGATGTTCGAATAACTACCAAACCGTTTGTTCGTTTCCACAAGAGCGAATTCGATGAAGTACTTTGTAGACCGAATTTCAGCGCATACGCACGTTTGTTCGAACAAAACCTAACCCTGCCTTACGACTCCAACACGTTTTGTTGGTACACATCAACCTGTTACCGGGGTAGAAATCCATCAAGAAATGAAAATAAGTTGTAAATTTTCACACAAACAACAGTCAAATTCAGATTGTGTCTGCTGAACATCGGTCAAATTGCCCAGTTGATATGCAAAAGGTTTATGAGTTCGACATCACCCCAGGTTTTTTGTAATAACGACCGTGTGTTTTGACCGCCCGACCCAATCAATCATGTATATTCCCTTCTAGGTAAATAGATTTCACAACTGTATTTTACTTATTCAGTACAAGTATTTAAAATCCTGTGCCGAGGATCTTATTCTCAAAAATCTCATCAATAAAGATTACTTTTGTAAAAAGAACAAGAATTTCAAATCATAGTTCGATGAACATGAGAATTGTGTAATGTCAAGCTTTGATTCGAACATAGACCTCAATACAAGTCTGCATTTGCTTTTTCCACACAGAACAACTCAGCAAACAGTATAGAACACAACTTCGAATAATTCTAGAATTCTTCGTACATATTATATATTAGGCGTCATCGGGTGATTTTACTCAAGTGGACATAAATGCAATTGAACAAACACTATACAATTCGTGATCTGAATGCCCGCAGGAAAGGATTCATAAAAACTCAAAGTTGAATTTTACCGGTAGGACCTACCACATCTCAGTATGCTTTTTTGATACGGCACACATCATCCAAAATCAAGGGTTCAGGTCTAACCTTGACGTTGGGTTTTGTTCGCACGAACGTGCGTGCTCACTTATGTCTTATGTGTTTGTTTGTTTGTTTGTTTGCTGGATCAAAACCCAAAAAACTGTACTCCGCCTCCTGTGTTGGGAGGGAAGAGACTGATTTTATGTGCGGGGTTGACTAATAAATAAAAGAGCAATTTGTACCAGAACTGCTCCTTATTTCGAATTTTCATCTCCTTATTCCAGAACCCACGAACAAGATTAGTACGAAAAATTGGCAGTCAAAAGCAAACCCCCTATGAGTGATCACACACGGGCAGAGGCACACACCATGTGTGTTATCGAGGGGTGGGCGGAATATTTTTTCCCGACACCGATGCCTAAACCTCCCGAAGGTCCTGGGGGATGGCCGTTTTCCCACAGGCCGTTAAAACCCCGGGTTTTAATGGCTGTTGTCCCACAGGCCATTAAAACCCCGGATTTTAATGGCCGTTTTCCCACAGTCCATTAAAACCCCAGGTTTTAATGGTCTTTTTCCCGCAGGCCATTAAAAACCCCGGGTTTTAATGGCCGTTTTCCCACAGGCCATTAAAACCCCAGGTTTTAATGGCCTTTTTCCCACAGGCCATTAAAACCCGGGTTTCAATGGCCGTTTTCCCACAGTTATTAAAACCCCGGGTTTCAATGGCCTTTTTCCCACAGGCCATTCAAACCCCGGGTTTTAATGGCAGTTTTTCCACAGTCTTTAAAACCCCGGGTTTTAATGGCCTTTTCCCCACAGGCCATTAAAATTCCAGGTTTTAATGGCCTACTGCCCACAGGCCATTTAAACCCCGGGTTTTAATAGCCGTTTTCCCACAGTGATTAAAACCCCGGGTTTTAATGGCCGTTTTCCCACAGGCTATTAAAACCCCGGGTTTTAATGGCTGTTTTCCCACAGGCCATTGAAACCCAGGTTTTAATGGCCGTTTTCCCACAGGCCATTTAAACCCCGGGTTTTAATGGCCGTTTTCCGACAGGCCATTAAAAACCCCGGGTTTTAATGGCTGTTTTCCCACAGTCATTAAAACCCCGGGGTTTAATGGCCTGTTTCCCACAGGCCATTCAAACCCGGGTTTTAATGGCCTTTTTGCCACAGTTATTAAAACCCCGGGTGTTAATGGCTGTTTTTTCACAGGCCATTAAAACCCCGGATTTTAATGGCCGTTTTTCCCACAGGCCAATAAAACCCCTGGTTTTAATGGCCGTTTTCCCACAGGCCATTAAAACCCAGGTTTTAATGGCCTTTTTCCCACAGGCCATTAAAACCCCGGGTGTTAATGGCCGTTTTCCCACAGGCCAATAAAACCCGGGTTTTAATGGCCGTTTTCCCACAGGCCATTAAAACACCAGGGTTTAATGGCCGTTTTCCCACAGGCCAATAAAACCCCGGGTTTCAATGGCCGTTTTCCCACATCATATGTTGATGCATTCATATGTTGATGCATTCATATGTTGATGCATTCATATGCTGATGCATTCATATGTTTGATGCATTCATATGTTTGATGCATTCATATGTTGATGCATTCATATGTTGATGCATTCATGTGTTGATGCATTCATATGTTTGATGCATTCATATGTTTGATGTATTCATATGTTGATGCGTCATATGTTTGCAGGCGTGATAGCCGTTGCCTTTATGCATGACGCTTCATATGTGTGCCATGACTCATTCATATCGGTGCCATGACTCATTCATATGTTCACAGGCGAGATAGCTGTTGCCTTTATGCATGACGCTTTATATATGTGTGCCATGACTCATTCACATGTCTGCCATGACTCATTCATATGTGTGCCATGACCCATTTATATGTGCGCCACCCACCCCTCCCCCCCACCCTTTCGAAAAGGCTCTATTTTCAATCTTAGCGCCAAATCCAAATATATGGCGACAAAATTCAA
>Ga0105053_10011774_pt1 | contig 10656 bp, 15 predicted proteins | sample BON01_FD_78093 | JGI IMG/M metagenome (GOLD analysis project Ga0105053, IMG submission 78093) | Freshwater microbial communities from Lake Bonney liftoff mats and glacier meltwater in Antarctica - BON-01 | ecosystem: Environmental > Aquatic > Freshwater > Ice > Glacier meltwater | place: Lake...
CTGGCTTAGCCCTCGTGACCCGGGGCGGGCTTGATTTTTCGTCACAACCCTTCTAGAAGCATCTTATCGCCACGTAGGTGAGAATTTCTACTTTCTTGTCATTTCTATGGAGATAGCATTTTTTATCTTTTTTCAAACGAAAAGAATGTGAATAGTACATCAGCAGTGACAAGAAGGCTAAAAGTGAGTTCCCAGCACATCTACCATGTGACTCAGACATAGTTCAACCATCTCCATGCTACCAGCAGGGAGGCTGGGTTCTCGGCGAATTAGAATGTACAAAGCCAGGCGGCACGCACGCCTGAATGGGGAACACGAGACTCTAAGGGCCTTCGGGATGGACAGGACCACAGATAAGGAGGCTGGAAGTGAGTTCCCATTTAGTACTTGGGGCTCAGACCTCAAGCACGTTTCTCCATGATACCAACAGGAAGTATGAGCCTCAAATCACTCAAATCACACAAAGTCAGGCGGCCACCGTGCTTAATTGGATGCTCGGGACTCTAAAAGCCTTTGGCAAGAGAAGGAGCCTACTTCCCTTCCCGGAACGCTCCAAAAGCCACCAGGACGCCGACCCAGCATGCGCGCCGCAGACATTTCAACTTTCACGAGTCTTTAAGATCAAAACGACATGCTGATTGTATGGAGGTGGCTGAACTATGTCTGAGTCTTTTAATAATTTATAGGGACTTACTTCTGGTCTCCTAGTCCCTGCTCCTGCCTTCCCAAAGGCCCTTGGAGTCTCGAGCTCCTGTATCCGACATGCGCACCGCGTGGCTCCGTGAATTGCGAATAACCCAGGACCCAGGCTTCACGCTGATAACACGCAACGACCTAACCAAAGTCGGAGTCGCGACCACCAACTGGCAATATCCCCTTCCGGCGGCTCCAGGAGCCCACAATACCCTCCAACAAGCATGCACGCCGCATGCATTTCCGATAAATCGATGGCCCCAGGCCTGGGCTACACGCTGATGACACGGAGCGGCCTAACTAAAGTCGGGGTCGCGAGCACGACCTAGCAAGGGCCCATTTGGGGCCACCCTGCTCCTCCTCTCTTCCACGAGAGGTCCATAGAAGCCGGAAAGAATGCTATACAAATCGCATGCATTTCCTCAATTTCGAAAGCCTATTTTTTCTGCTCCACGTTGCCACCATGAAGCTGTCTCCACGAGGCCGGAGTCGTGTGTGCACGGCCGGCCCCAGTCTAGCCGGCTGGCCCCCCTACCTCCCTTATCCCCCTATCTACCTGAAGGACTCCCTAGCACCCGCCACTGACCCGGCAAACCCCTACAAGCCTTAGCCAAATAATAGCCCAGGACTAGGGCTTCAGGTGATACCACATTTATGTCTGTTTTGTCACCAAGGGTAGATGCCCCCAGGTGGTGGAGGCCCCTCCTGCCTTGCTCGGCCCTGCGCCTTCCTGGCTTTTTACCTTCAAACCCCTGGGCATGGGCATTCAGGCCTGGCCAAAACCCATACTCCTGACATGGTCGAGAGCTTGGTAATCAAACTATGCGGAGGTGGTATCCATATCAAGTTTCACAGTCGGGGTCGCGTGCAATTGCTGGCCGCAAATCCCCAACCTCCTCCCCAGGCCCATTTCGACGGCCTTCCCGCATCCCCCCGTTCTCGGCCAGTCACAACATCACGACCCCACACCTAGCGCATTCGATCGGCCACGTCGAGATGCACCGACCCTCCGACTATCGAGGAGAACGGCCCACGCAAACAAACTATCAGGTTTTATTTTGAAAAGTTTGACCTCCCCGGCTGCGGTGCTTCGCGGAACGGCGAGTGAAGGGAGCAATGGGCCATCTGATTTTTACACGATGCTCTGGCTGCGTCGAATCCACGACAGCACGACAAAAAGACATTCGCTCCAACTGTGTAACAAATGGTGAGAGGAAAAGCTTTCCCATTTCGCTTTTTCCTCACTGTCACCCTCCCCTTGTCCTGACGTACTACAACTACTGGCAAGACAGCCGTAATTTGTGGCTTCGCGCCTCAATTTTGTTCTCTGTTCTCAGAAGGAAAAGCTTCCCCCTTCACACGAACCACACCAAACAATGCATCATCTTCACCTTTCCACAAAAAAGCTAGCACAGCCCATCAAAAAAGGCAGCGCCCGCCGCAAAAGGCGTGGAATTTTGCGCTGAAATATGCTGAAGAGAATGGGCCAAGGACGAGACTCCCTCGATCATCAGCCCGTTGCCTGCATATGACGCGACAAGGCGTTGCAGCTGCGCACATGCTCTGCGGCCCTTTGCGTGCGTGGCAAGCCTTTTCATGTCTTTATGTTACTCGGGCATGGGTCCTTGGGTCCATAGGATTCATCAGGTCTAGTTTGCATCCTCCAGCCACCTGCCCTCGCCGAGCCCAGGAGGCCATCATACGCCACGCGTATATATGCGTCCTTCTCAGAGAGCAGCAGGCCAGAAGACATTTGATTTAAAAAATACAGCTCCTCCAACGTCTCCGGCTTCCAGGGGGTTGTCAAAATCACCCAGGCAGTGCCTGACCGGCAACACCGACCTGCCCAGCCCGACAGTGTGGTCCTTGCAACACCCATAGCAACCAGGGACATGCGATTTGGTACAGTGGGCGTGTCAAAAAGGCAGATGCGGTATCTACGACCTTGAACTTTGGAAGCAAATTTCTCGAGACATTCGGCGGAGAGCGACCCCCCATCCTGAATGGCTTTGAGGGCTTGTGCCTGCACATGCCATGCCTCAGGGCACTCGGATGAGAGTTGATGGTTTCTTGCAAGCCCTCAGGCCTCCTCGAAGCCCATACAAACTCCCTATGGCTGTAGTTGGCGCGACCGGCGGCCCTTTGGTGCCCGTGCTTTACTCACTGGCGGAGGGACGACGAGAGATACCAGCCTCGTTTCGCAACCCCTCTAGACTTTCGCGGGACTCGCTTGCCGCGTCAGAGCTACACGGGCTGACGCCCCCCCATCACCACAGGACATGCACACAACACCTAGGCAAGACACGGGTGTGCCCGCACGGGGCCTGGTTGTGGGTGGTGCCTCGCATGGGTGGTCAAGTGCGTGCCGGAGACAGAGTGTCGACACGACGGCGGGCCATCCCTTCCTGCGTTTTCGGTCCTTGGCCTCCCTCCCCCACATGCTCTGAGTGTACTTACTGTCCACTTACGCAGTCCAACAACCCCGACCACCACACATGCACACAACATACAACCCACTCAGACACATACACACACCCCACACACCCCACACACAAACCACAGGCAAGGTCGGCGTCCCGCCGCCCTCATCCTCGCCCTCCCCCGCGTTCGCACGCCCGCCCACCTACACCCAACTCGACCACCAAGCCCACCACTCCCTCTCCTCTACCAATGGCGGAAGTACAAGTTGACACGCACCTGCGCCGTTCCTCCCTCGACCTCTCCATGACCGACGAGCTCTCGGGCTGCGCCGCCGTCCTCCTGGGCGCTGGGCCCCTCTCTCCCCGTGTCCTCCACCCGCCTCCCACCGACGCCCTCCCCACGGTTCGCACCCTGCTTGAGCAAAAGGCCCTGCACGAGGGGTTGGAGGATGCCTTCTTCGTCGCTGACCTCGGGGCGATCATCCGCCAGCACCGCAAGTGGCAACGCTGCCTCCCCCGCGTCGAGCCATTCTACGCCATCAAATGCAACACTGACCCTGAAGTCCTGCGGACCCTCCTCCCCCTCTGCGCTGGCTTCGACTGCGCGAGCAAGGGCGAGATTGAGACGATGCTTGCTTTGGGTGTCAACCCTTCCAACATCATCTACGCGAACCCCTGCAAGCCCCCTGAGCATGTGCGTTATGCCCGCGACCATGGCGTGCACCTCATGACGTTCGACAACGCGGATGAGCTTGCTAAGGTGAAGGCTATCAACCCCAATGCCAAGATGGTCCTGCGCATTCTCACCGATGACTCCAAGTCGGTCTGTCGCTTCGGCACGAAGTTCGGCGCTCATTTGCCTGCTACGTTGCCGTTGCTGCAGACAGCGCGTCATTTGGGTATGGATGTGGTGGGGGTTTCTTTCCATGTCGGCTCGGGGTGCCAGGACCCCATGGCTTTTGATGACGCGGTGCGACGAGCGAAGAAGGTCTTCGAGGAAGGGGCGCGCCTTGGGTATCGCTTTACCCTGTTGGATGTCGGGGGTGGGTTCCCTGGGTCGGAGAAACGTCATTCGTCTGAGGATCCCGATATTCACGGCAAAGCCGAGGGGAGCGTGACTTTCGAGGGGATTGCTGCTGTCCTAGGGAAGGCGATTCAGGCTCATTTCCCTGACCCGGCTGTACGAGTGATTGCGGAGCCGGGACGTTATTATGTGGCGCCGGCGTTCACGCTTGCTACTACTATTACCTCTCGACGAGCGGTGTATTCTGATGCGGTGGCGGCGGCTGACTCGACGATGGAGGGAAGAGCAGCCACGGCTGTGGCGGCTGGGGGGGCGACGGGTGCTGGGGGGGTCTGTGGGATGGTGATGACGACGACGACGACGACGACAAGCGCGATGATGATTGAGGAGAGTGGAGGGATGGAGGGAGGGAAACAGGCGGATCACCAGCTGATGGGTCTGCAGCAGGTGCAGGTGACGAGCCAAGAGAAGAGTTTTATGTATTATGTGAATGATGGGGTGTATGGGTCGTTCAACTGTTTGCTGTTCGATCACGCGCAGGCTTTCCCGAAGGTGCTGGCGACGAAGTCCCGCGCGGTCCGTCATAAGGAGAGTGTGTGGTTGGGGGAGTGGTATGAATGCTCGGTGTGGGGCCCGACGTGTGATAGCATGGATTGCATCTCTAAGAAGACGTTGTTGCCAGAGCTGGCCATTGGCGACTGGCTTTATTTTGAGGAGATGGGCGCGTATACTCTGGCGGCGGCGTCCAGGTTCAATGGGTTTGAGCTCTCCAGGGTTTTTTATACCAACACGGAGGCGATGCCATGAGGGGGGGGGGCTTTGAGCTGAGGGAGGGAAGGAGGGAGGGAGGGGGGGAAGGTGGGTAGGATGGTGCTGCTTTTGGTGTGTTTTTTAGCATTGTACATTGAGAGGCTTTTTTTGGTCACTTTTTAAATCAGGTCTTGACGCCCCTGCCCGTTTTCTTCTGTCTGGTTAATTTTTTCGTCTTTTCGCCCCCCTTTTTATATCCACCCCCGCTGTTAGTGAGTGAGTGTATTTGCATGTTCTCCATCTCCTCTTCCATTTTAAGCCGTTTTTCTCTTCTTTTCCTTCTGTTTCCATTCATCGTTTCTGGCACTTTGAGTAGTGCTGGATTTCTTCTTTCCCCCTTAAAATGTATATGTGTGTCGTTGCCTTGTGTGTGTGCTTTTCTATTTTTCTTGCTGATGAGATGAGTCAAAAAGAGGGGGGGGAAGAGAAGATAAGGAACAATTACTCCGTCTGTGTAAGACTGGAGTGTTTCCTTCCCCTCCCCCAACAATCATCACCAAGGAAAAGGAGGGCTCACAGGCGCGCACGCAAAGTGGAAAAGGAATAGATGGATGGAAGGGAGGGAGGGGAGGGAGGGAGGGAGGAAGAGGAGGGAGGGCGGGGTATATTAGGAAGAAAGGGAAATAATAATGATTAAGGGTGAAGACGGGAAGAAAGGGAGAGGGCGTCGCTTGAGAAAAAAAGGGCAACAGGAGCAGCACCAGGGGAGGAGAAGGGAAACAGGGATAGAGAGATTGAGAGAGAACGAGGAAAAGGTATTTTTTCAACACTATTTAACCTTTCGGGGAGAGAGAAATAACGACAGCAGCAGCAGCAGCAGAACGATGAGAAGAGCAGAAGAGCAGCAACAAGAGCAGTAGTAGAGAGAGAGAGCATGAAAAAGAGAAGAGATAGAGTGAGTGTGGCTTGAGAGGGTGGGCCGAGACGCACTGCAGCAGCAGCAACAGCAGCAGCAGCAGCAGCAGTAAGAGCGAACGACCATATTATCACCATTACCACCACCAGCAGCAACAGCAGCAGCAGCAGCAGCAGCAGCAGCAGGAAGGAAGGAAAAGGAAAGAAAAATAAATCAAGAAACACCACAACCGAAAAAAGTAATTTATGTAGAGGAGGCCCTCTAAAGTAGTACTGAATATATTATTATAGGTCTGCCTCAAGGAAAAGATCAAAGAGGCGCCGCACAAACACAGACACCATTTCATTTTGTGAGGGTATGGAGAGAGAGGGGAGGAGGTGGTGGGTGATGTGTGGGTGTGTACTGTACGTATGCGTGGGTGTGAGCGCTAGAGGAGGGGGAGAGAGAGAAGTAGTGTGTCGACATGAGGATAGGAGGAGGAGGAGGAAGACTCTCCCTCTATTCCTATTTGACCATGAAAGGTAGAGGAGGAAAAGGAAAAGAAGAAAGAGAAACGAGTGAGAAAGTGAGAGGTTGTGGGTTTATTCTTCACCTTGGTTTTTAGGATAGGGGAGGGGCTGCTGGTCTGGTGTGCTTGCGTGTGCTCTTTTTCTCCCTCAATTAGTCCGTGCGCCCACCTGCTTTCCTTCTGCGTGGGAGGGAAGGGAGGGGGATGCAGAGGGAGAGAAGAAGATGTGGGCTGGAAGGATGAAAGAAAACACGAGAAAGAACAACATAAAATGTCATGAAACCCGAACAACCGCCAAGGCGTATTCATCGTCATTCGCTACTGCGACTTTTATTTCTTCGTGTGTACTTTGCTTTCTTTATTGTATTTACAAATTTATCGTTTTCATATACCATTTGCCTTATGGCTGTTGTCCTTTTCTTTGCAGTTCCTTCACTTCACCTTTCTTTCCGCTCTCTTCCTCCTCCTCAGCAGCAGCAGCAGCAGCAGCAGTAGTAGTAGCAGTACCAGTACCGCCTCTTAGCCTTGTAAACGCCTCCAACACCCCTTCCTCCAACTGACCCAACATCCGCCTCTTCACCCCCGACAACAACTCCTCTCCCACACCACTACTCCCTCCTCCTCTTCCTCCTTCATCTCTCCGTCTTCCACTCAAATGCCCTTCTAAAGCCGCTAGTCTCGACTCCAGCCGCGCTATCCTCTCCTCGGGCGTCCCTCCCTCCACCGCCGGTGCTACCGATACCCCTAGCCCTCCTCCTCCTCTTACTTGCTGCTGCAAATCCTGTCGATGCATGTGCTCTTTCTGCTCGGCAATTGCAGCCTTGAGTTGCCCCACCTCTCCTTTCATCCCTTCCCTTGTCCGTGACAACCCGTACCACAAAACCGTGGCGGGCGTGGCGGCCAGCACCATGTTCCAAGCCCACCAGTCCCACCCAAAACGCTTGGCGGCGTTGCTGGGAAGGCGCATCCGTGTAGAAAGGGGAGGAGGGTGGCGAGGGCGCAACAGACTAGAGGGTGGGATGATGGTGGGAAGCGTGCTGTGGCTTTTGGAGGGCGGCAGAGAAGCAAATCGAGGAGGGCCACCGCCTGCCGGGAGTTTGTGGGCTTGGGCCTGTGTCTGAGGTGGTGGGAAGGGCGTAGAATGTGTGTGAGACGCGTGGCTTGGTTTTAGGGAGCGAGGAAGGAGGAGGGGGGGTGGGGAGGTCACGGCAAGAAGGAGAAAGGAATTTTCATGAGCCTTGTTGGCATCGCGGCGTTTTTACCCTTGTCAACACTCTCTCCTCTCTTTCAGCCCACACATATGCACCACGACTCACGTCTCGTCCTCTTTTCAACCATGCCACAGGTTGCTGGCAAAAAGCGCAAGGGCTGCCGCGTTGCCAAAACCACAGCCAGCCTCCCAACCACAATGCATGCTTCTGCACGTCAACCACGCCTAGGCACACCCTCCTCCTGAAATACCACTACTCACACACACCCAAGCAAGCCACCACCACCTAACAACAACCTAAAAGAATGTCCACGTCCTTCGCCTGGCGCCGAGGCCAGCCCATGGGCAAGCTTCTAACCCAGCCTAGCAACCTGGATGGGGTCGTCCGCTGCCTACAAGAGAAGGCGCAAGTACATTTGACAAACGCCAGCAGCAGCAGCAACAACAGCAGCAGCAGCAGCAACAGCAGCAGTAGGGGAAACAAGAAGCAGCAGCAGCAGCAGCAGCAGCAGCAGCAGCAGCAGCAGCAGCAGCAGCAGCAGCAAGTGTCATGGACAGTACCAGGCCTAGCCAATCTGGGCAACACATGCTTCCTCAACACAGTCCTCCAATCCCTCGCCACCCTCCCTCCCTTCGTCGCCTCCCTCCAACAAGCCGTCCAGTCCCACCACGCCCAAGAAACCCCCGTCAGCCACCTCGTCCTCGAATGCCTCCTGCGCCTCAAGCCCGTCGCCATCGCCTCTCCCTCCTCCTCCTCCTCCTCCTCCCGGACCCACCACCAGCAGCATCAATACCCCCCTCCTCCCCTCCCTCCCCACACCACCGCCCTCCGCCCCAAGGACCTCCATCAAACTCTGAGAGAACGCTGCGCCTCCTTTTTCCAAACCCACGAACAACAAGACGCGGAAGAGCTACTCCAACTCCTCCTTGGCCTCCTAACCGACGAACTCAAGCACAAGCCCTCCTCCTCCTCCTCCTCTTCCTCCTCCTCCTCCTCCTCCTCCTCCTTCTTCTCCTCCTTACCAAAACTCGCCCCCCGTCCTTCCCTATCACAAATACCACGCGGAGGAAGAGGAGGGAGGGAGGGAGGGAGGGAAGGAGGAGTAGGAGGAGGACTCAAAGGCCTCGCAAGCAAATTCCGGGGCCTCTCCACCCTCGCCTCCCCCCCCTCCTCTTCCTCCCTCCCTCCCTCCTCCTCCTCCTCCTCCTCCTTTCACAACCCCCTCTCCGGCTGGCTAGCCTCTGCGCTACAATGCTGCGAATGCGGCCATCGTCGTCCAATCCAAAACTCCGCCTTCATCGACATCGCCCTCCCCCTCTCCTCTTCCTCCTCTTCCTCCCTCCCTTCCTCCTCCTCCTCCTGGCTCCGCCCCTCCTCCCTCCCTCCCTCCTCTGGTACTAATCTATCAGATATCCTCCATTCCTTCGCTTCAGCCGAACACGTGCTAGACGTCGAATGCTGGTCCTGCTCCCAACAGCACTGCCTAAGCCAAATAACAAAAGAAATTGACCAATTAACAAAATCCATCAAAAACATCAAAGAAGCAAGCCTCGAGAACGAGGGAGGGATGGAGGGACTAGTCCAAAAATGGGAGAAAGACCTCCTGACAGCAACAGCCGAAGAAGAGCGCCTCCAACAACTAAACCCCGACGAGCCCTTCTCCCTCCCTCCCTCCCTCCATCCCTCCCCCCCCCAAAACAAAAAGGAGGGCGGGAGGGAAGAAGGCCTCCGTCGTACCTTCCGAAAGCGCCTGGTTTTCTCTCGCCTCCCCCCCTTGCTTTGCCTCCACTTGGGGCGACGTGTCTTCTCTCCTTCCCTCCAAAAAATGATCAAAATAAAAGATAAGGTCGTGTTCCCCTTGTTGATAGATATGGGTGGCTTCGCCGCGTACGGGGGAGGGATGAGTGCGGATGTTGCGTCGAGGGAGGGAGGGAGGGAGGGAGGGAGGGTGGGGAGGAGGAGGATGGGGACCATGGTGGTGGGGCAGGCGGAGGGGAAGGGCGAGGGGGAGGAGGGGGAGGAAGAGAGGGATGAAGGGCTTAGCAATGTCAATGGGAATGGCACCCACCACTACCACGACGATGACGACAAACTCCCTTCCATCAGACCACCATCCATTTCCTCTTTCCCTTCCTCCTCCTCCTCCTCCTCCTCCATCACCACCACCCCTCCCTCCTCCACCACCCCCTCCTCCCTCCCTCCCTCCTCCTCCTCCTCCTCTCTCCGCTACAAATACCTCCTCCAAGCCGTCATCGTCCACCACGGCTCCGCCGACTCAGGCCACTACACAGTCTTCCGGCGTCTCTCCCCCCCACCCTCCCTTCCTCCCTCAGGTGCAAGGGAGGGAGGGAGGGAGGGAGGGGGTGTGTGGGTGCATATTTCGGATGAGGCTGTAGCACCAGCAACAGTGGAGGAGGTTTTAGAGAGTGAAGCGTATATGGTTTTTTATCAGAGCCTTGATTCTTTGGTCAAGGAGGAGGAGGAGGAGGAGGAGGAGGGAGGGAGGGAGGAAGGGGTGGAGGGACAGGAGGAGGAGGAGGTGATGGTGGCGTGAAGAGAAAGGAGGAAGAGAAGGGAACGGCGAAAGGAGATGGAGAGAAAGAGAGAGATCCCGATGGGGGGGAGAATGAGAGAGAGAGACATGCTGAGAGCTGGGGTGAGTGTCTGTCTGCTTTGCACATATAGATCGTCAAGGGAGGGAGATAAAGAGGAAGAGGAGACAGGAGGAGGAGAAATAGAGAGTGTACAGTTGATTGGAAGTGAGCGAAGAAGATGGAGATAAAGAAGGAAAAGCAGGCGATGAAAGCAACATCTTTTTGGACGTACGAAGCTCCGTTCTCGTTTTTCCTCTTCTTGTTTGTCTGCACAAATTTTTTGAATTCTCTTCTTCTTTTCTCCTTTTCACTCCATACTCCTCTTGTTCTAACTCTACGTCTTTCTCGTCTCTTTCGTCGTCCTTTTTGGGGGGTTTTATTGCCGCTGCTGCTTCCCCTCTTCATCAAACTCCTTGTTTTGTGTTCCACCCTACCTCCCTGCCTCCCTCCTTGCCCTTCCTCCCCTCCTCCCTCCATCCCCCCTTACCTAGGCTTGGCGCTCATAAACCCACTGGTCGAATCGAACCAGCTCTTATTCGC
>Ga0105053_10011775_pt1 | contig 10655 bp, 10 predicted proteins | sample BON01_FD_78093 | JGI IMG/M metagenome (GOLD analysis project Ga0105053, IMG submission 78093) | Freshwater microbial communities from Lake Bonney liftoff mats and glacier meltwater in Antarctica - BON-01 | ecosystem: Environmental > Aquatic > Freshwater > Ice > Glacier meltwater | place: Lake...
CCTCCAGAGACACTAATTTCTTCTCTCAGGATCCCCATCTCACCGCCGGTGACAAGAACACTCTGCGCGGCGGCAGCACCGGGCTCAAACCAGGCGTTAGCCACCGTTGTCGAGGGGCCAGCAAGAGGAACAGCGACAAATGCAGCAACAGCGAAGAACGCCAGTGTGGAACGCACAGAGCCCCTCCACTGCGGGGTGGCTCGATGAGAGGGGGCCAAATGGCCAATCAGGTGTTTCACAACCGTGTCAGTCTAGGGCAGAGCATCAGAGGGCTCCCCGCTAGCGCACAGCCAACATGACAGAAATGGTTTCGTCAATGAGTGAATCCACCTGTTTTTCGTCATACCCGCCAAGCATGGTGCGAAGGGTGTGGCGGCGGACGGCCGCGACCGAGAGGGACTCTTCTTGCTGAAAGTAGCGACCAATGCGTTCACACAGCTCATCAACGTCACCTTGGTGATAGCCCGGACGGAGGCGGAATGTGGCTCGGAACTTACTTTTTCCTGGCCTGGCAACCCGATCAAGTATTTCTTGTGCTCGCTCTCGGACCTCCTGGTAGTACGTTTCCTCACCGCGCGCGGCGGTGAGAGACATTCTCTCCTTATCGGCAAAGGCTTCTTCTAGACGCCACAGGGCTTCGTCAACCGCCTTGGTAGAAAACCCGTCCTTCGATACCAAAGGGAACACTTTGCTGCGAATGTCCCCCGAGGTGAGATCGTCGTCATTACCTTCAAAAACTCGTTTTGCCTTGTCAAGGAACTCCTGAACCACGTGGGGGTCATATCCCGGCATGCCCTTATCGGCGGTGGCGAAAGGTTTTTCCATGTTCCTATTGTGCCAGCGGTCCCCCAAGAACCCGGTACCAACGGACCGACTACGCAAAAATTTGGTAGAACACAAACAGCGTGGCCATCGAGGGAAGAATCGAATCAAGCCGGTCGAGAAAACCCCCGTGACCGGGAAGCCAGGACGAAATATCTTTTATTCCCAGGTCGCGTTTAATCAGCGACTCGATCAGATCACCGATGGTGGCGGAACCCAGTAGTGCTGCGCCCAAGAGCAGACCCACCATCAGGGACTGACCGAGCATCAGCGGCCCTAAAAGCCCTCCGGCGACGAGGGCCGCCAGAGCAGACCCAGCAAAACCTTCCCAAGTTTTTTTGGGGGAAATTTTTGGAGCCATGGGAGTTTTACCAAAACTCAGACCGGTCGCGTAGGCACCCACATCGACGCACACCACCACAATCACTCCGGCAAACACCCACCACACACCGCCCGGTGCACCCGCAACCGCCGTGGCAAACCCTCCAAGGAACGGGATGTAGGTAAGAACGAGAACAGCCAAGCCGAGATCGGGCAGCGTCGAGGCCCGGGAACGAGGAGCCATCACGGCCCGTCCCAGGCGCAACGCACCGGCCACCGCGATACCACCCACCAACCCCCAGAGCTGTCCTTGCGCCCCAAAAACGAAGACCACAGGAATCGTGGCCCCGGAGATAACCACCAGCGTCCACCGCGAATGCAAACGACCGGTATCGACCAGCGCGCCCACCAGTTCCAAAGAGGCAAACACCACCAGAGCGGTGACATAAATCATAAATAACCAGTCGACCCAGAACAGTGACGCAAGAAATACGCCGCCAAGAAGCAACCCGAAGGTGATTGCCTGCCACAGGGGCCGACCCGCCCGTTGGTCTATTCGAGCGTTAACTTCGCGCACCTGGTCTTCTATGTCTGAGACTGCTGCCTCAAACTGCGCCAGGGGCTCCGAAACCGAACCCAGCGTCAAACGTTTCTTTGCTCCAGCAGGTGGAGGGGTGTCGTGTGCACTCATTAGACCTCGAGCAGCTCGACTTCTTTCTTTTTCAGCGCAGTGTCCACATGGTCGACCTGGCTTGTCGTCATCGCTTCCAACTCTTTTTCGGCCCGGCGCACATCATCTTCGCCGACCTCGGAGGTCAACGCTTCAAGCTCATCCATCGCTTTGCGACGAATAGATCGCAGCGACACTCGCCCATCTTCTGCTTTTTGGCGCACAATTTTCACATACTCTTTGCGCCGCTCTTGGGTCAACTCCGGCATGGTCACACGAATCAGTTCACCGTCATTGGTGGGGCTGGCCCCCAGGTTGGGGAAGACCGCGATAGCTTTTTCAATTTCTTTCAAAGCGCTCTTGTCATACGGGGTGACAATCAACGTGCGGGCCTCAAAGTTTTGCAGGCTGGCAAGTTGCTCCAGCGGTGTGGGCTGGCCGTAATAGTCGACCATAATTTTTTGAAAAAGCGCGGGATTCGCACGACCCGTCCGGACAATGTGGAAATCGTCGTGAACAACACCCACCGCTTTGTCCATTTTTTCTTTCGCCTGATTGAGAACATCGGCAATCATGGTGATTCTCCTTTTGGGGGATTCTATCGGGGTGGCTACGAAACGAGTGTTCCCAGACGTTTGCCCTGGATGGCTTTGGTCACGTTGCCCACAGGCTCCATACCAAAGACGACCATAGGCATTTTGTTGTCCATGCAGAGACTAAACGCCGTCGAATCCACGACTTTCAACCCCTGAACCAGCGCTTCCTGGTAGGTGAGCTCTTCGTATTTTTTCGCAGTCGGATCTTTCTTCGGATCGGTGGAATACACCCCATCCACACCGTTTTTAGCAACCAGGACCACGTCAGCAAGAATTTCTAGGGCGCGCTGGGCCGCAACTGTGTCGGTAGAAAAATAGGGCAGTCCAGCCCCCGCCCCAAAGACGACAATTCGCCCTTTTTCCATGTGGCGAATGGCACGCTGGGGAATATAGGGCTCGGCTACCTGCGTCATCGCAATAGCCGACTGCACGCGGACCTCGGCTCCAGCCTGCTCCAAAAAGTCTTGAAGGGCTAGGGCGTTCATGACTGTCCCGAGCATTCCCATATAGTCCGCGCGTCGGCGATCCATCCCACGCTGGCTCAACTCCGCTCCCCGGAAAAAGTTTCCCCCACCCACGACGATGGCGACTTCCGCTTTTTTAGCGCCCTCCGCGATTTCTCGGGCAACTTGAGCGACAACGTCAGGGTTCACCCCTACCTGACCGTCCCCGAATGCTTCACCAGAAAGCTTGAGAAGTACCCGTCGTCGTTCAGCCATTTTTGCCCTTTCCGCACCCCTTAGCGTAGCGGGGTTGGAACGTGGGGGTCAGGGCACACAAGTGCACTGACCCCCACGCACGAGATCTGGTGTTAGGAACCCACGCGGAAGCGCGCAAAACCACTCACGCTGATTCCCGCCTGTTCCAGGACCTGTTTGATCTGCTGCTTGTTGTCCCTGGCGTAATCCTGCTCCAGGAGTGCGACCTGTTTGAAGAAAGCGCCAACGCGACCTTCCACAATTTTGGGAAGAGCAGCGTCAGGCTTTCCTTCCCCGCGAGAAATCTCCTCCACGATTCGACGTTCCGCTTCGACTACGTCGGTGGGTACGTCATCCCGGGAGAGGTACTGGGGGTCAGCAAAAGAAATGTGCTGGGCAACACTGCGTGCGGTGTCGGCATCGCTACCGGAGTAGGCCAACACAACCCCTACCTGCGGAGGCAGGTCTTTGTTGGTTTTGTGGAGATAGACCGCAAAGTGCTCACCGGACAGTTTGGTGACACGACGCAGCTCAACTTTTTCACCAATAATCGCAGCCTGGTCTTCGATCATGGAGGCGACTGTTCCGCCTCCGGCAGGAGCCTCCAGTGCTGCTTCTGCACTGTCGGCGCCCGCAGCTACGACCGCGGCGAGAACATTGTCGGCCAATGCAACAAACTTGTCGTTTTTTGCGACAAAGTCGGTCTCGCAGGCCAGTTCCAGAAGATATGCCACGCCATCGCCCTCATGAGCGGCAACGAGGCCCTCACTGGTGGAACGATCCGCGCGCTTTGCGTTACCTTTGGCGCCTTTGAGGCGAAGGATCTCAATCGCCTTCTCCACGTCACCACCGGCTTCTTCCAAAGCGTTCTTGGTATCGACCATCCCCGTTCCCAACTGCTCGCGCAGCTTCTTGATGTCTTCTAGGGACACACTTGCCATGAATCTCTTCCTTACTTCTCGTCAGCGGACTCGGCTACAGGAGCCTCGTCTGCAGGCTCATCCTTCGCAGTGGGCTCCGCTTTCTCCGCAGGAGCCTTCGTGGACGCAGGCTCTTCGTCAGCCTTTTTTGCGGGCGACTTCTGTGCAGGCGCCTTCTTTACGGGAGGTGCTGCATCCACAGATTTCTCGGTGACGGGCTCAGCTTTCGCAGAAGCTTCCTCGGCTGCTTGCGTTGCGGGCTCTGCAGCCTCTGCGGGCTCTGCGGGCTCTGCGGGCTCTGCGGGAGCAGTCTCGCCGGCGGCGTCTGCCCCGACAGCAATCTCAGCACTGGCGGCTGGCTGCTCGAGTAATTCTCGCTCCCATTCAGCCAAAGGCTCGACGGCAGAGACGCTGCCTTCCGCTTCGGGCTTCTGGTGTCGTTCGATGAGACCTTCGGCCACAGCATCGGCCATGAGCTTGGTGAGCAGCGCGACGGAGCGAATAGCATCGTCGTTACCGGGAATGGGGTAGTGAAAATCATCGGGGTCTGCGTTGGAATCAAGGATTCCAATAACAGGGATCCGAAGCTTTTTTGCCTCGTCGATGGCCAGGTGCTCGCGCAGCGGGTCGATAACCCAGATAGCACTGGGGGCTTTCTGCAGCGTGCGAATACCGCCCAGAGACTTCTGGAGTTTGGTGAGCTCACGCTTCTTGAGAAGAAGCTCTTTCTTGGTGAAACCTTGAGTGGTGTCTTCGTAGTCGAGCGCTTCGAGTTCTTTCATGCGTTCGAGACGCTTAGACACGGTCTGGAAGTTGGTCAGCAACCCACCCAACCAACGCTCGTTGACATAGGGCTGCCCAACACGGGTTGCCTGCTCGGCAATGGATTCCTGAGCCTGCTTCTTGGTTCCCACAAACAACACGGTGCCACCGTGGGCAACCGTCTCTTTGATGAAGTCATAGGCGCGGTCAATGTAGGCAAGTGACTGCTGAAGGTCGATGATGTGAATACCGCTGCGCTCGGTGAGGATGAAGCGCTTAACTTTCGGATTCCATCGACGAGTTTGGTGTCCAAAATGAACACCGCTATCGAGTAGTTCTCTAATGGTGACGGCAGCCATGGCTGCACTCCTTTTTTTGATTCGGTTTCCCCACACCGGCGGTGTGAGCCTGGTGCCGAGGCCACCACTGCACCCCTTGATTTCTGCGCTCTCACAAAAGAGTTTCAAAACCGAAGAGGACCGAGCAGTACGGACCTGTGTTCGACACGCGAAGTCACAGCGTCATAGACACTGCGCGGTCCAAGCATAGTGCCAGGCGCCCGGCAATCAAAGGCGCCTTGTGGAGGATCTGCTTTGAGAGGCGCTGCTGTTAGAGACGCGGCTGTTAGAGACGCTGAGCAATCAGCGGTGCGAGTGCGCGAAAAGCTTTACCTCGATGGGAGAGCTGGTCTTTCTCGTCTGGAGAGAACTCTGCAGCACTTCGTTGGTGGCCTTCGGGAATAAACACGGGGTCATACCCGAACCCCCCAGCGCCGTGGGGACGAAGGGCAACGGTGCCCTCCCAGCGACGCTCAATAACGAACTCTTCGCCCTCGAACACATACGCTGCTGCACACACAAATGCCGCACGACGATCGGCAACGCCCTTCATCGTGGTGATCAGTAATGCCGTGTTGTCTTCGTCTTTTCCCGAGGGTGAATACCGGGCCGAGAGCACCCCGGGCGCCCCACCAAGCGCACCCGCCTCGATACCGGAGTCATCGGCGATGGCGGGCAGACCCGAATCGTTGTGTGCCGCGCGCGCTTTGATCAGCGCGTTGGCATAAAAGGTGGGACCATCTTCCACCGGTGAATCCCCGACCGCAGCCAGCAGGTCAACGCCTGGCAAGAGGGGGCCGAGAATCCGAGACAGCTCGGCAATTTTGTGTGTGTTGTGGGTGCCAACGACCAGTTTCATCTCCGCACTACCCCGCGCTCAGAGCATCGTGTTGGAAGCGTGTGAGCTGCGCCGTTCCCACCAGGGCAAGGTCGAGAAGCTGGTCGAGCTCACGCCGGTCAAAGGGTGTGCCCTCCGCGGTGCCCTGCACTTCCACAAACGATCCGCTGCCGGTAACCACAACGTTCATATCGGTATCCGCCTCCACGTCTTCGACATAGGCAAGATCGAGCATGGGTACGCCCTCAACGATCCCCACGCTAACCGCCGCAACAGAGTCGCGAAGCGCCTGCGCGGTGGGCGACACGTGGCCGTGAGCTTGTGCCCACGCAATCGCATCAGCAAGGGCGACATAGGCCCCGGTGATGGCGGCGGTTCGGGTGCCCCCATCGGCCTGGAGAACGTCACAGTCGATGACGACCGTGTTTTCTCCAAGCGCCCCCAGATCAATAATTCCGCGCAGGCTACGGCCAATCAGTCGGGAAATTTCGTGGGTGCGACCACCTATTTTTCCTTTGACCGATTCGCGGGCCATCCGGTCGTTGGTGGAACGCGGCAGCATGCCGTATTCCGCCGTCACCCATCCTTTGCCCGACCCTGATAGCCACCGCGGAACACCGGGGGTGAAAGAGGCTGTGGCAAGAACTTTGGTGGTGCCGAAACTAATCAGCGCGCTACCTTCAGCTTGCGCACTCCAGCCTCGCTCAATCGTGACGGGGCGTAATTGGTCAAGATCTCGACCATCCACTCGGGTCATGGTGTCTCCTTCACTGCAGTATCTCTGATGGACTGGACAAAATCTTCGGCTCGATGGGCGTAATCGCGGTAGTGCCCAAAACTGGGCGCCCCCGGCGAGAGCACCACATAGTCTCCGGGCCCTGCAAGCTCTCGGGCGCGACCAACGGCATCCTTCATGGAGGCCATCACCTCGAGGTGGACCTCACCGGTCAACCCGTGCTGTGCTAACGCGCTCCGGAATTTTTCGACCAACATCGCTCCGCTGCCGGGCAGCCCCAAAATGTGGCGGGGGGTGGACGCTACCACCTGATCCACCAGGGGCTGGTAGTCAACTCCGCGATCATGCCCTCCCACTAACCACACCATTCCCGCAGACGAACAGGAGCGCAAAGCCTCTCGTGCTGCTTGAGGATTGGTGGCAAGAGAGTCGTTAACAAACACCACCCCGGAGGGGTCCACAATCCTCTCCAAGCGGTGGGCCAACCCAGAAAACGTGCCCAAAACTTCCGGCACGACCGCCCTATCAAGTCTGCCGCTGGCGTCTGCTGCAGCAAGCGCCAGCAGCATGTTCACGTGATTGTGGCGGCCCAATACCGTGGAGTTTCCCGTGTAGAAAAGTCGAGTGGTGCCGTGACACAACCAGGACTGGTCCCCTTCGGGCTCTCTATGCCACGCTTCCCCCTGGCCCACCCATTCGACGGGCACATCGGGATAGCGCTCCGCAACCTCTTGACGAAGCATCGGGTCATCCCCGTTGGCAATGACCACCCGCGGATCTCCGGAAACGAGGGAAAGTTTGTCCACAAAGTACTGTTCCTGTGACCCATGCCAATCGAGGTGTTCGGGAAACAGTGCCGTTAGCACGACAACATCGGGAGACACATCCAGGTAGTGGCACTGGTAGCTGGAGAGTTCCACTACTTGCGCCTCTTGTGGATCGAGTCCTTGCAGGGGAATGCCCATGTTCCCCCCCAAAGCCGCGTGCACGCCCGAGCCGACAAGGAGCTGGTGGATGAGGGTGCTAGTGGTGGATTTTCCTTTAGACCCGGTCACACCAATCATGGTGGCGTGATGATCAGCCACAAACAGCGCACTACCCGAGGTCATCGGGATTCCCAGTGTTCTCACCCACGCATGGAGTGACCCGGTCATTGCTACCCCCGGAGACATCACGGCGATGGTGGCTGCCGCAACGTCTGCAGGGACCGGCGAACTCTCGTCAGAGATCACATAGAGCGGAATGTGCTTCCCTCGCTCTGTGCGCCACCTCGTGGCATCACTGCCCTCCACACCATCGAGAGCGACCATGCGAGGAGCGTGTTCCTCGCCCAGCAGGCGATCGGCAAGTGCGCGCGCTTCCCTCCCCACGCCCACAATCAGCACGGTGTGCAGAGCGAGCGAGTCACCACCCTGTGGGGCCTTAGGCAAGGGGGGCGCCCAAGCTTTCATAGGCCCCCGGCATGGGAATAGGTGAGTGACGATGGCCCAACACTTGTGCCTCAAGATCGGGGTGGGGCTTCGTGAGCTCCGGTATTTCCGCAATCAACGCCCTCACCACAACGGTGTTGCTCCAACTTTCTTGGGCGGCAACCCAGGTGAGCGCCACCATCGATTCGGCCTGCTCCCCCACACATTCGAAGGGCCGGTGCTCGTGCAAGCCCAACAGCGCTCGGTAGCCCTCAATTTGACTGGGGTTATCCAGCAGATTGTCGGCAAACATCCGAGTCAATGCGGTGGAGGGAATGAACGGGCTCAAGATAAGGAAGATGAAGCGGCACTTATCGCAGTCACCACACCACCGCGCATCGTCAACCCCGTGACGAAAAGCGCGGTTACAGCTGTTAATCACGGGATGATATTCGCGAAGCGCCGCAAAATAGCGGGCAATTTGAATTTCGCTGTAGGGGCGCAGGAGCGAAAAGTAGGCACCCCGGGAGAGCCCCGCTTGGGGCCCCAGCATGTCTTGCAGAAGCTCCTCTGCAGCTTCGGACTTTGACCACTGATGGTTAACTCCGACACCATTCCAGACGAGGGTGGGCTCCGACGCCGACGCCTCCAGCGACATCACCACCGGCCCCAGCCCGATAATGCGAGCCTGAACGAGAGCAATCAGCGAGTTAATAGCGGTGACCGGAACATGTCCATTAAGCGCGCCGTCGCGATTAAGTCGAAGGATGTTCTCATCCAGTTCGCGCCGGGCTGCGATGACGGGGTGGCCCTTAATGCGGCCCACCCGATAGATAACGCGGTTGGGGTTCACAGCGAACTGCACCGGATGCATCCGGGCTGCTGCGAGCAGCTCCACGCTGACAACAGAATCCTTGCCACCGCCGATGGGCACGAGCGGGTCACCGTCGGGGGTCAGATGAGTATCGTCTGGCCAGGGATCCGAGACGGCAGAGGTCACCACGATTTCGGGACGCAGCAGGGAGTCAAAACCGTTTCGGTACGCAAACTCCGCAAGGCCGTGGGTCAGCACTTCGGCCAGGTAGCTCAGGCCTGCCTCGGTCATTCCCTCGGTGGCGATGACATATCGGGGTGGCGCCGCAGCTTTGTAGTAGCTCAGACCGATAACGGCACCGAGGATAACGACAAGGCCCCGCACCCTGGGCCAATCAACGCTGTGGCCGGCACGAACCGGGGTGAAGTGGAGCACTTCGGTGAAGGATTCGACACGGTCGTCACTGACCAGGGCGAACTCAAAGTGAACGGTGCCATTCTCCGGCGAAATGCGGGCGGCCAGGTAGCGAAACTCGGTGTAGACAGCGGGGTCAAACACCATTCCTGGCAACACCCCCTTCTGGCAACACACCACCGCGCTCTGTGGTGGCTGGCGCTTCTCATTGTAGAGGGCACCCGTCGCCCCCCGACGACCCACCCGGAGAGCCACCCGGAGAGCCACCAACTAGGGTTGGGGGTGTGACTACGGCCTTGTTCACTGACCACTACGAACTCACCATGGTGGATGCCGCCAGGGCGTCCAACCGTGCCAATCGTCGCTCCGTGTTTGAAGTGTTTTCGAGAAACCTTCCCGCTGGTCGACGCTACGGCGTCGTGGCTGGCACGGCCAGAATTTTGGAGGCCGTCACGGAGTTCCGTTTCGGTCAAGAAGAATTGGATTTTCTTGGCGACCAAAAAATTGTCCGAGAGGACACGCTGTCGTGGCTTGCCAACTACCGTTTCTCTGGCACCATCAGCGGGTACCAGGAAGGTGAGATTTACGCACCGGGTTCCCCCATCCTCACGGTGGAGGGGACATTCGCTGAAGCGGTCGTGCTGGAAACGCTGATTCTCAGCATCCTGAACTATGACAGTGCTGTCGCCAGTGCAGCGGCGCGCATGGTGCAGGTTGCCGAGGGCCGTCCACTGATCGAAATGGGTGCCAGGCGAGCGAACGAACACGCTGCCGTCGCGGCAGCGCGAGCCGCATATATTGCGGGTTTCGAGGCTACGAGCAATTTGGAGGCCGGCAGGCGCTACGGTATTCCCACCCGCGGCACAGCGGCCCATTCTTTCACCCTGGTTCACGACAATGAAGAAGAAGCGTTTCGATCCCAGGTTCGCACCATGGGGGTGAACACCACGTTGCTCATTGACACCTACGACATTGCGCAGGGCGTGGAAAGAGCAATCGCCGTGGCGGGGACCTCATTGGGTGCGGTGAGGATTGATTCTGGAGACCTCCCCGTTGTTGTCTCCACCGTCCGCCAACAACTTGACGCGCTCGGCGCCACGAACACCAGGATTGTGGTCACCAACGACTTGAACGAGTACACAATCGCAGGATTGCGCGGTGCGCCGGTGGATGCTTTTGGCATCGGCACCAGCGTGGTGACCGGTTCGGGGTTTCCCGCCGTAGGACTTGTGTACAAATTGGTCTCGCGCACCAATGATGATGGCCACTGGGTTTCTGTGGCAAAAAAGAGTTCACACAAGGGCAACCCGGGCGGAA
>Ga0105053_10011776_pt1 | contig 10654 bp, 7 predicted proteins | sample BON01_FD_78093 | JGI IMG/M metagenome (GOLD analysis project Ga0105053, IMG submission 78093) | Freshwater microbial communities from Lake Bonney liftoff mats and glacier meltwater in Antarctica - BON-01 | ecosystem: Environmental > Aquatic > Freshwater > Ice > Glacier meltwater | place: Lake...
ATATATACATATACATATATATATGCATACATATATATGTGTATATATAGTGCTATGTATATATAGCGATATATAGTGATATATATATTTAAATATATAGCTATATATAGTTATATAGCTATATATAGCTATATAGTGTGTGTATCCGTCTAAACGTGTATAGATAGGTATATATGTCTATATATGTGTTCTCTATAAAGTTATATACGATATCTAGTCCTAGACATCTAGATATACGTGTATATGGGGCAATAGCACCCCCGTGGACGGAGAGGTGCGCGGCACCAAAACAAGAAAACGCAAACTTCGACAGAAGATCCCGTCAGCGGCGCCCATCAAAAGAAGGTTGCAACGAGAGCCAACCTCCGCTTAGCCTTTACAAGATGTTGTTGCACGATAAAGCCTTATCGTGGGAGGCAATCTTCCTTTCATTGACACCCCCCACCTGCAAAGCATACCCTGGTGCAATACTATTGCACGACCATTGCGCAATACACGCCCCCCCACCGACCCCTCCTTTGAATGCCATACACCATACAATATTGGTGATGGCAATATCGTGTAAAGGCCAAACCTCAGCCCGTGGTCGCTTACCTTGACCTCCTCGAGACGACCAGAACGGTGCTGCCACACGCCACTTCTGCGGGTCACACCCTGCGGTATCCCATACCCCCCCCCTACCGTATCCCTTACCTCCCCCCCTACGGTGTGCCTCCACCCCTGTGGCATCACTTAACTCCTCCGCTGTTGGCCTTTACAAGATATTGCCATTGCCAATATTGTCGTATTGTGTATAGCATACAAAGGGGGTGTCGGGGGGGGCCGTCGTATATCGCGCAATGGTCGTGCAATAGTATTATCAGTGTTGGAAGTGCAGGTGGGGGGGCAATACCAGGATGATTGATTCGTGCACAGAAGCCTCGAGGTGAAATAATATCTTGTAAAGCCCAACTCCGCTGCGGTATCCCTCTCCTCCTCCCCTGCGGTATGCCCCTCCTCCTTGCATCGCAGGCACCCTGCGGTATCCCTTACCCCCCCTACGGTATCCCTTACTCCCCGTCTGCGGTGTGCCTTCACCCCTGCGGTATTCCTCACCTCCTCCCCTGCGGTATCCCTCATCTCCTCCCCTGCGGTATCCTCCTCCTTGAATCGCAGGCGCGCGGGGCTATATAGATATAGATATAGATTTAGATATATATATATATATATATAGCCCCGCGCGCCTGCGATGCAAGGAGGAGGGGCATACCGGGTTAACCCCGGCTCCTTATGTGATGCTCGACAAGGTGGACAGGGAGACCCTCGAGGCTAAAGAGCCCCCCTGCGGTATCCCTCACCTCCTCCCCTGCGGTATCCTTCTTGCATCGCAGGCGCGCGGGGCTCCCTACGTGATGCTCGACAAGGTCGACAAGGAGACCCTTGCGGCGAAAGAGGCAAAAGAGGCGCTAGGGATAGCTCAGTCCGGCGAGCGGAGTGCGAACGACCCGCTGCTTGGCGCGGCTGTGGGGTTGGAGCTCTCGAGCAGATACTCGGAGGAGGAACGCGACGCGATGCGATCCACAAATGGAACCAACGGCACTTCGGTCCACATCTCGATCGTGAGTGGAGATTGGACCGACCCGCCGCCGCCCGGGCTCAGCGTGCGCACGGTTCGCGGGAGCCATAGCCACCTGGACGATGCCTGCAGCGGCACACCAAGCGTGACTGGCAGCGCGCTGAGCGTGGGGGGGAGCGGGAGCGAGCCTGTGGCGGTTGGCGCCGTCGGGATCGAGATGCGCGATCTGAGCGAGGTAAGTAGATAGATAGATACATGTTGACCTCGCTTACAGTCCTGACCTCGCCTGGTAAGCTCTCTCCCCTGGCGTGTATTTTTGGGATAGCTTGCCTGGATTTCACCTGTATCCTGCCTCTGTATCTCACCGTATCCTTGGAATCCCTGTGTCGATCTTCATCTAGCCCACACTGTATCCCGCTGTATCATCTCATCATCCCACTGTACCAAGGTATATCCATACGTATATCTAATAGCTGTATCAACTCGCCAACGCTTGCCGCACGACAGGTCAGCGAGGCGAGCCTCAGCATGCGCAGCCGTTGCAGCCGATAGATAAATACATGTTGGCCTCGCTTACAGTCCTGACCTCGCCTATACTCAGGTGAACCCCTCCTCGCTTGACGGCGCCACCTCCTTCGCCTCAGCCGAACTCGCGCAGGCGGGTCAACCCCCACTTCATATCTATACACTATACACTATACGCTCACACATACATATATGCTATATGACACACATACACATGTCATCAGGGTTAGGGTTAGGGTTAACCCTATGTGCCATGTGATGGGTTAACCCGACAGGTGAGCGAGGCGAGCCTCAGCATGCGCAGCCGTTGCAGCCGCTCCGAGATCTCCTCCTCCAAGCCCTCCGTCCCCGGCAGCTCCGCATCGGGCGCCTCCTCCGTCAAGCCGTCTGGCGTCGGCGCGCTCACCGAGAGGTGGGGCGGCTCAACTCGGGGGCTGCGCACCACACCCGCGCGGGCCGTCAGTGGCGAGGACGCCGGTGGCGAGGCGCCGGGCTCGCGGAGTCCGGCCAAGACTCCGGCGTCTCCCCAGGACACGCACGGGGAGCCTACATGTTGAATACGCGGGGGGAAACATAAAACACGGTATTCTATTCATATTTAGCCTGTTTTATGAATACAGTAACCTTGAATGTCCACATATCCATGTCATATACAGGGGTATCCAGGTGGAATACGGTATTCGTGTTCTCATGGCTGCGTCATAGGAATATGTGAATACCTATTCAACAGGTAGGACGGGGAGGCGCGGGTCTGAGGCCGTCGGCCAGACGTGTCTAGCACGAGGAGCGGCTTCTCGTTTCGTCAGTTCATCAACATCATCTACTCGTACGTGCTGGGGTAGGAGGCTCGGGTGCATGCGCAGTATATAGGAGCTGTATTGGGCGGCCCTGCCCGCGCGTGGGGTGGGTCCGCTGCTGCGTGCTGCGCTCCTGTGTGCAGCCGGTCTTGCGGCGCGGGCGAGGACGCCTGTTGCGCGCGCCGCGGTACGGTCGTAGGCGGGCGTGTGTCTGGTGTGTGTGGCCCGCCCGTTGCCGTTGCCCGTGCCTTGTCCTGCGCCTGCGTGTCTGTTTATATTTTGGCGTATCTCCCGCTGCCCGCTGCCCGCTGTATGCTCACTCCCCCAATCAATCCAATTCCAGCCCCCACACGTGGCCCACACTCCCACGTACCGCCTCGAGTCGAGCCTCGAGACAAAAAAACGTGGCTGTGGCTATGTACATGTCGCTGCTATCGCTATATGCTATATCTATATCTATATCGCCGAAAACAAGTGCGCGTGCTGCTTCTGTGTGTGTGTGTGTGTGTGTATATAAAAAAAAATCGACCAGTACCAGTACCAGTACAGGTCATTGTCGGGCATTAGCATCAAGAAACCCCACCATTAATAATCCATTAAGAAATGATGCGTTGGGTTTCCATCTCTCCGAGGATTTTTTTAAGAAATGGAAATGGTGTGCGTTGGAGCTCAGCCGGGGGTAAGCTTTGAGTGCCCGAGCCGGGAGGCGTCTAAGAAATGGCTGTATATATATTATATAATATGTTATATGTTATGTGTTATAGCAGATATGCATATCATGTGTTGCACATGTGGTGCCCTACTTACTTTAATTGGTTATTATGAGCGAGAGCGAGAACACACACACTCTCCGTCCGAACAGGCGCAATAACACGCAATCAAGCAGCTTGAAGCAGCTTGCAAGCAGCACTCTTAATTTTATTTATTTTTAGTTTGTGAATAACACAATTTTTCTGAAATTTCTTTTTCGTTGCTGTCTTATACTTATACTTATACGTATACTCATACTGCATACGGTAGCAGAGCCTATAAGAAATAATGAGAATGTACGCGGGCACGGCCGCAGATTCAGAAATGGCGCGTTGCCGCCGTGGAGCGGCTACGAAACGCTAAGAAATGGCGCGTTGAGCTTTGGGGTCACATTTCTTAATGCCCGACAATGACTATGACTGTAAATGTAGCCAGTAGCCACCAGTGCCAGTTGCCAGTGGCAGTAGTACCAGTGATTTTCACAGCGCGCGCGTGTGTGTGTGCTTTTGCTTCGTTTCGGATTAGCCCAAAGCTGCGACCTGGACTGCCAGCTGACTCAGCTGACAAGCAGGCCGACACGCGCCAGGTAATATGCAAGCTAATACGTACGTATACCCTTAAAGGCTTTAACCCTTACCCTGACGACCCTGAGACAAACCTGAAACCTGAACTTCGATCCGGCAACACCAAACAATCGCAAAACTCCACATTCTCTACTCAAACCACCATCCGCCACCGCGCAGCCGCGGCTGGACGCGGCGGTGGAGGCGAGCCGACACAATCACAACTCGCGGCTAGCCCGCTGGCCTCGCTTCAACGCCAGGGCCGCCTTGAGCCTACCTAGCTCCTCCGAAAGACTGTGTATTGTGGGGTCATCCAGCGAGTCTGAGGGCGCGGCAATGCGCGGCCGGCTGACGCCCCGGCCCCAGGTCACCCATGGCACCGCGGCAGCTCCCTCAACTTCGGCCAGCATCGCCTCGAACTCGCGGCGGCATCGCCGGTCTTCCGCCCGCACCACCCAGCCGCGCACCGCCGCCTGGACGGTCTCGATTGCGTGCGAGCCCCCGGCCGAGGCCGTCATTCGGCGCGCTAGCGCGCTTCTCGGTCGCGTAGCGCCTAGCCGCCCGGTGGTAGGGCGTGAAAGGAATGGGAATTTTTGAAAAAAATGGCGGGTGTCGGGTTCATTCACAGTGGCAAAATGACTGTGAATTGACCGTTTGTGAATTGGTATAACCTGTGAATTGGTTTTCAACGTCGTCGTTTGCTCTTCACCACCGCCGCCGTTTCCTCCGCCATTTCGGTACCCAAGCCCGCCGCCGCCGTCCACCAATGCACACTTTTTCGTGCCCGCCACAAGCAACGCGGGCTGCGTCGCGTCCGGCAAACGAGGCTGAGGTGCCCTCGGCCTACGCGACGCTCCACCGGCTGGAGGCGACCCTTACGCACTCGCCCGCATCGTCGTCCACCGCGCCTCCGACCACCCAGCAGTACATCGACGTGCGCTTCTCTGGTGCGCCGGTCGAGCTGCACTGCTTAACCTTCACCAACTTCTACACCGGCAGCCTGACCGTGTTGCATAGCATGCACGCGGTCGGGAGGAAAGCCGAGGTTGCCCCCAGGATGCGCTCCGCCGAGGATGACGCGCCGGCCGCCGCAGCAGGCAACTGGCTCGTGCTAGTCCCGAGGTACCGGCTGATGGCCGACCCGCACTGCGAGGACGACGCACAGGCCCAGCACGAGCTGGGCGTGGCCGACTTTGCCGCGCCGGGCCGCGTCGTATCGCTGCGGCTCTGTCTCGCGCAGCCCTCTCCGCTCTGGCGGTTGCATACGCTCAACTCGCTGCGCTTCTACACGCTCAAACCTGCCGATCCAATCTCGCTCGCGCCGCTCCAACTGAGCCCGCCAGAGGCGGACCGAGTGGCCATCCTGGCGGAGGAGGTGCGCCTGCGCATCGCACACGGCCGGGGCGCCGCTCTGCTGCCCCATTCACACCACCTCTTTCTGTTCACAATAAGTGAACCACACCCGCACACGTACTACCAAACTACGCTACGAGTCTACTTTCGGACTACAGACCGAGCTACTGAGGAGCCCAGCTCCTTTCTTGTTTACAGGTGGAGGCGCTCGTCGCCGCCGCGGTGCAGGTGCGGCCGACGCTCGACCCGGCCGTCCCGTCCCGGCTCCTGGATCCGGAGCGTCTGCACCCGTACGTCCTGGGCGAGTTTGATGAGGAGGTGCGCTGCTTGGGCATTGATGAAGAGAGAGTCCCGCGATCCGATCGGCCGGGGCGCCCCTTGGCCTTTACAAGATATTGTTTTATGTCGAGGCTTTTGTACACGAATCAACACTATTATTTGCAAACAGCCCCTTTGTTTGAGCACCCCGCTCACCACCTCTCATCGTCCACACTATTGCGCAATAAATTACACCCCCCCGACCCCCTTTATTGCAGTATATGTCATATCACATTGTGCATGGCAATATCGTGTAAAGGCCAATCCCCTCCTCCCGCTGCTCACTCGGCTTTCCGTGCTCCCCTGGTTTCTCCGCAGGTGCAGTTCACGTGAGAGGGCCGCGGGAGAGAGACTCTAGTCATCGATGACGGGGCGGAGAAAGTCTCTAGCGGAGGTGGGAGGGGGATACGTCGTTAGAGTCGCTCGAGTCGGCCCAGCAACGGGTTGTATACTTTTTTGAAGAAAGAGAGAACACTCCCCACCAGTGTCCAGTGTACGGCATCTAGGCAGCGCGTCTTCTTGCTTCTTGCGCGCCGCACGGTGGAGACAGCGCGGCATGTCACAACCTGAGGTGGGTGGACGACAGCTCACACAGGGACAGGGACAGGGAAGGAGCGCACAGCCGCACAGCCACACCACCCACAACCCAACAACCCGCAACCCCACAATCACAACCACAGCCCCAGCTTCCCCCACCACACCCACACCAGCCCTCCCCTGGCCCTGGCGTGTATCGTGTATTTTTGCCCCCCCGCCTGTATTTCACCTGTATCCCGCCTGTATCTCACGGGTTCGGGTTAACCCTACGGTACAAAACTTCGGCGATACCCGGGTCGTTAACCCGAGTACCGATGATGATAAGTTTACCCCTACGAAACACCTAACACCCCCTTCCACCACAGCAGCCATCCAGCCCGCGCAGCGCCCGAGGACCGACGACCACATCAAATACCGGCGGGGATTTCCAGGCATCCAGAAATAACTCTTGCGCCGCGCCGCGGCGACGACTCCGACGTTATATCGCGAACGATGGACGTCGATGCGTACCTCGTGAAGCACGGCGTCACGCCTATGCTCAACGGCATCGTCAACGACCTGGTGCGCGAGCAGCCCGACGACCCCATCTCCTTCCTCATCAACGGGCTGCTGTCGGAGGCGGCCAAGGCAGGCCAGGAACCGGTCCTGCTGCAGCGGCTGGTGGAGCTGAAGAAGACGCTGCTCGGCGAGCAGGCGGAGGCGGTGGCGGCGCTTGCGGAGCGGGTGACGCTCGCTGCCGAGGTCGACAAGCTCTCGTACCGCATCAAGCACCTGCTCAAGACGATGGACGCGATGGAGGCTGGTGCGGGCGGCGCGACGGCGAGCAAGCAGCCGGTGGTGGCGGCGGCGGCGGCGAGCGGCCTCGACGCGCCCGTGGCGCTGACCGGCGTGCCACTCGGCCACACCAACTTCTCGTGGGCCGGGGGCGTGCAGGTGGCCGAGGGCGGCGGCAGCAGCGCTGATGCAAGCGGTGCGGAGGACGTGCTGGCCAAGGAGCGCTTCTCGCAGCGCGTGTCGGTGCTCAAGGTATTCAAGGCTGGCAAGAGCGGCGTGGGCCGCGAGGTGAGCATCTCGGGCTGGACGCGGACGATGCGGATGCAGAAGGACCTCGCCTTCATCGCAATCAACGACGGCTCGTGCATGGCTTCGCTGCAGCTGGTTGTTGACCGGGCCACGATTGGCGAGGGCTGGGACCAGCTCAAGAGCCTCGGAGGCACGGGCTGCGCCATCTCGGCGACGGGCGAGCTCGTCGCCTCGCCCGGCGGCCAGCAGGAGGTGGAGCTCAAGGTGGCGAGCCTCTGCGTCGTGGGTGCGACGACGGAGAACTACCCGCTGGCCAAGAAGCAGCACACCCTCGAGCACCTGCGCACCATGACCCACCTGCGGCCGCGCACCAACACCTTCGGCGCCGTCTTCCGCGTGCGCAACGCGCTCGCCGCGGCCACCCACGCCTTCTTCCAGTCCAACGGCTTCCTCTACGTCAACTCGCCGCTCATCACGGGCTCCGACTGCGAGGGCGCCGGCGAGATGTTCCGCGTCACGACGCTCGACGTTGAGAAGCCGCCGCGCGGCCTCGACGGCAAGGTCAACTTCGCCGAGGATTTCTTCGGCCAGCCCTCCTTCCTGACCGTCTCGGGCCAGCTCAACGCGGAGCACTTCGCCACCGCCTTTGGGTCGGTCTACACCTTCGGCCCCACCTTCCGCGCCGAGCAGTCCAACACGACGCGCCACCTGGCCGAGTTTTGGATGATCGAGCCCGAGATCGCCTTCGCCGACCTCAACGACGACATGAACTGCGCCGAGGCCTTCCTCCAACACTGCCTCAAGCACGTGCTCGAGCACTGCAAGGACGACCTCGCCTTCCTCCAGCAGCACTACGACAAGGAGCTCATCGCGACGCTGGAGGGCGTCGCCAACTCACCCTTTGAGCGGATCACCTACACCAAGGCGGTGGCGCTCTGCGCAAAGGTGCCCGGGCCGCGGACGGGCGTGGCCTGGGAGTACCCGCCCGAGTGGGGCAAGGAGCTGCAGACGGAGCACGAGCGCTACCTCGCCGAGACGGTCTTCAAGAAGCCTGTCATCGTGTTCAACTACCCAAAGCAGTGCAAGGCCTTCTACATGCGCGTCAACGAGGGCACCACCAAGGAGGACGGTCCCGAGACGGTGGCGGCGATGGACGTGCTCTTCCCGCGGCTGGGCGAGATGGTGGGCGGCTCGCAGCGCGAGGAGCGGCTCGACGTGCTGCTAGCGAGGATGGCCGAACTGGGGCTTGGGCCGGAGGGCTACGAGTCGTACCTCGACCTGCGCCGCTACGGGACGCAGAAGCACTCGGGCTTCGGCGTCGGCTTTGAGCGGCTCGTCACCTACGCGACCGGCATGGCCAACATCCGCGACGTCATCCCCTTCCCGCGCGCCGTGGGCCAGATGCACAACTAGGCGATGGGCGATCCTCTATGGAACTGTTCTGCAGAAAGAGGGCGGGGAATAGTTTGGGCCAGCTCCTTCTCACAAGAGGCGCGCGGGGCAAGCAAGGGCGCGGATGCATTTGATTGAGACCGACGGATCGCGGGTGGCGCGCGTGCGTAGGTGGGTTGAGTGGTGAGTGGGCGCGCAGCAGTAGTCGGGCCTCCTCCTGCTGTTCGCGTGCTGAGCTCGTTTGTGTCGTTTGCCCGCGTTGCGCGGGCCTCCGCCTCCGCGAGCTGTGTGCCGCTGTTTTAAATAATACTATTTTGCCGCTTTTACTTTTAGCTTTTATCTGCATCTCTATCTCCGTCTCTATCTGCTGCAGAGTCCTGAGAGTCTCTATGAGGCTGCTTTGCTTTTGCTTTTGCTAGACTATTGCTATTGAACTAAGTTGTGAACTAGTGAACTGTGCTTATGAAGGCTTATGCGTATGCTGAAAAGCAAATATGCGGCTGGCGGCTGTCTTCATGCTAATTTATTCTGTTTTGCCATAAAATTGAAAATTGAAAATTGCCATTGCCATTATTGCTCCATTGCCATTGCCCTTCTTTTTTCTCTGTCTTACACTCTCCCTGCGCGGGTCCCTGCATCTACTTGCTCCTTGCTCTGTTACCTCCCTTTATCCTATGGGTGTCCACTTCCGTTGACGCTTATTCAGCGTGCGTGCGTACTTGAACTTGAAAACTCGCCGACTCGCCTCGCCCATCGGTGGGCTAGAATACTGCCGGCCGCACACGACCCGGGGTTGGCCCGAAACCTTTGTGTCGGCAGGAATCCATGCTGCTTTCGCGTGCTCGATTCACAAGTCATGTGGCCGGTGTGCGGCGCATGTCGCTGATGGTCAAGGCGAGCCCTACCGTGCAGCGCCTGATTCGCTCCGCGGGCCTCGAGGCCTGGCCCATCACCGCCACCGGCCCCAAGGGGCTGGTGACCGAGGAGGACGTGGCGGCGGCGCGCACAGCCAAAGAGACGTCGGAATCCGCGGCGCAGTCGCCCGTGACGATCGAGCTCGCGCCGCTGGTGACGCACATGATGGATAGCGCCACTCTCCCCACCTCGGCCGTCACCAACAAGGCGGAGCTCATGAAGTATTACGAGACTATGTGCGCTGCGCATCCCGCAGCCCAGCAACGACAGTCCCACGGCAGCTGGCCGTTTACAAGAGCCTACCCATGGGAGCGTGGCCGCGCGGTGGCGCGAAAGAGCTGCCCATGGGAACGTGGTTGCACGGTGGCGCGAAGAGCTCGCCCGGCCCGGTGCACCTCCATCCTGTGCTGTCTTGATCCTCGTCTATCGTATTGTTCTTTCTCTTACCGCAGGTACACGATGCGCCGCATGGAGATCGCGGCGGACGTGCTCTACAAGGGCAAGTTCGTCAAGGGCTTCTGCCACCTGTACGACGGGCAGGAGGCGATCGGGATGGGGATTGAGTCGGCGGTCACGTACAACGACTCGATCGTCACGTCGTACCGCGACCACACGTACCAATTCACGCGCGGCGACAAGATCGAGAACGTCCTCGGCGAGCTGCTCGGAAGGTGAGCTATTATACACTCATACACACATGTATCTATATATCTTTCTTTCTTTCTGTCTTAACTTCTTTCTCTATCTACGTATCTGTCAGTATATCTACATCTATCTATATCGATGGATATATAAATAGATATGGATAGATATAATATAGATCTCGACCTAGATAGTCTCTCTGTATATATATATATATTTTCATATATATATATATTTATGTATACATATATATATATACATATATGTATGTATATATATATATA
>Ga0105053_10011777_pt1 | contig 10654 bp, 9 predicted proteins | sample BON01_FD_78093 | JGI IMG/M metagenome (GOLD analysis project Ga0105053, IMG submission 78093) | Freshwater microbial communities from Lake Bonney liftoff mats and glacier meltwater in Antarctica - BON-01 | ecosystem: Environmental > Aquatic > Freshwater > Ice > Glacier meltwater | place: Lake...
ATATATATATATATATATATATATATATATATATATATATATATATATATGTATCTATATATATATATATTTATGAGGTTGTGCCAGTGACTGCTTGTTTTTATTATCATTGAGATCACTACCAAGTTTATATGATTGTTTGGTTCTTGTGTTCGAGTGTAAGTCTCGAGCATCCGTCTGTGATTTAATGTGTTTTTATTTGTTTGCATTAGATTCTTTCAAGATTTCATTTTGAGCTGCTTGCACTTTTGGTAGTTTCTCCAACATACTGAGTTACTCTGCAGAAGTATTTTTTTGGAAGCCTACTATCGCTGTTTCGAATCCTATCAAGTCAGCCAATTCTGTCGAATGTGTTTTTTCATATTCAAGATTAGCATCTAATACGTGTAACAAAGGTCAGAGATCAGGGCCATGTTCTTTATATAATGTGTTTAACGCTATTGTTTTCTTTGTTTGTTCTTCATTTTTTTTAGCATGTGTCTGGAAATATGGATCATATGGTTCATTGGATGTTTCACGAGCTCGTGCCACTTGCATTAAATCATTTTAGTTGCTTATTATTTGCGCATCTTCGTGTTGTAAGTCTTTCATCATTGAATTGAATTGCATAGTCGTCTTGTTTACCACATCCACGGCATGTCCAATTTGGTTCATTTTCAGGTGGCGTCTCGATGGTTGGGGGGCGGGAAGGCCAAGGCGCAAGGAAGGGGAATGGGGTGAGGAGCTATCGCTTGCCATCACCGCCATGTTCTGTTTAGAATTTACCCATGTATTTCGGCTTTCTGTGTCGATAAGGAAGGTTGCTAGCGAACATCCGTTCTGTGTACTCATACACATGAATCCTTATATATTTCACATTTATTTCATCTTATTTATTCTCTTGTAAAACACAAATCTAATATTTGATTTTATATGCTTGACGTTATCATTGGCCAACACACATGGAATTGCCAAATACGCACGCACATACATACGAAGATATACACACACACACACAAACACAAAAAGTAGAAAAAGCAGGGGGTAAAAAGAAAAGGAAAAACAAATGAGGGGGGGTTCAAGGAAGAATGAAAGAAAAGAAAAGAAAAAGGACAAAAAGAAAAAGAGGGAAAAGAGGAAAAAGAGAAAAAAGGGGGGGGAGAAAAAAAGAAAATAGAAGTGATATGGAGGGGGGTGGGTTTAGGGGGGTAGAGGAGCGTGGGTACTCAGGAGGGTAGGACCTCATACTAATAATGCCAGATCGACATGCATGTTTTCAGTATTTCATCACCTACAAAAGGACAAACAACGCAAACAACGCCACTCACTATGTAGGTGAGAAAAGATGAAAGAGTTCCAAACGCAATTACTACATTATTTCTCCAAGAGTGATAATAAAAGCAATCATCATCACCAGGCGAAACATCTGGGCTCAGATTCAACATCCGGGCTCTCTGACGCTCTAGTCCTGGGCAGTCTCTTAGGTCCTCTGTGAATAATCCAGGGTTGCTATCCCTTTTTTTCCTTTCATTCTTTTTTGGGTGGCGAATACCCAACTCAATTACTTCGGACCCAACAGACTGTCCCGGATCGTTGCCCGTCTAATGATGACCTTTGCTTTTCCAGAGCCGCCAAAAAGAAGCTTGAAGATCGCAAAACTGAATACAGAATACAAAAGCATAATTTGTTCGTATTCAAAGTTTATATGTACATCTACATACGCAACCAACTTGAACTCAGTGAATCTGAACCTTATCAAATGATTTGGCTTGCAATGGTGGGGCCGTGCTTTTTTTAAATTTTTGCGAGTTGCGAGGCCACGGCCGCACTGGCAAGTCGGTTTTTTTTTTGATTTGTTGCGCCAACTCGATTTTTTTGCATGTTTTCTTTCGGTGTTTCCCGCATTGCGGCCTTTTTTTTTGGTCACCGACTTGCGGACGTAGATTGCGACGAGAAGGTTGTTGCAACCGTGACTCGCGAAAACTTGTGAAGGCAGAGTTCCAACGTCAAAATAAAGTGAAAATTGGTGTATTTGAAAAAAATCCCGGCGTTGGTCGTGACCATGTGGCGCGCGCGGCAGCTCGGTCCCTTCGCCACCGCGCGCCCGATGACTTGTCTGTCGCGCCAAATGATGCGCTACGGCGAGGGTTGAGAAGCCAACCAAGGATTTTAAAGAATTCTTGGCCCGGGCCAGATGGTCGACACGCCTCGCGCTGGTACAGGCGACTCCGCGTGCAGAAGTTGACGTTATCGGTGCTCAATTGTGCTCATGCGCCAGTGCAATCTTTTCATGACAGGCAGTCTGGATCAGATTGCTCCCTGATAAGCGTCACGGTGGATAACAGCCCCAACATCACAATACAGGCTTCTTTCCAGATTGTTCGCTTCTTTGTGTAACTGATGGGTCTATTTGGATACCGTATCTCCCGATATATTCGGAGATATTCCAGAAACCCAATTTTCACGTAGTAAAATGGAAGTCCACGTTCGTCCGAGTCTGACAAATGCTTTCCCAGGCGGAATCGGAAACATAACTACAGAATGCCTGGTTTGCTTCTCAACCCTCGCTACGGCCCGGGTCCGGGGGTGGACCGAAACCGTGACGATTTATAGGCTGCCTAAATGTGTAGGTCTCTTTTGCAAAAGAGGTGTGCCAAAATATGGCTCTTTTGTAAAAATAAATCAAATAATCTGCACCCGCCAGCGAAACGTAAGTTTGAAGGTCGTTGCCACCCCATACATACTAGTGGCTGCCAGTGCAAATATGGGTCGCATCAGAGCTATCAGACGAGACACGATATCTACGCTGAGGCGAAAGGGTATGGTCACGGTAGCCACAGTAGTCACAGTCCCGCTCGTGGACATGTAAACACCGTGACGAGGGTTCATCGGATGCCCAGGTGCCGCCAGACACTCGTTGTTGACGCAAACTTGAAGCTTGAGAGAGAGAGAGAGCGGGAAGGGAGGATGGTGTAGAGAGGGGGGGAGGGGGAAGGAAGGGGGAGACTCGGGGCCAGGGAGGGAGGCAGAGAGGCAGGGGAGGAGGAAAGGAGGAAGGGGAGGAGGGAGGCAGGGAGGGAGGGAGAGATGCACTGATATGTGTGTATATGTGTGTATATGTGTGTACATGTGTGTACATGTGTGTATAAGTATAGTATTGAAAGGTGTGTGTATATGTATAGAATTGAAAGGCAGAGGTCATCCAGAGTGAGCGAGCAAGAGAAACTCAATACGCGAGAGAAAGAGACAGCAAAGGAGAGACAGAGAGCTGAGGGGAGGTGCCAGTGAAAAGCTCATCCGAGTTCAGAGAAAACTGGAGTACGGGTCACGGTCTTCCGACAGTGAAGTCCGTGACAAGAACGAGTCGCTGAGTTCAGCCTGGGTTCTTCATTTTTTTTTTAAGTTCCTTTGCTAATAAATCCGTGACTCCAGTTTCCCCTCAACCGAGTCAATGGCAGGTTCAGACTTGGAAACCAACTCCGATATGTGCCAGTCGCGCGGAGAGGGCGCCCCAAGCCGGAGAACCGTGGGCCACGAATGGATCGCAGATGGCCGATGGAGAGTTTAGTACGTATCACCAGTCATGTGGTGCACCCGTTCTGCTTCCAGGTCCCGAAGATACCTTTTCGTATTCATTATCGAACAAAAATAACCAAAAAGGGCATGACTCACGTTCACTTTGCGTTTCTCGCCTCCCATGTACCGAGTTTTTCTGAAAACCGATGGTGACTACACGTATATATATGTTTTCCCAGAACCTTCACGGTGACAAACCTGAGGCCATGAGTTTTTTTGGCACCAAGTTTGCCGCACAGCCAAAGCCTCATACTTTTTGAGCCGCTTCCATAGCCTGAGTGTGTCTGCATGTGTGTGTGTGTGTGTGCGTGCGCGAATGTACACTGGCACATATGTATGTGCTAGTATATACATATCGATTTTTTGTTTGATAGACTAAAGTCATGGCATCCAGGCCATATTTTTTTGGTGTAGCAGGTATATACACGCACACACACACGCGCACACACACGCACACACACACACACACACACACGCACACACCCGAGTCAGAGTTCGTGGGATGCCGTCATCTTGCGGGAATCCGTATAGCAAAAGAGATGTTCCATCAAATTTGCCAGTGATCGAATTCCCCGCCACTGGCAACCAAACGCATGACGGGGACACGCGCGAGAGGAGAGACCATCGGACTGACTTTGAGAGAGACAGGCACCCCACCGACACGCGGCTTCCGCGAGCATCAGTAGTCATCATTGCTTTGCACCATCACCACTCGCCCATACTTTCAGCGCCCCAGGGCAGTCTGCACCATGTTCGTCAGACACTGGCCCGAAAACCTGTGCGCAACCATGTCGTTCGTGTGCGATGAGTAGGGTCGCTCATTTATCATCCTCGAGAAGCAGGACCAAAAGACGCGCCTCACAGACATCGCCGCCCTCAAGTTTAACCCTGCCTTGTATTTCTCAACAGTGCTTCGCATCCTTCGCTCTTGGAAAAGCGCTGCGTCTACGCAAACAGCCTGCGCTTCGCGCGGGAAGCGGAACGGGTGCACAGCGGTGTGCAGAGTGAGGATTTCAGACACCAGGACAGAAAGGAGAACAACAGATTGCCCCTGCCTACCATGCATTTGACGCAAGTACTTCTCCTCCATACACTCGGGTGTCGAGTCCCACCGCCAAAGAGAGACTAAAGTCGAGTTTGTGTTATGTTAACTTAAAATATAGCAGTGGCGCTTAACTGTGCGTGAGAACTTGAAGGTTACGGTGCCCTGCAGGGCAATCCCCCGAGGTGTCCTATAGACTGCATATGCATGTCGGTTCAAGTGACACTCATCTTATCAGGCCTCATCACGTACATGCCCCCATTCGTTCTCCATTCTCTGAGACGCTCTGTCATCAGCGCGTCCAAACCCTCAAGACCAAACATCAGGGTCCTCACGAAATCCAGTCGCAGATAGACTGGTGTGGGCTGCTTGGCTCAAGATTCCTCACCCAAACATTTGTGTCATTCATCATTTTTGAGTGGACAATGCCCAAGCGATGAATGCCACAAATGTTGATAGTCAGTCCCTAAAACACCCAGGCCTCTGCGCCTCTTGCAAAAGGCGCAGAGACCTCGGCTGTGATGCTCGTGCGCACCTCTTGTGGCATATCCACACGTGCGAGATCACAGGTAGGTGCTTACTGGTACTCACTAGGAGCGATGACGTCATCGATCTTCAAAATCATTTTGACCACCTGGGTGGCGAGCAACATCTGTTGCTTCTTGCCGTGCAGCGTCTCAAGAACCTTCTGCTGCTTCATGTCGCACGTACCCACCTGTTTGCAATCCACACCCAACCACGGGTTCTTCTCCTGGATTTGTCGTGTCTTCATTTGGGCCAGAGCCTCAATGCCCGACAAACCCGAGTTCTCAGCCAGCGCCATGGGGATGGTCTCGAGCGCATCGGCAAACGCGTTCATGGCATACTGGTCCACACCCAACTTCTTCTTGGCAGCCTCGCTCACGGCGAGAGAGCACGAGATCTCGGCAGAGCCGCCGCCGTAGACGACGCGGTTGTCGCGCACGAGGTTGCGCACGATACAGAGGGCGTCGTGGATGGAGCGCTTGATCTCTTCAATGATCATCTTGTTGGCGCCGCGCACGAAGATGGTGACGGCCTTACTATTGTGGCAGTCTTCGATAAAGAGCATGCGATCCTTGGTGGTTCCGAAAGACACTTCCCTCACAGTACCCGCAGTGCCAAGCTTGTCGGGCGTCAGCTCCGAGAAACGCGGCACAATACGAGCGCCACACGCAATGGCAAGAAGCTCAATCTCGACGCCCCCAACCCAGCGCACGGCGGGAAGCTCGTTCTGCATGAGCAAGTGGTTTGCCTCATCGTCAAAGCCCCACTGGCAGATGGCGAGGGTGGCGCCAGCATCCTTGATCTTCTTGACCATGTCGACAAAGTAGGCCTGCTCCTGCTGATACAGCGACTGGTACTTCTCCACAGTGTCGATCTGGATGTTGTGCTTGGTCTTGGGCTTGGGCGGCTCAAAGGGGCATGTCAAGATGCAAATCTTGGCGTTCTTGATCTCTTTGACCATACCCGGGTGAGAAATGTCTTTGTCGAGCACGATACCGCGCACTAACTGCGAGTCCTCCATCTGTCCACCCACTTTGCCCTCCATTTTGATCAAATCCAAGTTCACGTCCTTGCGCTCCAAATCTGCCACAGCCAGAATGGCATCCACAGCGATTTGCGCCATTTGATCCAGGCAGCGAGTCACAATCTTCGAAGACAGGGTGGTGCGTGCCACCTCGAGCAGCTCCGATGTGTTGCTCGCATCGAATTCTACACGGTCGCAGATGACTTCAAGATTGTCGCACGCAATCTTGCACGCAATTTCAAACCCATCCGAGATTCTGCGAGGGTGGAGGCCGCGGTCCAAAAGCATCTCTGCTTGCTCAAGCAACGCGCCAGCCAGCACGACAACACCGGTGGTGCCGTCTCCGATTTCTTGATCTTGTGAGCGCGACAGCTCGACAAGGAGTTTGGCAATTTCGTTATCTACTTCCATGCGCTCAAGAATGGTTGCACCGTCGTTCGACACGCATACCTCGCCATCGCCGCTCACCAAGATCTTGTCCATACCTGCACCAATGCAGACCTCGTCAAACAGCTGCCGACATCACGTTTAGATCGAAAGATTGGTGAATGTAGCGAATGGCAGCGAGGGAGAGAGAGAAAGAGAGAGAGAGAGAGAGAGAGAGAGAGAAAGAGAGGCAGGGGGAAGGGGGCGGGCGGACCCAACGCCAATGCAACCAACAACACAAACAGGGCAGGCGTATGCGGCTTTCAACACCTTACCCATATGAATACTTTGATCTGCACTAGATAAACATACAGCAGGAGAATTTATATCGCAGGCCAGCAAGAGAGAGCTGCACGAGCGTGCGCGTGCGAGGACTTTCGAGGTAACAACTTACCCTTGGGCCCGAGCGAGGTGCGCAAGGTGCCCGCGACGGAGCGAGCCGCCATAATATTGGCCTGCGGTACATAGGAAAGTTTATCAGAGCGAATAACACGCACGCACACCGCAGTCTGGACAGATCGTTGAAGCAGCCATGCGGGGCTGGGAGCAAAGCAAACACCCCTTCCTGTCGGTCCGCAAGCATCCCTGCACATGCTTCACACACCATCCGAGAGCGCGGACGCCCACCGCCCCACACGCACAAACGCAGCAAAGGTGCACCCCTGGACGCACCACCGCCTGCACGCTCGTTACAATGCAGAGGCAACGCACGGCCAAATAAGGCAGCGCCAAGCGCAGGCTTTTTTGCTACACGCAGCGCTGGGAACAGGGACAGATGTTAAACACTGTTGAGCAGTGCAGGACGGGGGCAACCTTGAGGGCGGCGATGCCTTTCAGGCGCGTCTTTTGGTCCTGCTCCTTGAGGATGATAAATGGGCGACCGTACTCATCGAAGACGAGCGACATGGTTGTGCGCTGGTTTTCGGACGAGGGTCTGACGAGGAGGGTGCAGACTGCCCCAGAGAGCTGGAATTCCTGAGCGAAGTTGGACGGTGCAAAGTAATGAACGGACTGAAGCACGCGGGAAGCGCTGTGTTTCTGTCCTTAGCAAACTAGCAAAGTCGTCTCTCGTGTCCCGCGCTGATGCGGTTGTTGGCGGGGAATTCGATCAAATTTGATGGAATATCTCTTTTCCGGTATTATAATTTGCGGTATTAATATTATGATCTGCAAGATCCGGATCGATTCAGACCTGTGGCAGTTGGGAAGATGGAGGGCGCCACAGGCAGGGGCACCACGACAGGATCGCAGATGGTCGATGGCGAGTTTACGTATGATGTGCACCCGTTCCGCTTCCCGTCGGCGACGGGGATTACTCCACGGCTGGTCAGCTCGGGAGCTGCGACGCCTCAGCGCGCGCCGCTCGGCATGTTTTCCCAGAACAAGGCCCTGAGTTCCTTTGGCAGCAAGTTTGACAAGAGCCAGCAGTGGCTTACCCCGCGCGGCGAAGTCGGTGGTAAGTTTAGCGCCACATGGGTGTGTGGCCACTGCCCAATGTGTTTTGCTCTTCCTGAGAGCCCTGCTAACACTGCGTTTGCTCCAGGACATGAGGCTCCGCTCTCGGCGCGCAGCCGGCCAAGCTATCGCCATGCGAGCGGTGCACAGACAGAGAGGGGACGTGATCGGCGCGCCGACCGCGCCAAACCAGAACGTGAGCGCCCGCAGCCGCAGAAACGAGGTGCAAGGGGGCTGCAGGCAGTGCAGGGTGTCACTTGGCGATTTCTGCGCGAGGGAACCCGGCGAAAGACTGGCGCCGCGTCGACTGAGGTGGCCAGGGATAGCAGACAGGGCGATGGGGGTGTGCAGACGATGCACTCGGCGCAGGAGGTTCAGTTTGACTCGCTCATGTCAGGACGCGGAAAGGCAGCGTGGGGGGACGGTAAGCAGAATTTGGCGGCCGAGTACAAGTCGTTTGAGCAGAATTTGCACCGGCGTATGGTGGCAGAGGAAGCACGAGAGCGCGGTGAGGACGACGCCTATTCGTCTATCCGGGAGGACATCAGAAACGACGCCAATCTTCAGGGTGTGCTGGGCGATGACGACTCGTCCTCGTCTGATGATGACAAGCCAGAGGCACCGATGCACGAGGAGCTGGAAACCGGGGAGGACGACGATCACGTCGCGGTACATAATTATTCTCGCTCCATGAGCTCGGGTCAACGAGGTGACGTCGACGAGAGCGGCAGTCGGGTGGGGACGATGGGAGAGAAAGCCGCGTCGTTTCGCGAGAAAATCCCACCCTTGAGAACAGATTCTGTGGATTCGCACACGAGTGCACAGAGCGCGCGGAGTGTGGCGGGGGGTGGGATGAACTATGATGAGGATGACTCGTATCTGGCAAACCCTGCGATGGCGCCGTGTGTCATCTGGCACACACCCATGAGGGTAAAGATTGCCGCGAACTTGCCGTACGAACTGCGCGCCGAAGTCAATGGTGACGACGCCTTCGTGCAAGATCAGCGGGTTGTGCCCGATATTTGGGACCACAAATTTTTGCCCGTGACTCGGCGCTCTGTTGCAGCGCCGCTGCCTAAAGGTCGTTGCATTTGCCTACTTCCCTTTGCTTTATGTTTGCATATCTGTGTGAATATGTAGAGGGAGAGACAGAAAATATGTATGCATGTACATGAATATCTCTGCCCTGCTGCGTAGAAGTGCATCGTTGCGTGTGCGATGGTGCATATGCATTTGTGTACGGGTGCACGAATGCATGTGTATCAAGTGTGGCCAATTGTATAATCAAAGTTCATCGTAATGGATAGACTATGTCGACAAAAAATTGCTGGTCGTGACAAAAATCAAATCTATAGTTCATTAAATTTGGGGTGGCAGCGTTTAATAGGCTGGATTAAATTTCAGGACTCTTTTGTGGAAAAAGTCTGCAAAAATCGGCTATTTTCCAAAAGAGACTTGAAAATTTATCGAGCCTGCCAATCGATGCCACCCCATGTGCAGGTGGGTTCAAAAGAATGATTTTGCATATGGCACGGGGCCTACATATATGACTCCAACAGCTATATTTGTGAATTTATGACCCAAACATCTATATATATATATGTATGTACACAAATATATATATGTATATATGATGGAAATATCGCCTGATACTGACAGCTACAACAGCACAACAGAATACAGAATAGGACACTATTTACATGTTCCAAAAATACAAATACATATTAGATCACCTGTATGTTTATACATATAGTATAACCCAATTATCAGTATATGTATATGTATGTACACAAATATATACATGTACATGTATATATGATGAAAATGTCGTCTGGTACTGATAGCTACACCAACAGAACAGGGTACAGAACAGGAAACTATTGACATGTTCCAAAAATACTAATACATATTAGGTTACCTGTGCATGTATTTATGTATATGTCATATATTTATGTGATATGAATATTATCCATGTTATGAAACAAGACCTATTTAAGGATAATATTTATGATAAATTTATGGAATCTCTCACTGCACGCCCTCGATGACTCACATGTGCGCACTTGAGAATGTATATATGAGGTGTCGGCAAAATAGAGTTGGTGAAATTGAGTTGATAGAGTTGGTGATACGTGGTTGCAACACACCGCAAAGCACAGCAACACGCTGCATCGCATTGCAACATTCTGCATCACACTGATATTGAGTTGACAGAGTTGGTGATATGTAGTTGCAACACACTGCAATGCACTACAGCACACTGCAAAACACTGCAACACACGGATATTGAGTTGATAGAGTAGGTGAAATCGAGTCGGTAGAGTTCCGAGGCTCATTGGCATCGTTTCTTTTCATGTGTATTTGTTACTTCTTATGTTGATCTACGTCTCTCTGCCTCCCCTTTCCCTCCCTCCCTTTGTCTCTCCCTCCCTCACACCCTCACTCCCTCCCTTCCTCCATCCATCCCTCCCTCCCTCCCTCCCTCCCTCCCTCCCCCCCTCTCCCCTTCTCTCTCCCCCTCCCTCTCCCTCTCCCCCCCCCCCTCTCTCTCCCTCTCCCTCTCCCCCCCTTCCTCTCTTTCTCCTCTCTTTTTTTTCCCCCCCCCCTTTCCTTTCTCTTTCTCTTTC
>Ga0105053_10011780_pt1 | contig 10652 bp, 8 predicted proteins | sample BON01_FD_78093 | JGI IMG/M metagenome (GOLD analysis project Ga0105053, IMG submission 78093) | Freshwater microbial communities from Lake Bonney liftoff mats and glacier meltwater in Antarctica - BON-01 | ecosystem: Environmental > Aquatic > Freshwater > Ice > Glacier meltwater | place: Lake...
CGCTACAAGTTGATTTATGAGCTGATTGGCATAGTAAGCCTTATCGGTACCTTCAGTAGCATCATTTTTCTTTAATAAATTAAACTTGGCATTTTTTAGCTTTACCCCATGAACCTGTTCAATTTTTTGTTTTACTACATCACTAAAACCTATGAAATCTTGATCCAACTGGTGGGTGTAATTGCCAAGCCCTTGGTTTACTATTTCATTTAATTGCATGAACATGGCCTTTTGGGAGACCAAAGCCTTCACCTCTTTTTTGGTGACTTCAAAATTTGCATTTAGATAAGTTTCCAGATTGGTGTGAATAGCATCCTTTACAGCCACCATTTCTGAGGTATCTGTAGTATTGTAATAAAAGAACTTTAATGTGTAGCTTTCACTACTCCTTAGCGGGTAGGCAACATAAATCTCGAAAACAGAAGGAGTTGTTAGGTAAGCGGCTTTCCAGGTATAAGTTTCAGCAGTATTAATATTTTTATTGGCTTTATAAATTTTCACTTCTACTCTCCTTATACCTTCAGGTAGAAGGCCATCTATAAGGAATCTTTCTTCAGAAGGTAAAGGAAGCCCTGAATTGATCTGGTTTTTTTCAGGAGAGAAACTTACCGACTTTATTTGACCGATAACCTCCATAGGTAAAGTAAAAATTAAACATAAGATTAATAAATTTTTCATCATATTCTTAGGTTGGAATGGATCAATGTAGAAAAATGTTTTATAATTTTAATTTTTATACAATAATGTTTATAAATTTTGGATACAATAAATTAATCTATAATCATGCCAGATTATTGTTTAGTTTTTAGTTCGCTTATATTGGGTTGTAAATGAGGCGGTAAGAGTGCTTTTAATAACCCAGGTTATGCGATAGGTTTTTCTAACCTTTTTCAGAAAGTGATTTCTCCATGTTATAGAGAGGGTTTTTCATAATTCTGGATTGAGAATCACTTCACCCATAACTTGTGGATTCAAAAAGATAGATTTTCCTTTTTTCATACTTATCAATAGGAAATCTTTTATGATAGGTCGTTTTAAAATATCGAATGCACAAAAAAAGAGAGGCAACTTGATTGCCTCTCTTTTTTAAATTAATGATTCTATTTGTTCTTCAAATGTGCAATAGTTGGCTCCGTGAAAAGAGATTGCTTAAAAATAAGTTAGCCATTGAATCTATAAAGTTTACCAATGTCTGTTGGCTCACTAGGCCCTGTCGCTTTTTTATTTCTTGCAGATATAATTCTCTTTTAAATCCACGTTGCACAGGAAATCCTAAAGGTGTTTCACTCGGATGTTTTTGAAAAATAAGTTGTCTCCATGTCCAAGGAAACCTATGTGTCCTTTTTTCTTAGAAAGACCGGGATGCTCTCTTTTATCCAGCGTTCCATTTTTACGGGCATCTGAAATGTTCACATCAAGGGTTTTTGTACCGTTCAAAATAATTTGAATGCGGTCACCTTTTACGATTACTTCTTGATAGTTCCACTCACCTACAGGTTTTAGGAACCCCTTTTTTGCGGCACTTACCCCATAAAGGGATCCGTGATATTGATAAGGCTCAAGTTTGCTATATATTTCAGCTGTGTCATCCAAAATTTGAAGTTCCATACCCAGGTAAGCAGCATTTCCCTCCAAAGGGGCTCTGATACCCAAACCATTATTTGCTCCAGGAGTTAACTTAAACTCAAACCTGAATTCAAAATCCCCAAATTCTTCACTAGTCATTAAATTCCCACTGCCACCTTTATCAGGGTAAATAGCTAACACGCCATTTTCAACAACATAGTCTGTTTTATTGCCAGTCCATTTGTCTAAATTTGTTCCGTCAAATAACACTTCAAAGCCATCTTTCTCCTCTTGTTGGCTTAGTTCAAATTTCGGAGCTCCTACTAGCTCACGAATATAAATATCCCTATAAGCAACATAGGTTCCATGTGCCTGAAGTTCGATTTGTCCTGTTGGAAAAAGAGGAGATTCCCTGTCCCAGTAATTTTCTAAGGTTACCTCATCCACTACTAGTTCGCCGTTCAGGTAAACGGTCACTTTTTCCCCTTTCATAACAATGTGAAAAGTGTTCCATTCACCTATAGGATTGTCTGCGACCTTGAGAGGTTTGCTAGGATTTGTAGCATTATTGTATAGACCTCCTGATCCTACTTCCGCACCTACATCCGTTCTTGCTGTATCCCAGATTTGCACCTGTGGTGTTCCTCTCAAATAGAGTCCAGCATCTCCATCAGCAGTGATTTTCCAGTCGACAAACATTTCAAAATCTCCAAACTCTTTTACTGTTCCAATATTTTGACCTTCTCCGGTAAAGACAAGCAAGCCATCTTCTGCCTTCCAGCCCTTGTGCATGATTTCGTTGGCCTTTACTTGTTCACCGTTGAAAGTCCTTTCGTTCATTGCTTCCCTTTTTATCGGGTTACCGAAAACACCTTCCCATCCGTCCAGATTTTCTCCGTTAAATAAGCTATAAAAACCTTTTCCTTTTGGCATTTCATCCAGGTACTTATTGAGAGAAGTTTTATAATACTGGCTGTCCTGACCACTGATTACTTCTACAGTGCGTTCTACGATCGCTTTTACTTTCTCTCCAAATATGGCTTCATTGTTCTGTACAATATTCATTACAGCTCTTGCAGCATCTTGTTGGTATTCTGGTTTTTCTTGGTATTCACCAGCCACCAATAGTGCTTGGAAAGTTGGGTAATTCCCAAGTTGTCTTAGTATTGCCTGAACATTTTCTTTGCTTCTGGCCAATTCCAAAGCATTTCTTAACATCAAAACTTTCTGGGGAGCGGCGCCATCTGCTGTAGGTATTAAGCGAATATAGCCCGAAAGCGCCTCATCCATTAAATCATCACTACTTGCATTTCTGGCGATATGTAATAAAGGTTCAGTAGCTGCCGCATCTTCTGACTGGTTTAAAGCACTGACAACAGCTTGCTTTTGTTTTACATTTCCTGTCTCATAAATATCCTGAAGCTTAACTAAAGCCATTTCTCCGCCGGTTTTAGCCATCGCTTTGTACAAGTAAATTTGTTTTTCTAAAGCCAATTGAGGCAATAAATCCATTGACCATTGGGTTTCAGAAGCTAAATTTCCTTTTTGACCGTTGGCAACAATAATGGCTTCCTGAATTTTTTCCAGAGCATCAATATTATTTTCATCCTTTAAAAGTGCAACCAATTTGGATAAATCATTTGGTGTAGCTATTGATGAGAGGGCGGTTAAAGCGGAAGCTTTGACCGCAGGGTCCTTACTAGAAGTGGCAGAAAAAACAACATCAATATTATCTTCTGCAGCTCTGGATGCCAAAAGACCAAGCAATGCTATTTGATTGTCTTTTTCAGCATCAGGTACTCTTTTTGCTATTTCAGAAGTTACATTTTCGCCTTTCATGGTTTGCAAGGCTATTATGAGCTGGGCTTTATCTGCCTCATCAGCCTTCGATAAAAGGTCAAGAATCTGAGTCAAAGCCAGATTGTCTCCTGCAGTAACCACGGAAGAAATAGCTGTTTGACGGATTTTATCGTTGCTATTTCCCAGATAGGGTAGTATGGTGCGCGCCACAGACTCGTTCTTAACTTTACCCATCCGCTGAAGAATTGCTACAACAGTTTCTTCTGAACCTTTATTCAATGTTTTTTTCCAATCATCCAATCCTTGAATAAGATTCTCGTCAGTAAGGTAACTTAAAGCTGAGCCTCTGTATCTGTATTCAGCAGATTGAGCGGCTTTGTTTAGTCGTTTATTCGCTTTTTTAGGATCAAATTTTACCAATAATTCCAATGCACCGGCTTTGGTGTGGTAGTGATCCGTTTCATTAGTGCTTTTGTCTAGTTTTTTCGCCAGTTTGGTGGCTAATTTTTCATTTCCTTTTGAACCTAAATTATTAATGTACCTCAGGTACTGTGCAGAGGCATTACTTGGTTCGAAAGTAAACGCTGCTTTCTCAGCTGAAGCAAACAATAACCCGGCACTTGATTGCTCAGCTATACTGGCAAGCGCATAAATGGCTACTTTTTTCAGCGAAGGATTGCTGGAATTAACATACGGTGAAATCATTTCGGTAGGACCTGTTGATCCGATATCCCCTAAAGCCTCAATAAAATTGGCCTTTTGATCATCATTGTTAGCCGTTTCCAAAGCGGCCATCAGTGCAGCCTTAGCGCTGGAAGAACCAACATTTGCCAATACCCTGGAGGCTGTTCCAGAAAGTCTTTCGTTAGTCAAATAAGGTCTGATACTTTCCACATTTGCATCATTGGCAATCCACTTTATTTGTTTCAATACAAAGTTTTGTGCTTCTGGGTCACTCAGTTTTCCCAAAGCATCGCAGTAAGCTTCTACCGCGATATTCGCAAGCTCTTCTCTGCCATTCTTACTTGCATAAAATGCAAATCCGGCCAAAGCATACGCTATGTTCTCATTGTTGACGCCCGGTTTCTGCATAAGGGCCATTTCTGTAATGCCACTCGCACCAAGGTCTTCCATCTGCTTCATCGCAGTCTCTAACTTGCTTGCATTTTCGGCCGGAAATCGATTAAGCAAATCTGCAATTTTAGTGGCAGTAGTTCTTCCCCCATCGAGTTGATTCTGTGCTTGGCTTAAAAACACCTGCCCCATAAAAAGGCAAAGTACGAAAGCCACTCTTTTTATAAAATATTTTTCCATAATACTGGTATTCCTTTTATGTTTTAGATCAAATGGTATAAGGTGCTCTCATGGGCTGATTCACGAGTCTGTTGGCTCCTTCATCATTTATGAATTCTAATTTAACGGGATCAAAATTCAAATCCCTATTAAGCCTCAAGGCAACCAATCCCATGTTTACCAAGGTGCATGAACGAAAACCATTTTGCTCATTAAGGGCAAATTTCTTTCTGTTTTTGACGGCATCCACAAAGTCAGTAACTTGAGGTGCAGGATCTGGGAACTGAGCCAATTTCCGCTCCATATTAGGGATATCTGATTTAAATCCCTTATAAAGTTTACCATTTGGCCCTTCTATATAGGGTGCTTCGGTAGTACCTTCTCCATCCAGGATGATTTGGCATCCATCCTCAAAGGTATAGGTTATTTTTCTCCAAGTACCTACGGCTTCTGGGTGCTGCTGTGGGGCATCTACTTCTACTTTGATAGGACTTGTGTTGTCTTTTCTTAGAAAATATTGAACTGGGTCCAAGTAGTGTTGTCCCATATCACCTAAGCCACCGCCATCATAATCCCAGTATCCTCTAAAGGTACCATGCGTCCTGTGTTCATTGTAAGGCTTGTATGGTGCAGGGCCTAACCAGCGGTCATAATCAAGCTCTTCAGGAACTGGCATTTCGTCCAACCCGGTTTTTCCTACCCAATAAAATTTCCAATCAAATCCGGTCAACTTACCAACAGTTACTTTAAGGGGCCAGCCCAGCATGCCAGAGTCTACCAGTTTTTTGATGTTTTTCACCTCGGTATTCATGCCGTAAAAGTTACTCTCAAAGCGAAACCAGGTGTTTAATCGAAAAATATTGCCATGTTGCTCCACTGCTTCCATGACTTTTTTACCTTCTCCAATTGTCCTGGTCATTGGTTTTTCACACCATATATCTTTACCTTCTCTTGCAGCATCAGCAGCCATTATGCCATGCCAGTGAGGAGGAGTGGCAATGTGCACAATGTCCACTTCAGGAAGCTGGATCAGGTCCCGGTAATCTTCAAAAGTTTTAGCATTTTTGCCCAAAATTTCCTGAGCGATTCCTATATGCCGCATATCTACATCACATATTGCGACTGTTTTTGTTCCTGCATAATTGACATGGCCTCTTCCCATGCCACCTACTCCAATTATACCTTTTGTTAAGTGGTCGCTGGGTGCCAAATGTCCTTTACCCAAAACGTGTCGGGGTACAATACTTATACCTCCTAGCGCCAAAAGACTACCTTTTAGGAAGGTTCTTCTGGAATTTTTTAAGTTACTGCTCATATTTAATTAAAATTTTTCTGAACTATTGATCCGTGAATATATTTCCTTGTGAAAGGATAAACAAATAAAAAGGGACTTAGGGTGAAATTTTACTGTGAAAATATAAATTAAAGTCATTTTGGAATGATTTTGGTTATAATTTACGTATAAATAAACAAAATAAAACAAGCATGAAAAATAATAAAAAGGATAACGGTTCAGAAGATAACTTTCAGGACAATAGTTTTACCAGAGCTCAGAAAGAGGCCGAAGATGGAAAAGCACCAAAAAATACCAATCAGCAAGAGGATGAAAATGCCAAAATGAAGGCTAAAGATAAACTAATTCGTGCAAAAAATGCCGACAAAGAAGTGACTACTGAAAGTGAGAAATACAGAAGGGATAACGCTTAATAAAAAAAAATCAACCATCCCAGGATGAAAATGTAATAATATAAAAAACGATGAACAATACGAGGCTCTAAGAGAGGAGGGGTGTGGCAAAGAGAAATCTGCCAGGATTGCAAATGCTCCTGACAGCAAAACAGGTAACAGGTAAAAAAGGCTGACAAGTTTCTCCATATGAGGAGTGGACTAAGGAAGAACTGTACGAGACAACAAAAGAAATTGGCCTGAAGAGAACGAGTCAACTTAAAACTCAAGTAGCGTTGAGCGGGGAATTGTTAATTCAGCTCCATTTACCTGTTAAAGTACTGGCCCTTTTACTCTATATCCTCTCGCTTTCTTTTATCGTTTCTTTTTTTTATGGCCTTTCTCCAAAAGAAAAACATTATAATCACTATAGCAGGCAAAATAATAAAAATCACCAAATCACTGGTCTTGCTTAGGTCAACGGGACCTGTTGGTTTCGGAATGCCTTGCTGAATTTGAGCCATTGCTGCAAAAGGAAGGGTTGCAAGAAAACTCAAAATAAATTTTCGTATTAGGCTAAATCCTAACCTCTTACTGAAGTGGTTTTTAGCGGATAGTTTCGTGTTTTTCATTTGAAGAGTTTTAATGGTTTCCTCAATTATTTCTTTGTTTTCTTTTTTGCTGGAGCTTTATTTGCCGGAGCCTTTTTTGGCTTGGCTTTTTTAGTGTCTCCTTGGGCTTCAATGATTTTCATGACTTCCTCGTAAGTCAAAGATTCCGCTTCTTTATCTTTAGGGATCTTGAAGTTACTCTTATCCATTTTTATAAATGGACCCCATCTTCCATTAAGTACTTGAATTTCAGGGTTTTCATCAAATGATTTGATGTGCTTTTTGGCATCTGCTTCACGCTTGTCTTTTATCAGTTGTATAGCCACATCTGCAGTAACTGACAGCGGATCGTATTCTTTCCCTAGAGAAACAAACTTGCTATCGTGCCTGATATAAGGCCCAAAACGGCCAATAGCGGCAACTATTTTTTTATCCTCAAAAACACCTACATCTCTGGGAAGTTTAAACAATTCCAGCGCGTCTTCTAATGAAATGCTTTCAATAAACTGTCCTTTAAGTAAACTGGCAAATTGTTTTTCTTCATCCTCGGCATCTCCAATTTGGACTAGAGGACCAAATTTACCCAGCCTGGCAATTACCACCTTACCTGTTTTGGGGTCCTTACCCAATTCCTTACTGGAATTAACATCCGTTCTTTTGATGTTTTCGGTTAATTCTACCTTAGAATGAAAATTGCCATAGAAATTCTGAATCATTTCTTCCCAAGGTTGTAAGCCTTGAGCGATTTGGTCAAATTCCTTTTCCACTTTGGCGGTAAAGGAAAAATCAATCACATTCGGGAAATGTTCTACCAGAAAATCATTCACCACCATGGCAATATTGGTTGGGAAAAGTTTATTTTTTTCCGTTCCCGTAGTTTCTGTTTTTTCTGTTTCAGTAAAAGATCCATTTTGGATGATCATTTCAATGAATTTCCTTTGGATCCCATCTCTGGACTCCTTTACTACATAGTTTCTTTTTTGTATCGTAGAAATAGTGGGCGCGTAAGTAGATGGTCTTCCTATACCCATCTCCTCGAGTTTTTTCACCAAGGATGCTTCTGTATATCTTGCTGATGGTCTTGTATAGGATTGGCGTCCTTTCATCTCAATCAGTTGCAAAAGCTGTCCAACTGTCAAAGGAGGTAATAATCCTTTTGCTGTTGACTCTTCTTCTTCCTCTTCATCTGTACTTTCAAGGTAAACTTTTAAGAATCCTTGAAATTTGATGACTTCACCACTTGCACTTAATGTTTGGTCAGCATTTGAAATGGCAATGGATACATTGGTTTTTTCTAATTGTGCGTCCGCCATTTGGGAAGCAATTGATCTTTTCCAAATCAATTCATACAAGCGCTGTTCATTCCTATCCTTTCCTGCATTTGACTCAGAAAAGGAGGTTGGTCTAATCGCTTCGTGCGCTTCCTGTGCGCCTTCTGATTTAGATTTGAATTTTCTTTTATTATGGTACTCGTTCCCATAAGCTGATTTTATTTCATTTTCAGCATCCTTTAAAGCATCCTCAGACAAATTAAGACTGTCTGTCCTCATGTAGGTAATCTTACCCGATTCATAGAGCTTTTGGGCAATATTCATCGTTTGTGCAACAGAGAAATACAGTTTCCTACTTGCTTCTTGTTGCAATGTGGAAGTAGTAAAAGGTGGTGCAGGACTTTTCTTTGCAGGCTTGGTTTCCATGGATTTGATAGAAAAATCGGCATCAATGCATTTTTTTAAAAATTCCCCTGCTTCCTCTTTGGTTTCAAACTTTTTTGGTAATTCAGCCTGAAGTGATTTTCCTTCAACATCGAAAAGGGCGGTTATTTTAAAGGTTACTGTAGGATTAAATTTATCAATTTCCCTTTCTCTATCTACAATAAAGCGAACAGCTACTGACTGAACCCTTCCTGCGGAAAGACCCGCTTTAATTTTTTTCCATAAAACAGGAGAGAGCTCAAATCCAACCAAGCGGTCTAGGATTCTTCTCGCTTGCTGCGCATTTACCAGATCGTAATCTATAGTTCTGGGAGATTCTAATGCTTTCGTAATTGCAGATTTAGTAATTTCCCTAAAAACTATCCTTTTGGTATTTTCATCCTTTAAATTAAGAACTTCTTTTAAATGCCATGAAATTGCCTCTCCTTCACGGTCATCATCACTGGCTAGGTATACAGTCTCTGCACCCTTTACCAATTTTTTTAATTCTTTGATTACCTCCTTTTTATCGGGGGTGACTTCATAGGTAGGTTTGAACTTATTCTTTACATCAATGGCATTTTCACCCTTAGGGAGATCTCGAACATGCCCGTAGCTGGAAGTGACCTTAAAGTCTTTCCCCAGGTATCCCTCTATTGTCTTGGCCTTTGCAGGAGACTCGACTATAACTAAATTCTTTGGCATGGTTGATTTCTTTAAAGATAAAAATAAATGGGATCAGGTAAATTCCCGCATTTCAAGTCCTAAAAATAGATGTCATATTATTCTCTTCCAAATAATCATTCAAAGCAATTTTTATTGCCGATAAAAATTACACATATTTATTTTCATTTTGAAGTTTAAAATAAGCAAATGGCTAAGGAATTATTATTGGTTCGGCATGGCTTTACCGAGGCACCAAGTTTTGAGACAAAAGATCTTAAGAGGAACCTTACTTTACCCGGAATAGACCAATTGAAAAGATTGTCCAACCTATTGAAAACCAGTGGTCAGATCTGTAATCACCAAGTATATAGCCCCGCCAATCGATGTAGGCAAACTGCCGATATTCTGGCTTCACAAATAGCTATAGATAAATCTTCACTCGTCAATGAGATCTACCAGGCTGACTGGGATGGGTTATTCCAGGTATTCAGTGGGTTTGGGCAAGATGATAATCATGTCATGATGGTGGGGCATAATCCAGGCGTTAGTCATTTAGCTGCCTATCTTACCGGCGAGAATCTTTTGCTTTTTTCTCCGGGAATGATGGTGAGAATTGTTTTTTCTATAGAAGAATGGCAACATATTTCAAAAAACAGTGGAACCCTTGAAGAAATTCTTCAATAATGTTATCCTTTATTTTAATCTTGAATACGTAAATATTAAATGGCATGTCATTACTAGATAAATCTACAGTTATTTCAAATTTTGACCCAAATGGGGTAGGAATAAGTGGTCAACTTTTTGGTCTGCCATTTTCCAGCGAAGAGGCAGAGATGGTAGTTATACCTGTACCCTAGGAAGTGACTGTTTCCTATAGTGCTGGTACGGCAAATGGGCCGGATGCCATCCTTCAGGCTTATGTTCAGGTTGATCTTTTTCAGGAAGACATCCGGGAAGCTTGGAAAATGGGAATTACGATACTACTCCAAGATGAAGAATTGAGAACAGAAAGTGAGCATCAAAGAACGCTTGCAGCTTCCTATATACAATGGCTAGAGGCTCTTAAGCCTGAAGCATAGAGAGGGCAATATGAAAAATAGCCAGCCGGTATTAATACGGCATGTGAAGCAATGATAGATTGGGTAGATAATCAGTCAAAAAGATATTTAAAGAAAGGCAAAATTGTTGGCTTGCTGGGAGGAGACCACAGCACTCCTTTAGGTTTGGTCAGGGCTATGGCAGATGAGCACAATGCCTTTGGAATCCTTCAAATTGATGCGCATGCGGATTTGCGCCCCGCGTATGAAGGGTTTGAATACTCGCATGCTTCTATCGCCTATAATTTCATGAAAATACC